>JGI24021J15306_10003827_pt1 | contig 17197 bp, 7 predicted proteins | sample Ectturendosymbi1_FD_15306 | JGI IMG/M metagenome (IMG submission 15306) | reverse complement strand
CAGATGAATGTGCCTGATGTGAAAGCCGAAACTCAAAATGCCTCGATCAGAAATGACGAGGGAAGCGCTTCTTTGGTCAAATCGGTTAATGTGCAGATAGCGAGCAATTGGTTTTAATCACTTCCTCGGTCGGAAGTTCGAACGGCAAGCGGGGCAGACCGGGTGTTCCGCTTCAGTCTGAACTCCGATCAACCAGAATCCCTGCTATTCGAAACAAATTGCTAGGAGCAGAGTAGCATAACATGTGGCATAAAAGTTTATGGAATAGGTTACAGTTGCAATTTGATGAATTGCAGTAACCTACCTACTGTTCATAGATTACTACTTACAAAGTGCTGTGAATCCTCGTATTTGACACTCTGTTGTATTGTATTGCAAAGAACAGATGAGTTTATGATCGTGACTGAAATCAACAAAGTGACTTTGCAATGTAAAAACTAACTCCCATTTCCTGCCCTGTAGAAGCTGTTCAAATTCTATTAAAGTCGCTTGAAAACTGCAGTTAAGATGCAACGCGGATTTCATGACCTCATCGCCCAGCAGTTCTCCACGATTTTCTCTGCTGGCTGTCATTTTTCGGATTACACTAAATGAAATCATAACTCGGCGATTCCAACAACACCTACAAAAAGCACCTTTGTGTAGTGGAATCGGCTTTCACCTTTTCGTTTTCACCTATTCCTCAGCTTTCGCAATATCATAGGCCAAGCGAACGAAGCAAATCGTAGAGTCCTTGCAGTGTGAAAACGCCCCAATATCGAGTTCGCAAGTGCGTTCGCGAAGGTGAGCCAAGGGCGACGAATCACTCACGCGTCAATCCGATAACAGTGCAGTTAAAGTGGGTAACTGTCCGACACCGACTCGAAAAGTGAGGAACGGATATGTCATATCATTTGAAAAAAACGCTAAACCGGAATATGCCAACTGTTACTTAGTTGTTTTTAAATCACAATGGAAGGGTGAAAGTCAATTTTCTACGCACAATGAATGTAACAGTGGCAGACCCTGCAGGACGCAGTTATAGGTCTCCTGTACAGTTTTTTTCGCGTTTAAATCTCATTCTGAATGCATACTTACTGTATGTATGCGCATCTGCTAATAAACAAGAACAACTATGAGAGTTTCATTTAGTCATGTTTCACATGCAGTCTACATATTTGCATAAGTTGACAGTTCGTCTGACTCTATAGTTTGTCTCTGTTTCCCCTTTGAACGTTCGCTTAGGCCAGACCCGTAGCCTAGTTCTGAAGGTTTGGGGCAGTACAAAACATTTTAGAGGTTCAAGACTTTTGATTTTGTTATATTTTTTAATTAAAAATTTTCTTGGCAAAACAAAATTTGAAGGAGCACAAAAAAATTTAGGGGGGATTGCCCCCGAATGTCCCCCGTAGCTACAGGCCTGATTCCGATTTTCAGGATACCTTGCTAAACCGACATTATTTCACGAAACAAAGTAGTTCAGACAAACAAGGTCTGACTGTAGTTACCGTATTTTCAGGACCACACGGCGCACCGGATTATAAGGCGCAGTATCAAAAATTGAATGCTAGCTGTTCTTTTTTCATGCATAAGGCGCACTGGATTACGAGGCGCATCAAATGAAACAAAACTTAGATAAGTCAACCTGTATTCAACTCTTTCCCAATAACTCCCGAGTGTCGGAGTCGCTCGGGTGCCTGAGTCGCCACTGGGAGTTAATTTGTCATTATATACGAGGGAGTTTAATCTGTCACACATGCCGAATCCGCTGGACACGAACAAATAAAAAGTTGTACGTGTGTTTGATTCGGTGTGCGCCTATGTAGTCAGGAGCCTTGCCGAGTTATACTATTTGTGGCATGTGCTACCTACTCTCGTGTGGTGCTCATTGCAATTGTTGTTGGTTTATTACGTCTGTTTGTTAAAAAATCGTAACAAGCAATTAAATAAATGGTACCGTTTACAACATAAAACTGCTTCTAGATGAGAAATCACAACCAGATTCATACATTAGGGGCACCGCATGGTAAGGCGCACTTCGGCCCGAAAAATACGGTAACCGCGCACGCAAAAACCTGTGAGCGAATGTTACGTCATAGAGCGGTTTATGGGGGCAATTGTGGAATGGTATGAATATTGCACACTACTTGATGCAGTCGGAGGCTGCGCATCCTAAGTAAGAGAACAGAGAATTTGCGATAATTAATCAGAGATGAAATAGCAACTTGGGTTTCCGAAATTTTGAAAATTCATCGCTAGATTTCTTGTCTTAAGAGAAAATGTGTTTTTATGCTGAAAAGTGATATCAAAAGCTGCCCTTCCGCGACAGACCCCTTTTTTCCAAGCTATATGCGCCCCTATGTTACTTGTATGTTTTCGGAGTGTTAACAGGAGTCGGAGTTGATGTTTCAACATTTTTCGGATTCGGAGCAGGAGTCTTAAAGCGTGGAGCAGGAACGGAGTTGGAGTCAGAAAAATGTGACTCTGCTCATCTCTGGTCTAGGTGCAGGAGCCAGGCAAAAGTTTCAAGGGACCTAATTTCAGTAATGATGCTTGTTGTCAAACAGAATGTAATTTATTGAGATGTGTTTTCCAACCAGTGTCTTCTATCACAAAAGTATGACACTGGGTGGGAGTACCGAGCATTTCACCACTGATGATGGATTCAAAGTTATGGCCTGTGCTGTGCAAAATACAGTAAGGATTGCTAGATTGGCTTTTGTGGCGCTAAATTTCACAAATTTGGCTTTTGTTTGAAGCATTTGGCGTCAGAAAAATTGTTTGGCTTTTTCTTTTCCAATATTTGGCTTTTTTTGAAGACAGTTAGCACATACTATCAGACTGGTGTTTTGGCTTTTAATCTTGCTGAAAAGTGTTATCAGGCTTTTTTAGACAGTCACAGTGCTTAGCGTATTTTCTCAAAAGTAAGTTATCTGCAACCCAAAGAAGAATAAAGTTGTAGTGTAATATCTGGCAATGACAAAATGGCAAGTGGCAACCCATAATGCCAAAGTTTCGAGTGGAAACACTTCCACATCTAGTAGATGTGGAAGATGAAGATTTGGAATTTCCTGTAGTGGTTTTCATCCTGGGGTCGCCACCCCTGTGGGGGTCATTATTTACCATTTTTCTAGTGGCGATAGCTTCTGAAAAAATAGTCATAATTACTTCTACATAACATATGGCTGGGTTCAATTAACAAAATTTATTGTTCAAGTAATAATAATTTCTGACGGATTACTTAAATTTAAGTAATTCAAACAAATCACAGAATTCAAAACATTTTGACTTAAAAACATTCAAGCACATCAAAGTCATTGCAATTTTCAAATCACGTAACTGGCAGTTCAGACAAAATTTGCACATGTTGGCCGCGATTCTTATCAATGGAATGAACTTCTAGCTCCAAAACGTGATCATGATGACTATCAACAATTGCAACTCACAAAAGCGCTCTCTGCATAGGCAAGAAAAAGCTATTTGCCTCAATGGCTTATTTTATGTGTGATGATGCATGTAATGCGTAATAATTTGTTTGCAGCAACAGATGTGGCTTCTAAAATCTTAACTTTTCTAAATGCGAATTACTTGAAATATCAAGTAATGGTAAACTTTCTTAAATAAGTATATAATAAGTAAAGGTTTTTGAATGAGTAATTGTTACTTGAACACAACACAGCCCTACTTCTACAGTAGATTATATATTTGGTATATGGAACCTCTTTTTGTCGTAGCCAATAAAATAAAATCACCTAACAAAAGTGATAGCCTACATTTACATTTGAAATCATTTGGTTATAAGTGTGATTATAACCAATACAAAGTTTTGAGTGTGATTATGACCTTATTTCCTAGGGTTCCTATGCAGTTTTGAAAATAAATTTCCAGACTTTTTCAAGACCTTTTCCAGATTTTTTCCGGTCTTTTTCCATACCTAACATTTCCATATGACCTAACCAGGGCAAATACAGGCATTGTAATATTTAATACGGTATAAGTAAAATTATATCAATCTTGAATAAAATATTATGAAAATGTATGTCAAAAGATGAAATCTGGAAAAAATTTTTTTGGATACTTACATACCAAACAAAATTTTTTTCCAGATTGGAAAATGAGAAAAAGTCTTTCCATACTTTTTAAGACTGCGTACAAACCCTGCTTTCACAGTACAAGTACTGTTGCGTTTGATAATGCACAATAAAACTTTGTGACGTAAGAATGCGTTGTGTTTGTAAATTATATATCTAAATGCGGTAGCTAACTTGGGAGTTGTTCTAGTTTTCAAGGAGTTGTGTTGTGGAGTGATTTGTGTATGGCATGGGTCTCTCCTACTGATCCTGCCACATGCATTAATTTAATAAATCAGCCTTTTGTTCAACATAGTGATATTGTAAGTTATTTTTTAATTTTAGTCATTGTGATTTTCTTTTGTGCAGACTGGAAATATTTGGAAGGGGTCGTTAGGTCATATTGGGTTGCAAATTGGGTCGCTGCATGAAAAAGGTTGAAAACCACTGATGTAGAGTGTAGAGTAATGCTGCAACTTTATTCTTCTAAAAAAATGTCCTGCAACTAATTAAGAATATGATATGTCATGTTTATTTAACAATTCGGCTTTTTTTACCTGGTTTGGCTTTTTTCAGACATAGTGTGGCTTTTTTTCTCAAAGATGTCTGTCGAGCTGAATTCAGTGTGTAAGTGACAATGCAGTTGGGAATTTCGGAATCGATGCCTTAACTATGAGAATCATTCTCAGAATGTTGGGCTAATGATCATGATGTGGGCAATAACACAAAACACATGAAAAAAACAATGGTTAACAAAACAGATTATAGAGAAGTAACAGTGTGCCGAAACGACCTATACACGATAGGCCTAGTGACAGAATTTGACGATGATGTTAGAAGTAATGTGCAGTAGTACAATACAATGTTTGTTCCCGTTATGCAGATTTCTAGTCTAGTCACCGCTTGCATAGGACAACCTCTGCTCACATTTTGGAGCCATACTGAACAAAGTTGGATGGTTGCCCTGGTAGTTGCAGCTTTAATGATAGGTAGTGTCTATTTTACCGGCGATATTCTGGCAGCAACAGATCGGCTGGAGCTAATTGTGCTGGCAGTTAAAAATTCGCTCTCGTGGCATGACGCAATACACTACCAACAAAAAGGTCACTTGTCAGGAAAACGTCATCATCCTGTTCATGGTGTAATGGTTATGTGTAACGCCTGCTATGCTAATGATGGTTTTCAGTTCGACTCTCACCTTGCTGACTTTCGTTATGTTTTTTTCTCTGCTTTTTTTCAGCTCTGCTTAGGTGTTACGTTTATAGGGGTTAGTGTTGTTAGGTTAGGGTTAGCTTAGCATTAGGTTGGTTTAGGGTTAGGGTTAGGATTAGCATAGGGTTAAGTTAGGGCTACAGTTAGGGTTAAGGTTAGGTTGTAGGTTTAACTTTTAGTTACATTTACTTTATTTCTATCAAGCCTTTTGCTGCTGCCATCTTGGTGGCAAAATAGACATGCCTTAAAGATGTAGGCGTATTGTTTTGCATTTCTGTTGCCTGTGATAAATATTAAAGTTCTGCGTAATGTAAATGTTAATCGTGTTAATTTTTTTGTATGATTTGCTTGCGCATTCATGTTAATGGCTCAGTTTGGCACAGCCGTTCAGAGTTTTATCTGAGCACATGGTTAAAGTATGATTCAATATTTGTGAATAGGTGATCAGTTGCTATCCTCAGAGTTTTAAATGAATCTTTTGCAGAAATTAAAAATTAATACTCACTTTAAATACTTGTTATCTATATGGTTAATTAGTGCAGCTTGAACTACTTAACTAGTGTTTCAATGGTTTCCACTTAATTTAATTACAGATACTTTTAAGGTGTATATTTGATAAGCAGTGTCTATTTTGCCTCATGAGACGAAAACAGTTCATAAGTTATTTTGTCAGTAAGTGCACAGATTTGTTTGAGGTGATCACATGGCAAGCTTGGAATTAATATAGCTGACCATATATAATGCCTAATTTAAATATGGGCAAGCTTTTAATGGCTGTGTTTATGTACATTGTGTAAAGAATAGGCTAAGCTTTAAACCTCAACATGTTGTGTCTCTCTGTATTGTGCTAGTCATGTGACCATTTCAACCATTTGTGCTCTATCAAAGGCAAAATAGCCATGACATATATTTTGCTTTATGAGGCAAAATATACATTGTCTTTTTAATATGACTTACTAGGAAGTTTTCGGAGTGTTAACAGAAGTCGGAGTTGATGTTTCAACATTTTTCGGAGCCGGAGTTGGAGTCTAAAAAATGTGACGCTGCTCATCTCTGGTGTACACCTCTGCTAAACCAAGGGAAGTTTGATTTGAAATTTTTGTGGGGAAACACTTCCCTATTTCTTTACTACGTCCCTTTTTTCCTACAATTAGGGTTGCCCCTGCTTTCATCTTTGAAACTTCTTACCAGTGTTGCCACTGCTGTTTTTTTTCACTAGATCTGGGGATTTTCTGTTTTATCTTGAATTTTTATTGAAAATCTGGGTTTTTTAGACTCTGGACAAATTTTAGAAATGTGTGTTGTATTACTGCATTTTCCATTCAAGAATACAGTTGTTTCACAGGCGTAATAGGCCTATGTGCAGAGTCAGTAAGAGTAGCAATACAGGCTAGGCTTAAACAAATTGTTTGAAATACAATGGTTTACAGATTAAGCACAACTAGGCATAGGTCAGCACTCCAATCTATTGCTGATGTGTCAAGGGCTGCTTGTGCATCATTTTGGAAAGCTGTTTTTGGTTTTGAAGATGCAGTGAGTGTGGTTGAGAATCTCTTCATTGTTGTTCGGGTGCATTGTGGTACGAATGTAAAATTTTGAATGTTCAATTAGTAGTCAAATATTGCAATGAATGCAATGGTTAGCGTGTAATGAGAACTGTAAGACCTTGAATGTATCATGTACATGTCTCAACAGTACTTATGAGGAAGCTGTTTTGTTCAAACTCATTCTTTAAATTACCATGAAAGCAGGATATAATGAAAATGCCACGAAAGGACAGTATGATGAAGCAACGTCGAAGTGCTAAGACAGAAAACAAACCCATTGAGAACAGTGTCACATAACCTACTATCAACAACTACTCTTTTCCCCGTATTGTTACTTGCCACAATGTTGGCAGTGCTAGATATTAAAGTCACGTACATATGAAACATCTTGCTATTCTGAGGACACCAGGTTAAATCACAGTATATTTATAAGCTCAACTGGTGTATTATGTAAAACGTAGAACAGATACTGCCAACTTTATCAGGGCGAAAAAACAAGAGTCACACTCCATCTGCAAACCAAAGGTCGAGATGAGTGATGCCTCAGGTACAAATACCAGTAGTGCGGAATCATTGGACATGATTATTTTAGGTGGTGTAGCAATCAAAGGAACAAGGAAATTAGTGTGAAGAGATATCCAAGAGAAAAAAAAAATCAATACACAACAGATAGAAACACAGACGAAACGGAGAACCATTAGTGGGATGATTGAAATAGTGGCTAAGCTACGAAATGAATAACACAATAAACGTCATCATTCGTTCATCAAAAATTGGTATATATCTGGGAACATGTCAGAGGATTTGTTGTTCATGCTTGATCGATCAGTGTTAATGTATATAGTAGGATTCTGTAAAACAATGTCATGAAAATCATATTCGATTGCTAAAACTGTCAACTTTTGCTGATCCATTGAATGACCTAAGTCAAAAACGTGTCCTGTTAAAGTTTTTCAAATATTAGGTTAAAATCTTTTTTTCTACCTTCATTCAAATTTTGTTTTTCTGGTTGTAACTTTTGAACCAGCATCATTAGAAAGCCAATCAAAGGCTTAAAATACTTAGATTTTAGCCTAGGTTCTAGTAAAAACTTCAGCGAAACACTTCCAGCTTGCAGTTGGGTCCCGGGGTCCGATAACCTCGGCCAAAAAATGCCTAAACCTATTCCACTTGTGACATCACCCACAAAAAGCCTGAAACATAAACTTACAATTTTTTTCATTGTAAACTAGAAGACTAGCACAATTGACTGGCCAGCTGTGGAGTTGTAAAGTGGTACAAAAATATAACATTTGTAACTAAATCCACCTAGAGGCGAAGATGTTAAATGGTTTTGTTTGTACAATATTTTTTTTTTGTTTTTGACATCTTCCATCATGGTGGCCATGTTGTCGGCATAGAAAAAGTTTTCTTTTAGCAATCTAACATATTTTCTTGAATCATGCAACTTTTTTCATAGGGAGTAAGTTGTTATATCAAAACCTGGATATAGATGTGAAGGTATTTCATGTGGTGACATTTTTGTAGTTACATATGTTGCACCAGTAAATAGGCAATTCAAATGATGAATGACCAAGTCATTTTAGAAGAAGATTATGATGAAAACTATGTGCCATCAGAGGAAGAAATTCATGAATATGCACGTGTAATTGGTCTTGATCCTGTGATTGAGCCAGATTTATTGTGGATTGCAAAAGAAGGGATAAATGCACCATTACCAGCACATTGGAAACCCTGCCAGGATACAAATGGTGATATCTATTACTTCAACTTTGAAACTGGTGACAGTATTTGGGATCACCCATGTGATGAATTTTATAGAGGGATGGTGGTTGAAGAAAGGCAAAAAAAGCTTGTCAAACCATCTGCATCCAACAATGTTCAAACTAAGAAAAAGAAAGACAAAAGTTCTAAAAAAAAGAAAAAAGAAAAGTTGGCAGAAGAAGCTGCACAGCCAGCTCTAGGAATTTTGAAACCTTTTAAATCAGGACCACAAGGTCTCACTTCTGGTCTTCCAGTATCTTCTGGCACTTTGGGGCCTTTGAAAGGAATTGGGGGAAAAACATTAGGTTCATCTCTGTCACCAGTGTTAGCCAAAACAGGTGACCCAGCTGACCTTCTTGGTTTGACTGTAAGCTCTCTTGGCAGCACTTCTGAACTTGGGCGAATCAATTTGGATAAGCTTAAAACTCAAGATCTTGAACAGCCACCATTGGAGTATCAGCTTTCTGAAGAAGAAAGTGTTGAAGAAGAAGAAAACATTGCAAAAATGAACGTTTCATCAGACTCATCTGATGAAGATATTGACCATGCTGTGCAACTGATGAAAGATAGTATTAAAAGTGTTGATAGCCTTACTGCAATTGGGAGTAAGGAAGTGGAAGTAAAATCTGATAACTATTCATTGCAAACTAGTGAAAAAAAGACATCTTCTCTTCCAGCAGAAGCTGCTGCTCGAGCCGCAACTGCAAGAATGTACGGAAAGAAGTATTCCCTGACAGAGTCTGCTTCTACTGAGTCTGAGCTTTCTGTTGGAAGTGAGAATGTACCTGCTGGTAGTTCATACACACCTGTCAATAAGGTAGACAAAAAAGATGAGGGAGAACTAGAACAGTTTAACATAGAAAAAAAGAATCTTGAAGAAAAGAAAATGAAACATCTTGCTGAAATACGAAGGAATATAGAATTGGAAACACAAAAAGAGGAAGCTCTTATGAAAAGTAAGCAAGCAGAAGCTTTGTCATCTACCCATCAACAACTGAGATCAGAAACTGACAAAGAAATCAATACATTAAAACAAAATTTTAAAAAAGAAGTAGAAGATCTGAAAAAGGCTTTATCTCAACAATTAAACACTGAAAGACAATGCCTGCTTCAGCAAGGTATTAGCAATGATATAGAAGCAGAGAAAGAGAGACATGAAAATGAGCGCAACCTGATGTTGTCTGAGATCAAGGTTGAACATGATGCTGAATTAAAAAACATTGAGAAAGATTTGAAAAAAAAACTACAGAAAGAGAAAGATGAGTTGGAAAAAAAGCTGATCAATGCTCATGAAGAGTCTCTGTCTGATTTGCGCAAGCGACTGGATCAGGAGTTGTTGCAAAAAAAGCAACAAATTCAGGATTCTTACAGCAGATTGACATCCATATCAAATGACCAAGGTAAAAACTTTCATGAAATACTAAGTGATCGCACTAAAGTTTTGTATAATGAACATGAGCAACAGATTGACCAAATCACAAAAGCACATGATTTGAAGCTATCAAAACTACGCGAGGAGCATGAAAAAAAGTACCAAGAGGAAATGAACACTCTGAAAAAACAGTTGAAATCTGACCTTGAAATAGAATCAAAAAAATTGAAGGCACAAAATGAAATAACAATTGAACGTATGACTCTTCAATATCAGTCATCCCTCAATGAATTAAAAAATGACCAAGAAGTTTTGAATCAGAGACGCCAACTTTTGTTGAAAGAGAAGGAAGAAGTTGATAAGCTTGAAATGGGGGTCAAATCTCAACGTAAAAACACATTAGGTGTTTTTCATGATTCTAATGCAAATAAACAAAATCCTAAACTGAATTTAGAAGAGGAAATTGAGAAGCTAAAGCAGCAGCAAGAGTCACTTCATAGGACAGTTCAAGCTCTTAAACAAGAACAGCCATTATTGAACTTAACAAGCAAGCAACAAGAGCCTCTGCAAGTTGAAGACCTTGAAACCAAAGAAACTTTAAATTTAAGACCTGAGCAGCATCAGCCTTTAAAGGCGGATTTGTCAAACGGCATTAGTTTCCTGGATGGCTCTAAACATGATTGGAAAAAGGAAGAAGATGGGTTATTGAAAGCAAGAGAGTTCTTGCATCGACAACAGCAGGCACTGTTTAGGCAAACTGTAAAAGATGTGCCTTGGCATGAATCTGTCACAAATGCTGAAAAGGAAACTGCAAGTGATGAAACTAAAAGGCTGCTTAATGAAATTCGAACTAGCCTAGAAAATGAGGCTTTTCGCCTGAACCAGATGTCATCTGGGGTCAATGGTAATACAGGAATACCATACGAAGCTTGGATTCCAAAGTTAAATGAGCAAGTACAGCCTCGGCAAACTTTGACATCAGGTACCTCATCTCATTTGGCTGCAGCATCAGAGAGAAAAGATGAGGTGATGGAATATTTTAGAGTTGTAGATGGTAAGTTGAACCAAATTGTGCATAAGATTTCTGAAAATGAAAGGATGTCAGGAATGATGTCTGTGCCGCTGAGACCAATGAATTATACACCTGACCATGTGGAACAGGAAATGCTGGAGAAATGGAGAAAATACTTTGGGCATTCCACATTTTCTGCTCAACCATCTCCGTTTTTGTTTGATAAAAATCCTTTGCCTTACTGGAGATATGTATCTGGGCGTGAATTGATGGAGTCTGGAGGAAATCCGTCCCTCCACATGCCACAACCTGATGTACTTAGACAGCAAAGTGCGGCCCCAGAGTTTAATCTTCGAAATTCTGCTGAAAATCCTTTTCCAAGCTATGTACATAACAATTTTGGACCAGTGCATAGCAGGGTGCGTTTGGTTCTTGACAGTGAAACTAACAATATCAAGGCAGTGGGTCCTGACAACTCCTTTTTCTCCTAATTGGATTAAATGCTTGTGTAAGACTATTTTCAAGAAGTGTTGGTGGGTTGTTGTCTGAATTAACTTTATATATTTGTCATTTCTTGCACTGTGAAAATTTCTGTATGAGAATATTTTTATAGCTCCTAAGCATGTGCCTGATTCATTCAAGTAAACTGTAGTAAACACCTATCCTTTGTACATGAAGTTGGCTGACAAGATAACATACGCACTTGTTCAGTATATTGTAATTTAAAAATTAACACAACTTGTGAAATAATTCACTTTTTAGTAGAAAAAATAATGTCCCTTTTTTAAGTCAGGAGAAAAAGCTGTCTGCATTTTGCTTGATAGTGTATTGTAAATCACTGTACTGACACACAAATTTTAGAGTCTAGTGGATTGTATATGATGTAAATCACCTCGGATTGGTTTCAAAAAACAGAAAGAAACTTGTTTTATGATTGCTTTAGATATGAATGGCAAACACCCACCATATATAAAGTAAATGTTTTTGTAACAGTATCAATATTGTTTGGATTAAAATTATCTGGAACTGTGTTTTTGAAGTTTTTATGTCAATGCATTATATAAACTGAACAGTGAACATACAGGTGTTTGGTCCAGTTTTATGTGCAAACATTTGGTGTGTTTTTTGTTGGATTCTGCCAATGTGTTCTACTTGCTTGTTTCTCAAATATATGCGTGTTCACCCATATTGATGTTAAACAAGCTTCTAATGTCGTTATTTACCAAACCTCTCTTTTGAATGATGTGATTGTTAGAGTTCTTCCTAGAATGGACTGGCTGATATAATGTCTTCCTGTGTGTTGTCCAGTGTATTTATTTCTGAAGTTAGGACACATACACGTTAGAAGTGTGAATCTTCAAGTTTGACTTTGGACTCTAAAATAGTGTTGTTGAGAGTACACGATTGTTGACTGTATGCCTATTAAAAATGAAAGAATGTGGTCTGGGAATGTAGCACGGTTGTTTCCGCCTATTAAAAGTATGGAAATGGATCATCACTTGGAGAAGTTACTATAGTTGATGTATCTTAATGTATGGGCATCATTTTATAGAGTTGCTATTTGTTTTGAGTCATATGTCACAATTTCTTGTTCAGTTTGTCATAACACTTTTTAATATGTGCATTGGATTTCTTTGTTTTGTTCCTCCAGTAAGAAATTGTGCTGTGTTTGTGAAGTATTCAATATTTTTATTGTATACCTTTTTGTGTCATAGTGGTTGCTTGTGCAACTGATGCAACCCTTTTTCTCTTGATAATGGAGGCAGAGCACTTTTCATAGCATGTGATGTAGGTATGTGCCAATTATGCATGTAAGCAAAAATGAAATAATATATTTTCATATTTTCCTTGCCGCAACATAGTTGCAAGCTTAGCTGATGATGCCATCTGCTGATTGCTTACTTAATGATATTGAGGATATTGCAAACCTTGATGTCAGAGTGCAGTCTCTGAAAGCTTCTGTATTACCTCATTCCAGTAGTGCAAGGGTTAAGAAGAAGAGTTCTCATCTTCCTAAAAGAGATGAAATTGATGATTTGCAAGGCATTGAAAGGTAGCTCTATGTATTTATAATCATGTACTGATTTACTGCACTGCTTTGTTTTTGTGTTAGACCAGTGTTTTTCAACAAGGGGGTTGTTTGCCATTTTTTGGGGGGACACCACAAGAGCTTCTGATGGAAATATTAATAATTACTTCTAGATTTTATATTCCATATATGGAAGCACTTTTTCACATGGCCAAAATAATAAGATCATCTCGAAAAAATGATGGCCTACTTTTCATTCAAAATTGGTTTGCATATGATTATGACCATTACAGTACCAGGGTTTTTAAAAGTGTTTTAGGGACCCAATTCGGGTCCCTAGAATCAGAGAAATCGAGTCCCTACAGGTCCATACCAGGTACCTAACATTTTCCTTAACAAAAACCTGGAGTACTGTTGCGTTTGGCAACGCACGAATAACTTTGCGACGTAAGAACATGCTGTGTTTGTAAAATAGATACCTGATTGCGGCAGCTAACTTGGGAGTTATTCTAGTTTTGAATGAGTTATGTTGTGGAGTGATATTTATGCGGCATGTATCTCTCTCACTGATGCTGCCATATGCATCAATTTAATAAATGAGTCTTTGTTCGACATAGTGATATTGTAAGTTATTTTTTGGTCCATTGTGATTTTCTATTGTGCAAACACAACTGCATTTCATATGCGTGACTGGAAATTTTCGGAAGGGGGTCGCTAGGTGAAATTGGATTGCAAAATGGGTTGCTGATATGAAAAAGGTTGAAAACTGCTGTTTTAGACACATATTGCTTGGCTATGTTTCAGGCTAATACTTCCGACACACATCTAGCTCAGTGATTCTTAACATGGACTATTGGTGGTCCACCTGGAATTTCTAGTGGTCCACAGAGTTCCATAAATCCTTGATAAAAAAAGCCTTTACTGTACAATAAATTATGTAAGACTAGATTAGGTGTTCATTAGGTGTCAGCATAGAAAAGTGACCCATTACACATTTTTTTTTAAAAGGAGGTGGACCATGGGCCAAAAAAGTTTGAGAACCACTGATCTAGCTCCTTGTTTCCACCCTTGTAGCATGCATTTCATACTTATAACCATGTCTGCCCGAAAAGCTGCAAGTGTTGTTTTTTCTGGAATGCCAAGTTTTTGTATCTACAGGTGTTTTGGAATTGCAGTGTGATGCACGCTTACCAGAACAGCGTTTGATGTATTTGCAATTTTGTCTTGTTCATGCTATGAAACTGGCTTTTTGTTGTTTTGTGTTCAAGTACTTACTGTTTCAGCAATGCCCCTGCCACTCAGAGCATATACCTGAAAACCTGGGGCTGCACGCACAACTCTTCAGATTCTGAATACATGGCTGGCCAACTTGCCGCTTACGGATACACAATCACTGGTATGATGTTCTGTAAAATCATTTACTTAACCTCATAATGATCTTGACGTTTCAAGAGCAAGGAACTACCGCAGAACTGCAACACATAGGCACATATTTTGTACTGTATAGAAAAGCAACGTTGTTGTAGGCTTGAAAAAGCGTAGGTTAACGGAAACGTGCTTGTATCTTCTAATTGCAATGAACTTGACTAGTGCTAATTTTCTAATTGCAATGAACTTGACTAGTGCTAATTTTCTAATTGCAATGAACTTGACTAGTGCTATGTTTTTCTTCCTTCACAAAAACAACAATTATGCACAATTTTGACTGAATGTGTAAAGGATATGAAAAACGTTTTGTTATTTATTTCTGACATCAGACTTTGGTGCTGTCTTACTTGATGCTTGCAGATGCAAATATTTTTGACGAACCTCATATCCTCAGATTGGCTCAGAAATAAAAATTCCAAAAATATTTCTGAGAATAAAGTTTCGATGCTCATGTTAACACTTTTGGCTAAAAGCATATTTTCATTGGTTCTGCGTTGAAATCATCATATTGTGTACAGTGTACACCAACTTCAAATTTTTAACTGTAATCAAATCCTGGCTATTCAGCGGTGGTGTAAAATTTGAATATATTTGTTTTCATTCAACGTCGAATTTAATGTATAATTGACAAACTCTTCTCTTGTCATTGAACTTCCGTTGTAATTACAGACAACAGTGAAAATGCAGATCTTTGGCTTTTAAACAGTTGCACTGTCAAAAATCCTGCAGAAGATCACTTCAGAAACATGGTTGAGTAAGTAGCTTTCTAACTTTTGTTGATCTCTGATGCGGTGCTGGTTCTTAACATTTTTTGTCTCATTTTCCCTTGAAGTAAATCAAAAAGTTGATTTTACCCCAACAATTGCTAGTGTGTCAAGGCATGACTTTTCTGGAAAGGGCCCAGGACAGGTTCTCCTGTAAAAACGTTGTAAACTTACACTCAGTCAGATACATGAACTTTTGTGCTTACTGGAACCAATTTTAGGATAATGCTTGTAAGTAAATTATCAGTCTCTTAGATAAAACTTTAATAAAATGCTGTTACAAGCAAGCATGAATACTTTCATGAAGCGGAAAGAAATGGTTCGCTGCGGTTGTTAAAATTCTGAAAACAGTTTCATATGAACAGGTGTGTCACTGAATCAAGGGGCAAGATGCTTGGAAGAAGGGATGCAAACCCATGTTTAAATATTTCTTTTATTGAAAAATGACAAACAATTTCAACGAGTCAGTCACTCAGTGAGGCTTTTGTGTGCTTGTTTTCTACGCACAATACCTGAGATTCTGGGAATAGTGGTTGAAAGAGATACTCTCATGTCATCATTGGGAATCAGACAAGATCAGTGTTGTATTTTATGGTCATCACTAGGGAGAACCCTGCCTCACACATAAGTATTTAAAAAAGTTATAATAACTTCAAATGCACGCATCGACAGCGTTGGAAACACTTCGCCCAATCCACACCAAAATTTAGAAAAGTCACAGTTGCAAGATATGAATTTGGAATAAAGCATTGTTTAACCGTGAAGATCAATTACTCCACCCTTATTTAGCTCTTTGAAAAGACAAGCTTGTGCCCTGATAAAATTTACACGTTCAGTTACATTTTCGTAAACTTTGTAAAACCTGACTTCACTGAGCATAGAAGTCTGTGCATAGCGAACCAACGTCATTCCGCCAATTATTTTGTTGAAAGAAATTATTCACATTTTCCTGATCATCAGTCACTTCGAAAGTCGTCTCTCGTCTTTCACACATCAAGAACTCAATATTTCAACTCAATTGCATGTATAAATCGACAGTAAATCAGATTTTCTTAAGTTTCTTCTTTTGTTTTATTTTCGATTCAATCCATAGTGAACGGTTTGGAAAGTCACTCCCAAATTGTATGCGGTTTCTTTTGCTATTGCGAAAGCAACGCGATAGGATGCTGCAATTCTAACTTGTCTTCAGAAACGAACCCTGATATAGGCAGAGTACCTGCAACACGAAATTGAGCGCAAGTGGATGTCATGTACGTGTGTGGGATGGAGTGAAGCGAGCTTACAAAATTGATGGCTTCATCAAAACATTACCAGGCACTTTCGAGAAAAAGATACACCGAGGTTTTTAAACATCATTTTTATGAAGTCGACCCGAAGTTAACATATGCTTCTAGATAAGTTTTCTTCTTCGGCATAATTACGGAGAATGTTGAAACCTGCATTTGTTAATTCATAAATAACTCATTCACTAAACAGACCAAGAAAGGCTGTCACTGACCACTTGTCCAGTCTATAGCATGCTGTGAAGTGAAAGAGAAAAATGGCGCTGGAGTTTGACCATTGTGAAAACAGTGAAATTTATTGCATAAGAGAGGATTTCTTAATTCTGAAAGAGTTACAATCTTTTACGTACTAACTCCAAATGAGGTCGTGAACAGAAACAGTGTTGCGCACCGATCTGGTAGAATACCTGTGAAAAGATGAACTAAAAAGTAGAGATCGACCGATATATCGGCCGATATTTGGGTTTTACCGATATAACTGCATCGGCCAAAACGGCCGATATTATCGGCCTCAATAGGAGTTGACAAAACGCTTATATTCCTCACGCATCCAGACAACTTGTGCAAGAAAGCACAACGAAGCAAGTCGAGACAGTTATCTTACAGCAACACTATCAGGTGCGGTTTCATAAGCAAACAGACAAGATTAACCATGGAGCGTGCGTCGGCCGTCACAACCGAAACAAAAGCATCATCGGGAAGTTTCGCAATGCTCGAAGCCACCACGTGCAGGTGTT
>JGI24021J15306_10003826_pt1 | contig 17197 bp, 11 predicted proteins | sample Ectturendosymbi1_FD_15306 | JGI IMG/M metagenome (IMG submission 15306) | reverse complement strand
GACTTTCTCCTTCTGCCTATAGGACCGGTGGCCATAGGTTAAGTCGGTATACCGCATGTGTTCGTCCCTGCCATTGCCGATCAGGAAGAAGAAACTGACCTACTCTGCCTATAGGACCAGTGGCTCTAGGTGAAGTCAGTACACCGCATGTGTTCGTCCCTGCCGTTGCTGATAAAGAGTAGAAAAGTGGTAGTCCGCGGTTCGTACCAGACACCATGTCAGTTTAGAGTTTCAAGAAACTGGTTTGTCCTGAACAGGACGTCACCAGGCTAAATTGGCTTGTTCAGGATAATCCCTGCTAGTTTAGACGACAACAAGAGGCTTGTCCGAATGAAACTCTGTCAGATTGAAATACTGTATCACATCAGTTTAATCTACGGACTGTTAAAAACAAAGTTCATTGTCTAGATACATTCGTGTATTAACGCAATGTTAACATCTATCGAACAAACTGCGAACATCTAGCTAGACAAAGTAATGCTCGATATTATTATTAATGGCAAACTTCCGCCGAAAGTGCAGCTAGCGATGGATGTTGAATTGAAACGAACGCTGAAAAAAAGAACGTGACAGAATTCAGTTTAACCGTTACCCAGTAGCAGACTAGATGTATCTCCGAGCCTAGTTAGTCTAATAAATAAATCTCTTGGACAACATGAAAAATAAACAGTAACTAGCATCTTGATACTTAGAACAAAAGATTATTAACTACATATTAAAGATATATGATTAAGGTTTGAGGGTTGTGCGAGCGTTGCAATATGTCGAGAAGTGTCTAAAAGAATTGGAATACTGTACTTTGGTGATTACCAATCTATTATGTGCATTACTTATCATAAACAATAAAAGTGATAACAAAACACCACGTACGAATATTTGTTTATTGAAGTGAAGTAAATCAGTTATCAGACATATAGCCCTTTCAAGCAGACTGGTTTCTGTGAAGAAGGACCTGGATTCGGTAAATGAGAACCCATGCATAATTAGAATTCTTCCGGATCCGAATAGTATCTTTGTCATCCTTCGGGATCGCATTATACTTAACATGGGTACCTGACATCCAACCAAAGTGTTTTAATTTGCACATCACACATCAAACGAATTACCAGACGTTATTTCTTTATTCTGAGAAGCAAAATAACTGAAAAACAAGAACAGGTCAGAAATTTCGCAGAGGTCAGAAATTTCACTTGACACCGGACCAGGATCCGGATTCAAAAGTTTTGGAACATGAGCGGAGTTGGACTCTGAAAAAGTGACCAGCCACCTCTGCTCATAGGCAGTGATTTGCAGACTGTCATATTTTACAAACCAGATCCAGTCCTGAATTTTTAATACCCAGCCCAAGTCCAACCATAATCCAAAATTTTAAAAACTCAAGGTCCAAGTCCGAACGAAGTTCAAAAATATAACAAAATATAGCTTTTTACAACAACAATACCGCAATTCTGTTCCGTAAACTCAGTCCGAGCCCGGTCCTGTTCCTAAATTTTTGAAGCGATTTGTAGCCCGGTGTCAAGAGAAATTTCTGACTTCACGCCGTGTGCACATGCACCGATTGATATTCTACATATCAAATACGCTCAGAAAATTGATGATTAGGGCTTAGGGTTTGGTTTTCAGGTAAGTGTGTCGGGTTAGGGTTTGTTTTAGGGTTAGAAAAAGAAAAATAATTTTGGTCTAAGACTAAGTCCAATGTTTTTCAGTGGTTGTAGTTATTCGATTATTCCCTTACTATAGCTTGCGGGCATCTGAAATCTAACCAAACAGTTTTAATTTACACAACACACACCAAAAAGGTAATCGCAAACTTCATTCCTTTACTCTGGGAAGCAAAATAACTGACAAACAATCAAAAATCAGAAAATTCGCTTGACACTGGATGCAATCCATATCCAAAATAATTCGTTATAGTCCGAATCCAGTCCAATCCAAGTCCAGTCCAATGCTCATTTCTTGTGATAGGCCTACATTAATAATGATATTTTATTGCGGACTCGAGGTCCATATCACAGACGCAAGAGCACAAAAAGTGGTTAGCTATACATCAGCGCACATTACAGAAACGGTGTTTGCACATGACCAACACTCGGTGGAGCAAAGCTGTTTATCCTCACCACAGCTGTATCGCCATTCGCAAAAGCACAGAAAATGGATACATTATGCAGCACAAACTGAAGTGGCATTCATCATAGTAATAATTGATCGAAACTAAATCGGAGTTTACCAATTTTTTGCACGCTGTCTCGTTCTGATCCACAAATTTTAACAAAACTAAATCCACGTAGCTTTTCTAAATCTACCCCATACATTATATGTCTGTCGAAAGGAAGCTTTTCCCAGTAAATATTCAGACACTGAGGTCTCACAGATTATACATGGGGCCTACTAGTTAGCTATCATCAGCTCTTATTCAAATGGAACCACTGTGTTGTAGATTTATTTAACGATCTAAAATACGTCAGAAATTCATACGGATATTTTCTTCTAGCGGCGTGTAATGATGCAACGTAAGTAAAATGACGAATTCAGAAGGAAAGCTCGAAATAAAAAGTTCAGATAATTGATACGCATAAGAACAATTAAGCAGGGTTTTTTAAGGTGTTTTAACGACCCGATTCGGGTCTCTAGAATTGAAAATCTGGTCCCCAGAATCAGAGAAAATTATCATCAGGTCTCTAGAATCAGAGAAAATCGGGTCCATAGAATCCAAGAAATCGGGTCCCTACAGGTCCATAACGGGTACCTAATATTTCCCTTAAAAAACACTGAATTAAGAGGAAAAAATTGGTGAAAATGTGTTTTTGGTGAAAAGAATATTCTTTGATATCTTGCATTCAGTTGGTTTGTAGTTTTTATCAATCTTGTTCAATCCATATTCGGTAGCAAAAAGTTGATGTTTGGCGGACCCGCGCTCTACAACATCTTGACACAGTGGTTCTTAAACTGGGTTCGATCGAACCNCCAGGGTTCAACGGTGCTGCTTCAGGGGTTTGATGAAGGTCATCTGATATCAGTAACCCGTTTTTATTTTCTGTTGTATTGGGCAAAAGGGGTTTGACAAAAGCTTGGAAAACTACGTAAGGGTTCGTAGTGTTTGTAAAGTTTAAGAACCACTGTGTTAACATGAAAAAGAATCCCTTTTCGCAGCCTTTTTTGAAGCCATTTCTCTTTTAGCCTACTGTTTCACGCATGTTCAGCTTGAATTCACCGAATTTTTGCAAAGGTTTTATTCTTGGATTAAAATCCTCATCAAGAGCTTAGGAATGGGAAGCTGCCATGATCGGATAAACTGATAATATAATCACCAGGTTTTTCCATTTTTCCAAATTTTAGAATTTTGACTCTAAATTGTTATCAACGGCACTCGGCACAGCCACTGAATATTATTTTCGGTGAAAAAGGATTTACTTCTTTGATATGCTGTAGGTGCACCCAGTCATTTTTTTCTTAAACCTATTCATATTCAGTCCGATCGGGGATGAAAATTGTGAACACGCAGACAAATTGGTTTACCTCATCTTGACTAAAATCCAGTCATTGATACTTCGCCGTTTTCGAAGCCGTTCCGGTTTACTGGTTGTTGCGTAATTGAACTTTCTCGGGCTTGTGCAATGGTTTTCGAGAAGTTCCAATACCTCATCAAGGAGCAATCATGTAATGCTCCAGCAAAGACAGTGCACTTGTATTACTTATTCTTTATATCGGTACTAAGGTCATTATCGATGCTGGCTTTATTTAAGTGGTCATGTGGTTGTAAACATCATTATATATGACTTTATAAAGAAACGAAAGGTTAGGTTTGGTGCACAGCAAATCTGAGGTAAATTGAAAAACAAAGCCGGTGCTGTACTTGCTGCGCAACTGTGTTGAAAATTCAGCAGATTTCAAATTCCGTTTAAAACTTTTCAAGCATTTTTCTTCAATCATGATGACTTCAGATTAATTTACAGTTTGAGCATTAGATTATCTTCAAAACTTGCAAAGAAAACGCTCAGCTATTACTAGCTCCTGTATTATTATACAACCCTGGTCAAGAGGTACAGTTGTGTGTAGGTACAGTGCTGTGTTCTCTGTAACGTGGGTCTTGATGTCTGCGTGAGTAGAACTGTTTCATTGTTTACCCTGATAAGCACAAAGTGTCTACTTATATATAGTGTCTACTTATCCGTATAGCCTGCATCATTTTGTTGCATCACTGAATGCATGCTCTACAGTACTAACTACTATGACCTGTGAAAAGATAAAAAGTCACAGTGGGTATCCCTTAAATGCAGTAGGTTTAGGATTTTTGATAAGCTTTGTGCTTTCTTCACTTCAGTGCTTTTCCAAAGCTTATTGCTAGACAAAAACTAGCTTACATTAATGTTAACAGTCAGTTGCAATGTGTAAGTTAGCTCATACAAGCAGTAAATGCAGTAAAATAATTTCAGTTATTTAATGAAGCCAAAATGACTTGGGTCAAGTATAGGCTCTTCTGTATTGTTGCATTCATAGTGCAGTGTTGTTAAACTAATCTTTTTAAAGAACTTGTTCATATCTTTATACTTTCAACTTTCAAGCATTTTCATAACTTTGAAAACATTCCTTCCTGAGCCATTGATCATAATGTTGTATTTTTTACGCGATTTGAAAAATATTGTCTAGAAGTCATGTTTAACAAAAGTTTTAAAAAATGTTTATACTCACTAGTTAAGTTGATTTTAGTTCGAGTTTGTAAAGAGCTTAAAATCTTCCACCATCAATAAAAACTGAAGTGTTCCAGTTTTAATTTTCACTGATGACTAAATTTTAGTTTTTTTGAGAAATTAAAGTAATATTTTCAGACAGATGTTACATCTTTTTTTACTAATAAAAAACACATTTTTACTAGATTAATTAGCTTATCAAACTTGTGAAAAAGGTATAAAAAGCTCTACAGAGTGTTTATCATTGTACTTTGAAAGACAGCAAGCTGCAAGTAATGAAATCCAGCGGTCAAATATATATTTTAAACTGTGATAAATTTTTTTTAAGTTGCTACTTTTGTAATCATCTATATTATGCCATGATAACTATCGCTAGTTTTTCATTCTTTAAAATATATGGATGCTTGTATTCATTGATTGGTTTTTGTGATGCTTGTGACATCACAGCTGTTGGTACTTGAAAGCCTTTGCAGAAACAGTTCAAGTTGTGTGGATGTCTCCACCAACACAGTATTGTGTTACAACTTGTATTTCATAAAACCTGAAATTTGACATAAATTAAAAATGATTTTAAAATAAAGTTTTGTCATGTAACTTGGTAGAAACCTTACAACTTTGACCTGCCTTAAGTGAATACTTTTGTAATGCATAGACCAGTGTTTTTCAACTGGGGTCCCACAGAACCTCAGGTTTCCGCAGCCAGAGGTTTGTGGCTAACCACCAGGGGTTCTGCTGAAACAAACCGAAATTGCCTAGGACAAAATTTGCAACCACAGTCTATGCGGTTGTAGCAATATGGATACTTGGATCGTTGCATAGGGTTCCATGAGCAACGCAAACATTTGCGGAAGGTTCCGCTGTAGGAAAAAGGTTGAAAAACACTGGCATAGACACTTATTGTAAGCCAGCATTTTAGTAGCTACAAACAAAAAGTATATTTTCATCAAAAAAATAATCCAAAGCTATTTTTATGATTGAATGTAATTTCTGCCATTTTTTTTTCTTAGTTGGATTGAATTGGTGGTTAAATGCAGAGAGGATTAAAATAAAACCCTCACACTGCAGGGTTGCTTTTTATTGAAAAAAAGTTTATTTGATGGTTTCTGGCTGTGTAGTCTTTGCCATCTCATTTTTTTTCAATCATTATTTAGTCAATGACCAATTTTTTTATGAAACGCCAAAATAATTTTTAAGTCAATTCAGTCATAATGTCTGTAAAGGCAGTCTAGCGAATATGTTATGAGTTTTAATATTATTTTAGGACAAATGACTTAAATGTCACAGTGAAAAAAACCAGCTTGCCATCACAACATCATATATGAAAGTATATGTAATATTTTCTGTGATTTGCTTATCCTGCATCATTCATTCAATGTACTGTTGTAACTTCTCGGCACAAGTTCTAGCTTGATTAATACTGAAGTATGTAATTTAACATGATTTTGAGTGTGTATTTTGTTGGTTTGTGTGTATCAGTCTTTTTTAATTACTGTTGGCTTTTTAGTTTCAAAGTTATTTGACTGCACAGCTGTTTTGGTGCATGTGCAATAAGTTCTCTCTATCATTAAATTACAAGTCTTGCAAAATATTTCAACTGTGTAGAAATTGTATGTTGGAAGGATTTTTTAAACTAAGTGTGTATGTGCAGTTGGCAAATTTTATTCTTATGCAAGCTTGGTGTTTTCTGTGATTTATTATGGTACTTCATTTAATGCACCAGAGACTGTTAAATTGTCTGAAATATGTGCAGATTGTTATTTTAGCAACAGATAGATAAGTTTTTGAATATTTAATATAATTTTGGCCACATAACTAGTAGATGTGTTTAGTCATGACAAAATTTCATTAAGTACATCCAGACTGTAATTGTTGTACATTACTATTTTCACGTGAGAAAATGTTTTTGATCCAAGTTTTCCTCAACGCCTTTGTGGTTCCATGATCAGAAATCGGTATATTGTGGCCAATACCACTACAAATATTTTAGCCATTTTCAATGTTTGTTGCAGCTCATATGTAACTGCAGTGAATGTAAGATCTTGTAAACGTTCCCTATGATTAGCAACATGACCTACACCATCTTTTTGCTGACTAACTTGCAGTTATATTATGTATTTCCATTACATTTAACTTGTTTTTTTAACACTTATTTGGTTTCATTTCATTTTAGTGGGATTGATAGACAAGTACTGGCTGGTATGGCGGATGAAGCTCTGCTCAAGGGAAATGGTGGAACACTTGTGAAAACCTTTCATGAGCCAAATAATGGGTTTGGTCACACCAGTCGCCTGACAGAACCAGGGCTTGAACTGCATTTTCAAAATTTGAATTTTCAAATAAAGGATAAACAAATTTTGCATGATGTTAGTGGCACAGCACATCCTGGAAAGGTTCTTGCTGTTATGGGTCCTAGTGGTAAGTACTGCATCTGCATGATTTGAGTGTGCCAAAAATTGAAAAATATTTTGTTGCAAAGTATTAAAATTTGAATGTAGAAAATTGCTTCTTTTCAGAAAGTTAAACTAAACAACATTTGACTGAGATTCATGTAATATCTTGAAGTACTCAATCACTGCTGTTTTTTCTCACCCGGAATTTGTCTTGTCTGTAAGCAACTTGTGAGAACATTACTTGGATTAGCAAGCTTTATTCAGTACCGAGCAACCTGCTCTTACAGCTTCTTTACTCTTCTTCCATTTTCCCAGTTTAACTGCGTGTAATTGATTACTAATCAAAGTGTTACGGAAAATAAATTACTTTTGTACAATGACATGCATGTCATGGTTCAGAGATAATCGATCTACGCCTGTGCGTTAGTTGTTGGAACTGTTTTCAATTTTTCAAAATAATTGTCGTTGCTTGGTGCTGAGTCCTGAGTGTTTGAACGCGAACAATGCGTGGCATCAGGAATTTTTTTGCAGTTCGCTCTTGCTGACGGACATCCGGCCACTGTTGTTTCGAGTTAAGTTTGCTGATTTGATCGCAGCAGTTCTTCAGGAAAAAACTCGTCCTAATAAATGTTGAAAATAGCAGTCATATGATTTCCGGAAGTAGCATCTTGTGAACTTTCCCTGCTAGTTAGAAGCGAGCAACACTTGAGGCCTACCAAGTTGACCTTATTTTTACAAAATGAGTCAACCTTCACCTTTACCCGAATGCTCGACGGAGATTTTGACAAGGTGTTTGTTTTTCAGGCTCTGGAAAAACAACATTGCTAAATATTCTCGGTGGCAGGGTAAAATGTTCCAAATGCAATGCTACTATTGGTGGACAACCACTGACAAAACGTACAAGAAGAAAAATAAGTTACGTGCTTCAGCAAGACATTTTCTTTCCCAATTTAACTTTGGAGGAAACCTTGATGGTGAGTGTCCATAACTGGCATCTGTCGCATCGGAAGTACTGTAGTATATCATAATTCTGAATATTTAACGACAACAACACCAACAATTTTATTTTTTCGCCTTAACGCAAGTACACTTGTCAATACAGACACAGTAAGGCTGGGAGGCGGCGAAAAGACACTCCGGTCATCCGGAGTCCCGTCACCTGTAGCAAATGCGTCCTCCGGTCACCTGTGGCAGACACTCCGCTCACCTGTGGCAAATGCGTCCCGTTCCTGCCTAATTAATTAGGCATTGGTGAAGTAATTGCAACTGATATTTTTCAAAAGTCATGTAATTGAAGATGAGGTAATTACATCAATCAAGGCCCAAAAATTCGTAACTTTTCGGAAAGAAAACAATTTTGATGTCCACTGACCCAAATCGTCGTTCACCGTGCATATACCCACGTATAAGGAGAAGCTGGGTAGCACTGACAGAAACGATCGCTACAAGGCGCGCGTTCGGCGGAACGGGACGCATTTGCCACAGGTATAATTGGGAATGGGCAGTTGAAGATAGCGATTGCAGAGGATCTCAACTACCTGAATCCAAAATGCCATGTAAAACCGGAAATTAGGTATTGTTTTTTCATCTTCAACAGCAACACTAGTATTGAACCTGTGCGTGTGTGTGACGCGTGCAAATAATTGTTGCGCTTGTTCTGTTCATAGCTGACAAAAGTCGAGCGTAATGCCACGTTACGCTCACTTCTTTTTCTGGTTTTTCTATACTCGCCGGCGCTGCAGTCATGAGCGGTCAAAGAAAAACAGGAAGTCCAAGAAATGCGAAAACCGGAAGTATCTAAAGTACAACCAAACAACGCTGACACGCTGCGCGGTTGACTCAGCAATGGTGAACGGTTACCGTTGCTAAAATAAGTAGTTTAAAAATATCTCTGCATACCTGTCGCGACAGATAGACCTTTCCCAGAGCAAGGTTCCAGATTGCACAACAACAACCTTATGCTTTGATTGTGCTTTTGTATTTGTTCTGAACAATAAATTACCGTCGTGTCGGCTTGCAGCAATGCACATTGCACCCCTGTTACAGTGTATTCACCCGAAAAAATATTTTTGAGAGGTTTGTGTGTCCACGCATGACCTTTGTTGGTTTTGTGCAGTTCTCAGCGCAACTCCGTTTGCCTGAATCCATGTCAACACATGTCAAGCACGAGCTGGTGCAAGAACTGATTCAACAATTAGACATGGAAAAATGCACACACACAAGTATGCTTGTCTGCCGTTTATCGATGGTGTTTTTATTTATTATTGTTACAGATTCCTTTTGCGTTCTGTGTCTACTCGTAGTTTGCCGGAGAAAGCAGTTGAGCTGATATTTTCATAGATATGTTGCAGATCACTCAAATAAAAGTCAAATTTTAATGTTTTTAATCCTTTAAAAAGAGTAAAGAGGCAGAAAAAGAGCATTTTGATTCAGGAACCCATAAGAAACCTGGCTTACAGGTTTAGGTGACCCCAATCGGGCTTTTGCTATCTACATAAGGTCAGGAACTCGATGGTTTTTAAATCGTTCTGAGTAAACTAGGTTGTTCCTTTCTGGTTTCTCATATTTTCTTTGTCTTTAATATGCGTTTACATTTGAGATCGAGAACTCCGTATCAAGCAGCAGTTGTTCGCCAGAATCTGATTTTCGTCAGATTATGAAGGTCAAGACGTTGCTGAAAGCGCACATTTTTGTTTTACGCAACCGAAACATATTTTGCCGTTGTTTTTTTAGTAATCGGTGACAATATGTCAAGAGGTTTATCAGGTGGGGAGAAAAAGCGTGCGAACATTGCCAACGAGCTTCTAACAGATCCAGCCGTTTTGCTGCTCGACGTAAGTTGCTCTCGACATAAAATGCAATCGTGCGTGATGTACACAGTTCGTTAAGATGGATTATAGATTTATAAACGTGTACTTGTTTCGAGGTGCTATTCGTGCTTGATCCGTGTTGCCTGTAAAAACTCATTTTCAATCGTAATTTCTGTCTCCTGGAGTCTTTTGACTTGATTACCTGACTCGGTTGTCACACGCTTGTTTTTTCAAATAATGTTTGCCCATAACGTATCATTCGTTAGACTTGTTCGATAAACTCTGGGCTTATCGCCCTGGCTTGTAAAAAATGTAGGCTACAGTCCCATATTGAAATGCATTTCGTCAAAAACACTGCTGTGGATAGAGTCAACGGATGCGGGATGTTGCAATGCAAGTTTAGTCCATTGTGCTCAAAGGACATCTCTTCTTGGCCATTTGCAGTTGGTCCAGTGCTTTGCGGTCTCATGAAAGCTTGTATTTAGCTTAAACTACAGTAGACTATTTTTTTGTTATGCTTGTTTATTCTAAAAGAGAATTCTGTTATGTTCACTGGAGAGCTTTAGAATGGTGAAGGTATGAACAGCACTCAGTTTTGACCGGTAGATGAGTTTTTCCAGCCGGAGGCTGTTCTTCTGGTGATTTCTTTAAGTTCCGTAGTGCGGAATGTCACAAAAGTGTAATTTGTATTTTGAAGAAAAAGAAGCTCAAGCATTTTAGCGTTTGAATGTTCCATGGCGCGAGAAGTCACCTCTTTCGAAGTCCTAGCTGCAAAACATTCGAACGCGTTGCTGCATGGATTGTGTATATTTACGGAGTGCTGAATAGAGTAAGGTAGTTTTTTCTTGGATACTACTTGGTAATTCCCTGTTATCCAGGAACCAACGTCTGGACTGGACAGCAGCACAGCCTATGCATTAACATTGTCTTTAAAAAAATATGCTGTGCACAGCGGAAAAACCGTGATGATGACGATTCATCAACCATCAGTACAGGTAACGTGAATTTGTCTTGCAATCGACGTCGTATGCGACGAGACGCTTGAAAACTAGAATGGTATTTCTGCGCATTTCATTTATTATCAGATTGACATAAGTCAACCATGCTCAAAAGCAGTTTTACCCCCGCTTTTCATAAAAAGTTTGTGTTATTACCAAAAGTAAATTCCTTCTTGCAAAAGAACTGTGTTGTGTAGATCAGCTCTTGGCAGCTATGACTTTTTTGAAAAGTGGACCTCGTCCACACAAAGCTCATTTCCTAGGTTTTGTGGCTTTGCCGCAAAGTCATGTCAGGCGCTGCATTCGTTTTGAATTTGCACTGTGCGTGACCTCCTCTGTTTGTTCCCAGATGTTTTTCACATTCGATACGGTCCTATTACTGAGCGGCGGCCGGGTCGCCTACTACGGTGCGCCACGAGATGTACTCAACGACTTCGCTCTCCTCGGCTACAGCTGCGACGCCTCACAATACAACCCGGCAGATTTCATACGTGAGTGATTAATTTCGTTGTCAGTTGGGGTAGGTCAAACCGGAGGTCGACAAACCTGTTGCGTAGGTAGGCGTGTCTCATCGGCAGCAGTGTCTTCGTTATTTTAGCAATTGAACATGCATATCGCATTCGAACAATATAGCAAACGCTGTGGTTGCTGTTGGCCAACAAAGCAGACACCACCTGCAGCCTGTGCATGCATCACAAAAACGCTTAGACAACAAAGAAGTCAAATATTGTAGAGCGCTTTACCATGTATCTCAGTGTCCGTGCCTCCTGAGAAAACGCCTAGGGCAGTGTTGTTTGAACTGTCATTTTCAGGCATTTGCATTTCCATACCATGGACCCACTGGCACAAAAACCCAACATACGCATGTTAATATTGATTTCGGCTGTTGTTTTGCTCATCTTTTGTAGTTTCCATGTGCGGGCCAGCCATTGGACAAGTCTCGAAAAACGATAAGTGGGCCTTGGATTAGACTTGCCGAGACAGGACCAAACTATCCTCCCACTGTGCATCTTTTCAAAACCTGACTTTGCATCAACCACTGTCAGATCCCCGAGATGAAATTAAACAATACTGTCTCTTTATCTTACTTCTTGAATGCATTTGTGCAAAATGCACACCCAGCCGTTTACTGTGAAACAACACCGTCGAAGCTGGACTTCGATCCAGCTTTGGTGTTTTTAGCAAGGCCTGGGTGGCTACTTGCGTGGTTTACGGCATCATTTTGCTAGCCTGCCATCATTTTGCTAGCCTGTCATACTAACAGCCCAAAAAAATTTAAAAGTCTGGAAAAAAATTTTGGGCTGTTAGTATGAAAAAGGAAATAATTTTCTAGACTTGATCTTTCGACATGCAGTCTGGTAATATTTCATTCTGATATTATTGATAAGGTTTATACTTTTACTTTCATCGAGTCAACTATTATACTGCTTATATTCGACTTCGGTGTGTCATTCAGAAAAGTAAGTCTGGGAATTTATATTCAAAATTGCGTAGGAACCCTGGTAATGTCTGATACCAAAACAGTAGATTGTGTGTACACAGCTGGTAAACAGATTTTGCATGATAATGAAACCCAAGTTTGATCATTTAACCTAAATGTAAAACGTTTGCTGAAACTTCGAGCGGATGTCCAGTTTTACTTGTGCTGCGAACCGAAGCACTGCGTTTAGTAAACTCGAATATGTGTGGTCGTTAGTGTGCTTCGTTTGCGCAACTTGTTGCTATGCTGATTCGCCTGGCGTGGACGCGAATGGAATTAAAAAAATAAACGCTGTTATAATGAAAACGGATGCCGTTCAGGATAATTGCGACAAGAATCAGTGCTTCCTCGTTGAACAAACGCAAGGTTCGAAAGTCGCGTTCTTTGTTACATTTGCTGCATGCAATCATGAACCCTAAATCTAAGTTCAAGTATTCAAATTCGTAGCCAGTTTCCTGCCGTCAGGTTTCACAGAACCCCTCATCGTTGAGCTTCAACTATAAATCGATCGATCAACAAGCCAGACGGGGCTTTTACATCGATGAGCGAACCTTGATTTGTTTGCTCTGCTACCGTCAAAAGCATATGGAGGCGTTATGACGCAACGCTTTGTCGCCAGCACCAGTTTGGTGCATTGTTATGGATTTCACTGAGCTGTGCCGTAGTTTTGCACTGAGACAGTGTTTTCCCGATGCCAAGTACTGCTATTCACGCGCTGATTATTTTAATAATTCTTAGACTGTAGCTAGAAAGTTCCGCTGTGGATGTGTAAACCTGACAGCAGATTGGCCAATTGAAAGTTTTCAGTGCACCGTTTTCTTGCGCTGCTGCAAAGTACCTCATGTTTAATTGTTGCAACAATGCTGCAATGCGTCTCACTTACTAAACACAAAGTAAACTTTCCAATCTTCTGTGACTATTGCCACTAAGTGCTCCTGCGGTTTTCTGTTACTCCAGTTTCTTGATGTAGCAGAAGTCATGTTTCAAACGTCCTCATTTTCCCCTTGAGTATTAAGCGTAATGATTGAACCGAGAGGGCAAAAAGCCTGGTTCATCCCAGGAATAATTATCTTCATTGTACAACGTCATTTGCAGTGGATAAAGATCCCAGAAATTCCAAAAAAGGTTTTGCTCTGCGGTGAAAGCTTGCGTTTAATATTTATGCTTACTTGAAACGCATAGAATTTCTTATGTCTAATGCAAACGCATTTGAAAGCAGTCTCTAACTTGCGTGTGTTGCCAAGCAAAAACCTTTGCAGGGTGGTTTTAGCGTCTTCGCGCCCCGGCCGCCTTTGTCGGTTCCGTGCGAACTGGATCGTGTCTAAAAATACGACTCGTTTGTTCAGCGTTACTTGTTTATTGTTAGAAATTGGAATCTTATCTGCTGTGCTCGCATATTCGCAAGCATTCTGTATACGTCCGCACGAGCGGAAGCACGCCGCCCGGCACTGCCCGTGTGGTATTCAGTTGATGATGACGTGAAACCGGTTCAACTGCTTGCGGGTCCTTGCCTGCCCAACTCACGGATGAGATTGCAGCAGCCCACTCCTCTCGGCTGCACGTTTCCTTCTTCGCACACCGCAACCGCTTGCGACTACGTGAAGGAAGCCGCTGCATGCGTTTGTCCACTTTCGAGTCGTCAATCCGCAGTTATTCGCAGTGTTGATGCTATCGCACGCGAATCAGGCGAATTTTTTAATTGCTTTTGGTTTTCTGCAGTCGATGTGGTAAAATCTGGCGACGACGCTGCCAAACGCCTGATCAGCGCCTGCAACCTCCGCCGACTTGCAATGCCCGACTGTCCCATCCTCAAATCCACGGTCAGAGCCTTCGAATCCGAGCACTTACGTGAAGGTTAGTTATTCTAGGCCACTGTGAGCAGATGGCGCGTGTCGTTTTGTGCGCCATGGCTTCAGCACTCGGACTGTGTCTGCATGCAAGTGTGTTGCTTAAATGAAGTTTGCTTTTCGTTGAGCCAACAAGAAAAAAACGCGATCTTTCCATCAAAGTGATTGAAAACCGATATGATTTTTAACTGTTAACCGTAACAAGGAAAGCATTGAAGCTTTTACATTTCGATGTGTTTTGTGGATCTGTTGGTATTCCCAGGCTATTATCAATGTCAGTTGCTCAAAAATGATCTTCACTCGTTTCTGTTTTGCGCGTAACTTTTAAGCTGATCTATTTCGGCCGAGTAGAAAGGTCTTCAACTTGCACATTCTATTTGAATAAGATTCAAGGACTGACGATGCGTAGTGTTTCGTGAAATCGATTGCCTTTTAAAAATTTACAGGTGGATTCGTTGCTTATCTCACATGTGGAGAGTAGTTACTTGAATACAGATGAATGCAAGTTTGAATCATCGCAAAACGACAGCACAGCCCAGTCGGCTGACACGTTTTCTCGAACGTCTACAGAAAACCTAGAGCTTTAATTATTCTCACATAACTTCATAGCAGTTAGAAGTCTAGAAATTAAAATTTTTAATCTGACGGTATTACTTACTGCGATATATATTAAGAGGACAAAAGCACCTCAATCTGTTGGAACTTATACACAAATGAGTTGATTCAACTGGCGATATCTTCCAAAGCTCTAGTTGGAGCATCGGTGTTTTCCATGTAAAAAAAAGTTACAGTACCTTTAGTGAGGGTCTGGGGTCCCGTGATTTCTCATTGCCTGCGCTTTTGCCCAGCGTACAATTTATTATTGACAAAAGGTTTCCTGGAAGCGTATGCACAAATAGCAAGAACTAAGAGGTGTTAATCCCCTGTTGCCATTATGCTATTTGGTGCGCAGCGATTACCCTCCACAACGTTTGACACACTCGATATGAAGAGGGGGAACTTTTCGGCGATACTACAAAAGCACTCAAGCTATAAACAGTTAAAACGTTCGTATTTTCCGACTGTCCGCCTTTACCTTCAAACCATGGTTTCAGTTCAAGTTACATTATTCGATGCATTGTCTTCAAAGGTAACTTATCGATCGTAAACGAATCGGAGGATGCGCCGGATGATGTAAACGACAACACCAAATATGATGAAGCATCGGGGATTGCAATGAGTGGCGGAACCTACAAAGCATTGGAACCCGAAAGTGCAATGAACGGTATTTATCCATATTTGTCGACTCCTTCACTGGCTGCGATGCCTGTTGGTACGAACCTGGCTATTGGCAAAACCAAACTTCAATTCCCTGTCTACTTATTTTCTAATCCGTGACAATTTCGGCCACACGCAAACACGCGTCACAACGCAACGGGAGGCTGCTTCAGGTTTCTCCATTTTCAGCCACATCGGTCGAAAGTGCCACCTCCTGCTTTTGCAGTCGTGCGTGTGTTCATAGCGCTTGCCTGATCGTGATCAGATTGCCCACACCAAGGCCTCCTAGCTAACACTGTTTCGCTAGGAGGCCTTGCCCAAACTGTTGGTCACGGGGCTAACGTGAATTATTCATGCCGCTCTGATAAACGCAACAGTCCCGGGACTGATGAATTGTTGGACTGGTCGTCGTGGGCGCCGGTACGGCTTTTTGGTTTTGGTGCAAAACGTTTGACCTTGCACCGGCTTAACCTGTTACAAGAAAAGAGTTTTATTCGTAAACGCTTCATTCGAAAGCGCAGCGGAGCGTCATTGCTAGTTCAGCACAGCAACCATGTCTCAATCTGCCCTCGGGATACGAAACACATGCCTTCCACGCATCATTACCGTGGATGAAGCTCTCACAGTTTGTGATGGTCACCTTATAAGCTTCACTGTTCGTGCCAACCCTTTCTGTTGATGTCAGTTATCTTCGACAGGTCGCAATTTTTGTCTGTTTGCGTCTTCCTCGAATAAAGTTAACAACCTCTGAGCTGTTGTGCGATTGAAGTCGAGTTGCCCTGTTGTTGTTCCTTCGCGGTAAATATTAATTGCACCATACTTACGTGGGAAAAATGTCGAAGAAAAAAAGTGAAATATCGGTAAAAGTCAAATGTGCCAACATGCAGGACTGCACGTTGCGTTCCTGTTCCTGGCTACGACCCTAACATTCGCAATCCTCTACCTGTTGAGCGCATGCCGTGATCAATTCTTCTCAAAAGCTCCTTACGTTCAGTGCGGTTCCAACCGTAAATGATGCGGTGTGTTCGGCAGGTCACGTTGTCAGCATGACAGATGTGACGAATAGCAAAAGCTCCGTCGATGACGACGACCAGTCGCGGTGGCCGACGTCAGCGAGCAAGCAGATCAATGTATTGACCGTGCGCAGCTTCATCCAAGGAAAGTAAGTGCCTCGCAGAAAACCTGCTCGTCACGTGGAGGTCTGCACTTCGGAACGCGAGTGTGTTTTTGCCTTGTAACTGTTCGTCGAGAATCCTGCACCGTGTTTCGTTTGTCGCGCCTGACTTTTTTTGATGGAGCTTCTGGTGCTTTTGATTGCGGAGTGCTTTTTCGGCCTGGCCGCCAATTCTCAGACAGTGACTCATTCTCACGGAAATGTGCATCGCACAAGCAGAATGCTTGAGCCGTATCTCTCTCGATTTCAAGTCAGGAATTTTTCTATGGGAGCGATTGCGTAGTGGTCCGTGGGAATTCTGGAAATTTTTACTTCGTTTGTGTTTCTGGCCTCTTGTGCCCCTGGATGTTCAACGGATGTGACTTTGCGCTGCTCTGTGTGCGATGCAAACAAAGAGCATCGATACTGAAGTTTGGAACGGTTTTTCGTTTTATTAAAGATACTAGCACTTCGTTTCAAGCAAGCCACCTCTGCACGAAGCATGCACCGTTACTTTTGTCGAACAACCAAGTTGTCACTCTCTGGATATCTGTGAAAATAAATGGTATCACCT
>JGI24021J15306_10003825_pt1 | contig 17198 bp, 13 predicted proteins | sample Ectturendosymbi1_FD_15306 | JGI IMG/M metagenome (IMG submission 15306) | reverse complement strand
AACTGAAAAATAAATGTTCTATTAAAGGAAAACTCGCTTCTAATATCATGATACTGTAGCATGCAAGCTGCTGCCGCCTTGTGTGTGTAGATCGATGTTGGGTATCGAAACGTCCAGCTGCTCTGCTACTGTGGTGGAAAATTTTCGAATTTTGCAGCACTCCACCTCACTCAAAACAACGCTCCGCCAACTGTAGCTAAGTTCCGGATTTTATCCTTAGTGACTTTAGACTATTTCTCTTTCTTGATGATGATTCCCACCGCGGTGATTCCCTGATGATCCAATTCTTTCGACGATGTCCATGTTCCATGGCCTAAAATAACTATGAACTGGGCGGTAAAACTACCGTCCAGTTGTAAAAATTTTCCGCCCAGTGTCACAAAATTCTAACCACTGGGCGGCACTGAAATTTGCACTGCACTTCAGAACTTCACTACACTTTGTGGTTAGATACCTGAAAACCTGTGTGAGTCCAAAAGTCGCGTATTCCTTCAAACTAAGCCCGACATCTTGATATCGTAAGTTTGGTGATGAAACAAAAACCATTCTCAAAAAGCATGATGAAACAAAAAGCAAACAAAAAGCATGATGAAAACACAAAAAGCAAACAAAAAGTATGATGAAACAAAAAGCAAACAAAAAGCATTCGAAGTTACAACTTCCGTGTGATCAACAGTAAGGCAAGCGATGGCATGTGAGTAAAAAACGTGCGAAAATCTATGCAATACCACTTTACAGATAATTTGAGCAGGCTTTGTAGCAATCTCGTTTCAAAATCTCGTACCAAATGCTTGCACACCATTTTGCAGACTTAACACGTTTACCCGCCAAACAGGCAGTTTTAATCTCATATAAATAGCTACCGTGTTTGTCCTACCTTCACATTCCTTTAGGTAGCTAAAGATAACGATGGATCTACGGATTCACGGCGTTAATAAGAATTTAGAAGATTACAACGTCAGTTTAAATGCAATGGCTTGTCTTGTCGCTGAAGGCTATATACGTGCGAGGAAATACTTCAAATCAAGAAGCTTTTCCTGATCTGGTAGCCGATCACTAGACGCCTTATCTCAACATGATTTGCTAGCACTCTGTTGTGGTACGCCGAGGCAAAGAAAAACTTGCATTTTTGAGACAGACAAGTTGCGGGAAATTCGTAAAGATGCAATTACAATTTTAATTGGTTCACGAATTGCGAGCTTCACCGTGTCAGCTTTGCATCGGCGTTACTTGAAGGACTCTGTGCAGTCAAACAATCATTGCTTTGCGCAAGTTTTGGCATCGACATCTTTGCAAACCGCTCTTCCAGACCTTACACTTGTTGCTGCGATGCAAGTAACTTTTGCTCAAAATTAAGGCAAGAGTTTTTGTTATTGAATATCGTTTCATGAAATGAATTGCATTTTTATGAGATTGTGCACATTTTTGGCACTAAACAATTTGCGTAACTAAACACAACAAATGGTACTTCTAAATGTAATTCTAAAACTTCTCTTCTGATTTTAGACATGTTTCCTGACCAAACTCTTCATATCTTTGTAGTAGATTTCATCCAAGGTTTTCGGTGTTTATTTTGTTTTGCCCTTGATCATTCGAAAAGCACATTTCAACGGTTTATGCATGCAAAATTTGTAAGAAAAAGCGGCGTATACTGAATATTGATAGTTTAGTGCTTTTTGAGGACACATCCCTCTGTCATAATTGCATAGTGTATTGCGGGGAACGCATTCAAACTTTTGAGAGTTTACACGATGAATTTTAATATTCAATATAAGCTTAAACACAGTATTAAAGTAGCATAGCTGTCGCTTCTTCCTGCACGAATATTTTGCGAGATGCAGTGCTGTAAATAAATTTCTGTTGAAAGAGTTACGATTCCCTGTTGAAATTTGATGCTTGTGTGCGTTGGTTCAACGCCTCGCAATGTTAAAATGCTTTGGCGGAGAAAAACAAGGATTACCGTAAATAGACACACCTCCAAACTTTGCAGCCAGAGAAAACAACCGCTTTTGCAGGAGACATGCGGAGAGCGCCAATTCCATAGAAGCTTCTTTGCATTAATCGCCACTTTGTAATGACTGCTTCAAGTGGTGAAAAAGTCTGTCTTGTCTGTTATTGCTCATTTCCTAGTACTACATCAAACGCTTGTCAAAAACGAGAAATATAACTTTTTATTCGGTGCAATTGCTGTTTCCAAGAAGAGCTTGCAAGATAAGTGCATGGAAGACTTGATTTTTTCAGGTGACTTAATCAAACCAGTGTCAGTTGTGGCCTACTCCTGGGCGAGGATCTGTACCTATGCAATTATTCATCGACACTTTCGGCCATTTTGTCAATTGGGAGAGAAAGTTTGAGCTTTGCATGGTGCAATTGCACATACATGCTTTGATAAACGCCAGTCCTACTTTCAATTTAGAAAAAAATTACCTACTCTTATCATTTATTTTTGCATGCCATGTCGTAATATTTGTGATGTGATGAAAAACCTCTTACCCATTTAGCAAATACACTCGAAGAGCAACCTTACCTGCACTTTCCTCAAGCAGTGTTTTCTCCGCTAATTTTTTGAACTCAAAAGAAATCGAAGTTCGGAGCGCGTTCTTGAACAGCCTCAATATACCTGGTTGTAGTTTTTCACCGAATTGAAAATCAAAATCAATGGGCAACTCCGCACCTTTCATGGTGTTGCCATCAGTTGAATAGACAGCCTCTTACATTTTGTTGAAGATGAGCGTGCTACACATGAGAGCATGATACCGCTTTTATCGCTTCCCATCAAAGTTTTGAGCACTTCAATTAAACTGTTTTCTACTAGTTGGCTGGCTTAAATAAGTGAATTGGTGGGGATTTGGCATTATAAAAACTTGCCACCAAACCGCGTCTTGTCAGAGACAGGTATGGTCTCCTATACATAATCTTCTTTTATGGCAGCGTACAATGTGCCACAAAAAATTGAACGCCAAGTGCTGTAGTTATGTCAGTGGTTGACATGTCTCTAAATGGCTCAGATGACTCAAAGTAGTCTTGGTGGTCATGGCAACAACGATAGACAGACTCATAAATGAACGAATCACTTGATGCAAATGCAGTCATGACCCTTGAAAAACTTGCATCAAAACGTTCGATTGCCATTTCGATGAATGACGCTGAAACAGCTTTTGCCAGCCATGGCTTAAAAGGTGTCAACAAAGCGTCCAGTGTGTCTGAACCAACAATAGGTTTTACAAAACTAAACTGACCTCTCAGTTTCCACCAGTAACCGAGGCCAAAACTGAAACTTGAAACTTTTAACCTGGCGAACAGTGTCTGCGGATAGGTTGTCTGTAACCAGTAACCATGCCGAACCAGTTAATATCAAGCAACCGGATTTGACGTAATCAATGTCGTAACGAGAAATCAGTGACAAAAGATTTTTATCGTCCCAATCACGAGGTCAAGAGTTGTTTCTTTCAAGCCAAATGTTACCATGGGGTCGGAAGGATTTTTTCCAAGCGGGCCAACAGTGATGAAATTTCATTTCACCAACTCGAAACTAAGAGAAAAACATTTTGCAACTACAAAGGCAAGAGGAAAATATCAAATTTTAAACCAGGGGGGCAAGTCCCCTTCTGCCCTCCTCCTTCCAACGACCATAAATGTGACCTTTAATTGCTCCAACGCTGTGCCTCATAAATGTTATGAGTGTAGCTGGCATCTGGCGACCGCTTTTAGGTCCTCCCACCGCAGGCGCAGGAGGAAAGTCTCCCGCAAATGAAGTCTACCGCAAATGAACAAAGTCTACCGTAAATGAACACTGCAAAAATTGGAAAAAAACTCTTTGAATTAAAACTAAAAGTTTGAATTTGATCAAAGGTCTTTTGATTTTTTTGCGAAAAAATGGTTTAGTATGACCTTTAGTTGTACTGATAGTTTCTTTCCTCTATAGCTACGTACGCACACATCAATTTCACGTGCTGTTTCTTTCATCTTGACAATTTTCCCCTTTCAATTGGCATTCTAGCATATCCCCAAAAGTGGCAATTGGGGTATGCGTATTTTTCTGTCCCTTTTCGGATTGTCTCTACACATCGCGTTACACACAGTTAGTAAAACAATGTTTAGCAGGGAAAATTGCGCTTGCTTTGGCCCATTTCTTGTTTGACCAAAGAAAAAGTTTCCGACCACACGACTGTCAACACCAGCACAAGGACCACGCCAAAGTAACAACTCCCGGATATAGGTTAAAATCTGGCAAAATTTTTAGGATCGATATTGAGGCTGTGCTACTATCAAGAGTTCAAAAATGAAATCAAAGCCAGAAGTACAAAAGCAAGTGAAACAGCAGCTGAAGTCAAAACAAACTAAACCTTTTGATTAGAAATGAATTGGACAACGAAAACTTTCAGTAGTCTGCTAACCACTGGGTGTTGCTAGAGACTCAAATAGAAAAACAAGGTGAAATTAAAAGGATATTCTTGTTAATTTTACACAAGCGCACGAGTTGACAAACTCTCTTTGTGGTCACAAATATTAGTCTCCGTTGTCCTCGTTTGGCATGCTCTTCACTAACTTGTACCAAATTAAGCGCTGTTAATATCGGTCAAACGGGTGCTTTGATAATTAAACAAACAGCTAAACGCAAACTCCCAAGTGATTTTTGAGTGACAATTAAAAATTGATAAAAAGCTCAACTGAAGAAGAAAAGCCGCAACACGTCATAAAAATGTGCCAACAGTTTGGTGGCTATGCTGCCCACCTTCATCAAAGTGAAAACAGGATTGGCCAAGCCTTGTTTTTACCTAGCCAATTTAATTTTACTCTGGTGGAGGTTGTCTGCATAGCTACCGAAGCGTTGATACGTTTGTGTAACGACTTATGTGAAATAGGTAAGCTTTTGAAAGCAGATGATATTTTGGTGACTTCAGAGCTGCATTAAGATCTTTTGCGTTGTTTTAATGCCCTTACCCTTCCAGCAACACTAAGTGGAATGTACCCAAACAAAGAAGCACTTTGACAAGTAAATTTGTTTAAAGTTTTCAGTTTTGTTAATTTTTTCACAAGTAGAAAAATTGCATTAAACCTGTTTTGATCGCACAATTAAAAAAATTGACTTTTTGATACTGCACAAGCCACTACTACGTTTCATCATGCAGATTCAGAGCTAAAACTAAAAAAAGAGTTTTCTTTTCAGGATCGAGTGCAGTCTGCGCAAAATATCGTTTTAATCTCCACTTGGCGCAACAGCTGATTTTGCACACGAAAAATGTGGCGTTTTGCACACGACACCTTCTCAGACATTTGCTTGTTCTGCAACTTCTTCTGACGCAGTTTTAGAATGTCTCGCCGTGTCCTGCTTTGAACAAGTCACGTGCGCACCAAGACGCTGCCAGATATAAACTGGAAGAGGGAAATTTTAGCAGGTTGCTTGGAAAAACGCATGTTCATCAGGCGAGGATCCAACAGAAGTTTTCAAAACTAGAGTTGCTATAAGTTGATTCGTTGAATTATGTTTTCGCATTGATATTGAAACATTTGTGCCTACACTTCCAATATCAAACGTTTCAAAAATCTTCCGCCAAAGCCCTGTGACCTGACGAAATCACTACGGGTAGGACTGGGTCACAGAAGCACGAGTCGACTTTTTCACTGACCGTCCAGTAATTATTCAGACCTATCACTGCCCATACTCGGCTGGGACATTTTTACTCTCAGCCCATTTAGGTTGACCTTAACTTGTTTTCTTGTATTTTTAAATGTTAAATTTGAATTTTAATAATATATATTCAGTGTTTCTAAAGCATATGGACCCATGCGCGATAGAGATGGTCTCTCGGAGATTCACACGTGACGCTGACCTCTATAGAAAGGCGTACGCATAGAATAAAATGAAGTATCCACGGGCGTTTCAAAATAACACTGCTGGAGTCATTCACGGCAGACGTTTCTACAGCCGCACGGCCAATAGTGGTTTCAATCCGGCCAGAAATTGGAATTTGAAACACTTTCGGGCCCAGCCCGGCCCTTGCAGACCTTTGCTGGACAGGGCCGAAATCACTACGGGCCGTGTTGTGAAAACGCCTGAATGACTCCAACAGTGCTTTCTGAATAAAGGTATCAACGGATGATCTGTCTTATTCTCGGTACATACATTTATGTGCGAGTGCCCTAAAAGATCATGTTTATCGTGAATTGGTCCATGACCTTTACAAGAATTAGATCTATAAAAGATTTCAACGTAAAATTTTAATATACAAAAGAATTAAACATTTGCCGGGGTGAAATGGGTCGCTTTGCTGCACGATCCAGACCGGGTTTAAATTTTCAAACTGAGCTGATGGTGTGTCGGGCTGGCCTGAATCATGGCTGGCAAATGATGAGCATGGCTATAAAAAGTCGGCCCGTGCAAGTCTCCACCTCCAGTTTTAGAAAAGGAACGGGAGAAAATAACCTTCCGTCATCTGAATAACTCGCATTGTCTTCATTTATTCCTTTCTTTGCGTCTATTTGGTTTGCTGCATTTTGCACAGAAGCCAACTTCTGAAAGGCGTCCTTCACCTGGATTGCTCAAAGGGTGCTACACTCAGTTCTATAAAGAGTAGGGTAACAGATGGGAAAATGCTCTACTAAAAGCTTTGTTGATAGTTTCTCGAAAAACGCACAAGCACAAACGTGCTAATATTTTGTTACTGCAAAAAGAAGTGCGGGAACACCTCTCTTAAAAAAGTAGAGTGACCCACGGAATACGCCACTGGTTATATACTGTGAATGTATCAGAATGCTACTAAACGTTACTCAACCTATCGTTTAAAACCCTGACTCTTCACAATCAAGTTTTCATAGTTAACTCTATTGTTGAACAGTACAAAAAAGTAAATTCACTTACTTACTTTTTCATTTGAAATTTTGTTGGAAGAAAGTTGCGCTTTGTTTATATTTGGAAAGACATTTCTTGCTTCATGCACGCTTTGCCTCTGCAAAAGCAGGTATATTAAATGAGTTTGTTTCATGATTGCTAAAATTTTCATGTAGTTTTATGAATTTCTGCTTTTCAACAATATCAGCTTCAGCTAGACATCTTACAGGCAAGTCTTTGAATTCTGAATTAGCACATGATAGGGCATCTTTTAGGGCAGCGCTCCCCAACTAGTGGGTCGTGGCCTTGGCTATCGCTTTCGGTGGTAGCACTAGTCTAACGATAAAAGCAAAATAAACGAATGAAAGAAGATGCATAATGTTGCACTTTCGGCGACCACTGAGCACGTTTGTCCATTTCAGTTTATTTTTTGAATCGTTGCGAAAATGCATTTTGAACGAATTCTAAGCTTGTGCTTCGCCATCTGGAAAAACCTGCATCTCGGTTTATTAATTTCGAATGATTAGCACATATGTCAGTGAATGTTATACTAATAACAGAGGTATACGCGCATTTAGTTGTTTCAACTTTTTCAACCAATTTAGACTAATTTCAGGGGGCTGATTTCGTATCTGATGTCAGTTTTGTTCTGTCACGTCACAGTTTTGTGCAACAACATACCCGTGGTTTTACGAAATTGTATACTTACGAGTAAAGTAGATGCTCTAAAATAAATCCAATGCGTATTTCAAAATCCGTTCCTCTGTCACTGTGTGGTTACAATTTGAGCACAAATGGCAGACAAAATGTCATACTAGAGAAAATAACTCACATACAAGTGACAGTACATCAAGTGATATTGGAGGTTGGGGTGTAAGCGCACCCCCAAAAGTTTTGATTTGTCGAAACTCCGAGTAAAATCGCTGAAAATTTGGGCAAAAATTGCTCCCAACGTTGTTTTATTTCAAAAAATGACACCCAACATTTCCAGAAAAACACACGAAGACCTCTTTCGGAGGTCATACCAAAAAAAGGTCTTCATGATTTTGTGGGAGAAATTTTGTAGGCAAAGTCCCACAAAACTTTTCAGGCAAGTTTGGGAGAATTCGGGCAAAAATCCTTCTCGCACCCAAAATTTGCCTGCTCCTAAACCTATGTACACCTACAGATTTTCAAACCAAAACTTGATGGTATCCAGACACAAAAGAAACAGAAAGCCATTTTGATCATGCTACAATTAAGAACTTAGAAATTTGCGTTTCAGCGATTTTCTGTCATGTGATTTGTTAGGGCAGTCTTGTTTTGAGCTCCAGCAATAGTCTGCCATCGTGTGCGTGTCCCTGCATCCTTGATAACTATCTTCCACAATTTTGATGTCCTGGTGAAAACGTTCACCTTGCTCGTCACTGACATCACTCAAGTTGTCTGGAAATTTGTCTAAATGAGACTTCAAAGAATGCAGCTTGATGCTTATATTGCCTCCTAACAGGTGGTAACTTGCCTACAACTTTTTGACCAAATCTTGGTAGTCAGATGATTTAGTTTTCCCAAAAATATTGTGTGCAGCAGATGAAAAGCATTTGCAGAACCATCTTGAATGATTCATGTTCTTTAAGCTTCACTGCATATCCAATTGGTACGGGTCCATATTTATTGCCATATAAGTATGAATCCATACCTACTGGACATTTAGTTAAGACTTCCTTTCGAACTATCTATGAAGAGTTTCCATTCTTCATCTTTGTGTGGTGTCAAATCCATTGCCTGTAAGAGGGATTTTAAATCATGGAAATACACCAGTCCATCACTGGAAGCAGTGGCGTGCAGAGGTGTGGCGATGCCCGGGGCGACTGCTTGATTGGATGCCCCCCTACCAAATTCTAGTATTGAGCAGTGGCGTTTGGTGATCATTGTTACAGGATATAAGCTGTTTGTGACCTCACAATATGACGTCATATTCACGTTTGCAAAACAACGTTTTAGCGAAGTTTGTTGACACAACATGAATATTCCAGGACGCCGGAGCAGCGGTAGGGAGGCAGCCCCGTCGCCACCGGGGGCTTTTGGGGGATTAGCCCCCCACACAAAGCTCCAAGACCCATCAAATTGAAATATGAAGCACTATAAATCGGTGGAGTTTTTATCAAATTTCAGAATGTCAACCCCCCGTGAACAGATGTAAGACCCCCTGTTGAAAACTTTCTGGCGACGGTTTTGTAGGGAAGGGGGAGCAATAAAACATTTGTGGGCAATGGAAACTTATAAAAAATATCGTTACCAATTGTGTTCGTTTCTGTTCATCAACAATGTTTACCTCAAACAAATAGGCTAACAGAAATGATGGAAAATCATTCTGAATTTTCTGAGTGCCGAACACCTGCAATAAATTTGTTTCAAGTCGATCTTGATAAGCCATGAAATTACCTATGATACTGTCATGAAAAGCAGTGGTGTTGAGGTGGGGGTGCAGGGGTTGCAAGCGCACTCCAAAGTCTTGGTTTGCTGATGATCTGAGCAAAAGCCCTGAAAATCCGGGTAAAAATAGCTCCCAACGATGTTTGGCTTCAAAAAATGGCGCCCAAGGTTTGCATAAAAACCTTTTTTTTGAAGACCTTTTCATGGATGTTACACCTAAAAGAGATCTTCATGATCTGTGTGGCAGAAAATTTGTGGGCAAAAGTTGCACAAAAAACTTTTCGGGGAAGTTTGAGCAAATTCGGGCAAAATCCTTCGCAAAAATTTGCCTGCTCCTACACCGATGATGAAAAGGCACCTCCGCCCCTGTTACCCCTCTTTTGAAAGGGCAGAAGGGGAAATGCCCTCGCCATGTCTCTATTCTCCGGCTTCCCTGTGCATATTATTCTGCACGCACTCTCTTTACTCGTTGTAAGCTACAGTGTGTCATTGCAATGAACATAAATTATCAGCGGTCTCCTAAGACAGAGCAGTTCAAGACTGCAAAAGTATCCGGCAACGCTTTGAAACAGGGGAGTAGAACACACTCAGTGCTACGTCAGCGCAGTTCACAACTGCAAAAATACAAAGCTGCACGAATGTCTGGTCGAATAGCAATCATGAAGGTAAGCGGCTGGGATGGCGGACACCCAGGGTTGACAGTTGGAAACTTGGTAAACTACACAAAAATTGAGAATACGGATGAAGTAGGCAAAAAACCTTCATTTTTATTATGTGGCTGTTATACGTACAATTATTAATGGAAGAAAAGATACGGGTTGCGTGAGCCGTTATGATCAATCCTCCTGAAATGGCAATTAATGACGAAACTCGGAACGAAGCACATATTGCAAGCACAGGTGTGCGACTGCAGGCCCGTAACCAGCTTGGGACACCAGGGGTGGCTAAGAGTTTTCTGATTGGAGCCCAATTTTTTTAAACTATGTCCAATAGTTTTGACCTATGCTCAAAACATTTTTCCAGGGGGGGCGAAAAATTTTGTAGAAAGGGCTTCGCCCCTCCTGGTTACGGGCGTGTGCGACTGTATTAGCACAAAAAACGACACGGGAAACTAGTGATGTATCATAAAATCAAATAGGACAGTTATTAGGACAGCTTTGAAATTTGGCTCAGAAATTCAATCAAACGTCCATAATTATAATCAGTGTTGATATACTTGGATCCAACCAAAAAAACACCAGACTTTTTTAAAAAACCCACTGAAAAAAACAATCAAACCCACCAAAAATCCCACTCTACTTTTCCTCTGAAAAATGTACTATGAAGTAAAAAATAAAATAAGCAGCACACTTGCACAGTTAATTGTACATTTTTAATGAATTAAAACGAACAGTAATGAAATTTGAAGGACTTGAAAAAAAGAGAAGAATCATTCGAACAGTTTGGGTAAATTCTATTAGTTATCTTCTGCAGCTCCGTAAAATCGGTAAATTTTAATCAATTTTTCTGCCTTCTCTGCATTAAAGATGTTTCTGATGTTGGACCTTGCCAAACCATATGTTGAAAAATGCACTATATACTGTGGACACTGAACTAGCAGGGCATGTAGGCTACATACACATGACGTTAAAATGCAGAGATTGTATGGGAGTGGCTTTTCTCTGTTTGCTCTGCACGTTCTTGCCAAGCCTTGCCACTTTGGAGTGAATTGACCAACAACATTTTGCGAAAAAAAGATGGGATACATTTCTTTACCCTCAAATTTGAATGCCATAATAGGTATAATAAGTTATTATTGTATAATTCTGAAAATGGTGATATTGCATGATGCAATAAAAACAACTCAGAATGGGGTTTTAGTATTTAAAAAAAAAAGAACGGAAAACTGTTTCTTTTCAAAAAAACAAACCAAAAAATTGGATGAAAAAAACAGGTGGGTTATTTTTTTCAAAAAAACATTTTTTTTTCTCAACCCTGATTGTCTTTCAATCCTTTCTGTGATTTTCCCTTGATCGCCCGATCTGGAATAAGTCACGTCACTATCAGTTTGATTTGGTGTGCGCCGCACATTTAGAGTGTAGATTCCTGGTAATGAAGAAGCTGAGAATTACTGGCATTTTAATATATAAAAATTGGTGTTTAAAAACCCCAAAGCCCAGATGAAACAGGAAAACCCCAGATCTAGTGAAAAATCCCCAGCAGTGGTAACACTGATTGTGACTGTTTGTGCCACAAAAAAAGTTTGTAAGCGTTACACTTCGCGTTTTTACACAAGGACTTAGTCTCGCAAAATGCGCAAACATGCGCTGCGCTGGTGTTGGCTGACTTGTCCACACCACACTCGGAAGTAATTCCACAGTCTGATGTGACTAGAACAAGTCCCAACTTGAAACAAAAACGCATTGTAACCTCAATCCCTGGTAGAACCGACCCTCGGATTTCGCCGCGGCGACCTATTTCGGTCAAATTAATTAGTCGCGCAGCATGAGCGAACCATGGCAACTGTCACTGCGCAGAAAAGGTCCGGAGCCGGAGTTGCTAAATTAACCACCACCTCCGGCTCCAGCTAAATTTTAAAAGCAGCTTCGGGTCCGGCTCCACCGAAAATGGCCCGGGAGGCTCCGGCTCCGCAGCCCTGGTCACGGGTTAGTTTCTCGTCAAGACAAGCCAGAACTCCATCACTTTCTATTTCTTTGTGAATTGAACAGTATGTTCAATGGCGTTCACAAATTTGAAGAATTGCTGCAAATACCTTCGATTGACGATAACGAGTGCATCGTCCACGTAGTGTTTCCAAATTTTATGTTGGTGGTAGAATTCTGTTATTGTTTTATTTTAAATGTCTTCCATGACTAATTTCGCTGACGTGGGAGACACCGGTGAATCCATTGGTGTCCCAAATATCTGTTTGAAATATTTTCCTCGGAATGTGAAATATGACGCTTGAATACAATGATCCAGCCCCTCACAAACCTCTTGTATAGACCAGTTGGTGAACAAAACGTCACACAAACCCAACAGTAGTTTTAACTTGAAATCAGTTGAAAATTGAAAAAACAGATAATGTCTGCAAGCTCAGTGCTTCACGTTATGCAGGCCCGAAACAATCAAGATAGAAAATATTGTTTAAAAATCTCGACTTGCGTAGATACGACGTAAAACGTCGTAAAAACGTACTGACGATTCTGTGGCTGTGCAACCAACCTTCACCAGGGTTTCAAATGGAATAAAATTTTATCTGGTTTTAAGCAATTTTTGCTTACATCTTGGATGGTATTCACTTTGTATGTCAAGGTAATTAGGAGAGGTTGAAATCTGCAAGCAGTTATGGTAGTCACTTTGGTTTTTGTAGCGTAATTTTTTGCGTAAAAACTGCAGTTGTAAAGCAAATTTGAATGATTTCGATAAAAAACTTGGTCTAGCAATTTTGCGAGATTCTACAAACTTTTTTTGGTTGCATGGAACGTTTGCGCTCCTTGCTATCTCGTCTCCTGTAAAAGTAAGTACCTATAAAATTTGACTTGAAGTTGACTACTCTGTTGAGTATATCTACATACCACAGATTGTAAAATGTGCGTACGAAGTGGAAAAGTAACCTGTGTTTGCTCGCTTAAAACAATAATATTACGAAAAAAGCAGGATTTCTTTGGACCAAAGGTGTATGGAAAAGTTTTCTTCAGAGGTGGGGAGTGAAAAGCGAATCCCCCAAAAACGTTTGTCGCTAAAGATTTTTGTGGAAATAGCTTCTGCATCATCTGAAATTTTCCGAAATTCACGAAATTTTTCCCTAACGCAATGAAGTGACGAACAAAAATGCGGTCATTGTTTTTTTTCTAACCAGTTTTTTGAAACAACGCAAAAAGGTCATCACCCATTTTTTCCACATTTACACGCTTCATTCTGTATTTGTCCTTACCCTGTCTGCTCTGGCTTTGTCCTCACAAACACGTCCATCTTCTACCCTCAAAAACAAAAATGCTTCCCTCACTCGCTTGATTTTAACACCATATATTGGGGCAATATAAGGGGGCGGAACCCTGCAAACCCCTAGTTTCGTGCTTTTATACTTAAACTGATAAACATTACGACAGCAAAAAGCAAAAGCTGTTTGTTAACTTTCCCAGATAAGGCCATAGAAGAGATTGATGATTATCATTTTTCCTCGCATGTTCTTGCAATTTTATTTGTGTAAAAAGTTTTTGTAGGCAGTAAATGTGAAAAAATGTACTAGTAGACCTCTCTTAAACAAAATATCATCAATATGTTTAGAAAATAAACCACTGACCACGTCAATTTTGTCGCACTGAGAGTGGAGACATTCGTCATAAAATCCCTTCCAGTTTACCTTTACGTGATTTCTAGTGGAAACGTTTTGCATGCATTACGCCACTACACTGCAGCCGCAAAATGTATATACCACTATATTTATCACACTGTCAAAGAAGATCAGTGGACTTCCAAGCACCAAAAGAGCTACAAAAACAAAAAACGCTAATTTAACGCAGTGGTTCCCTTTTCAACCACGCCACCCTTAAATATTGGTCCTTTCTTTCAAGCCCACTTACTGTATATATCACGACTTATATCACACCCACGCCGTGCATCTTGACGAGTTCAAGTTCAAATTTTCAAAATAGTATACAAACCCACACCGTGCTAGAAAATAAATTTCTAATTTTAATGCAGGGCTGGCACCTTTTCTGAAAATTATTGACGCACTCCTGCAGAGGCCCCAAGGTTAAGAGCCACTAGTTTAGTGCTTTCTTGACTTGATGCTTACAACAACTGTTCCATATATTTGTTTCCTCTGAATGTGCGACTGATGTTATTTCAAAACAAGCAGCTCTTGTAGTTAAAAACTGTGAATAAACTTTTATAATCGTTTTAGTGGCATGTTGTACACGAACTATCGTCTGCAGTTTTACCGGGCCTGTTAGAATCTTCTATTCTTGCTAGTATTGGGAATAATTTGCTAAATTATTTTAAATGCTTGTGGCAGGCGCACATATAGGCTTATGTTTAAAGTGAGGATGTCGTTGTCAGCATCTAATACTTGTTAAATTTCCTCTTTACGTATAGTGAATCTCTTGTTGATCAAGATCTCAAGATATGGTAAACATATATAAAAAAATATTTGGAAGTCAAAGCTTAGTGACAGCATTACAGCTTGCTTGGATATAGAGGTGCAACGTTATTGCAAGATTTTCTCAAAACTTAAAACCGCAAGTGAGTACTATTGCATGAGAAGTTACACAAATATAATCGATTCGTTTGGTGCTTGATGAACGTGGTTACGCGCAAACCCTTGGTCGCACCACTAAATTAATCCCCGATCCTGGCAAAAAGATGTGCAACCGAATCTTGCTGATAAAACAACAGGAAGTCTTTGTTTGGTGTTACTGCGTCATAGATCTCATGACTGAGGTGACCAGACTCGTGATCGAGTATAGCGCGGCCGGAAGGAGTGACCGGCGGTGGCGGCTTTTTGCTGTTGGATTGCTTCTTCATCCATCGGCAGCGTGTTTGTCATCAGGAGAGGTAGTTTACAGTAGAATTTGTTGCCGTAACGGAGTTTTGGCCCTAGTATTCGCATCCACGTCGTCTTGCCGGTGAGTGTCGTGTCGGTTTTGGCCTGTCACTGTATAGGTTATTATGTTTCTTGTTTGTCTTATGAATAATGCACTGCGCGCGTTCTTATGCAGTGTGCACGTCAATTCTAAAACAGGAGTGTCCAACGTGCGACCCGCGGGGTGTTTAACATGGCCAGCGGATTTGATTTCAGATTGTGTTGCATACGGCTCGCGGAATTTTTAACATTTTACCTCGGATCCCGAGTACAAGTAGTAAACCAGGATTGTAGAGATTTCCTCTACCTGACAATGCTACGATTATAATTTAGGCAGCATCCAAATATTCGTGATGTTTCGTGGTGAGGTTGGAAGTCGCTTTGATTATATCAACGTGTTTGTGGATGACAATATGAGGCGTAATTTTTCTTTTCGTTACTGTTGGATGAACATAAGCGCAGCGCAAGAGTCAAAGTATTTGGAAATTGTAATAGTATTTTAGGTCTTACAGCATCATTGCATGTGTTTCAATTCCTTCTCATGGTACTGCATTGCTTACTAAACCAACTTCTAGTAATATCACGGTTACGATACAAAGCATGCTTTTAGACTTTTAGTGGAACTATGGCGGCAAACGTGATGGTTCTGAAAATCTTTTACTTGCAGACTTCCTTCGAGTCGACATTATTTTACTGTTAAATAGTGAAATTAATAAAGACATGTTAGATAAAATACTTTGTGCATACGCGTTATATAACTGGTGATTGTGACACAGACAAATCTAGGGAGGAGTGAATGCATATACCATCCCTCTTGAGAAAATATAGGGAATGATATCCCCAACCCCTTGTTTTTACGTTCCTGAAGAACATAACATATTTTCTCCAGTTTTGCAAATTCAGTAAGGACAACGAGAACATAGGCTGATTATTCTGAAACTCACCAAGCATTTTGCAAGGTCAAACATATTCAAAATTTGTCTTAAGATCCAAAGACTACGGACATAATGGTGTTAAAACACAGTTGATTACTAAAATTATAGTAAATAGTGGTAAAAGATACACGTGGCAGCGATGGACTGCTGTTACAAATGTACTGTCCATCGCATTAAAAGTTTCGAAGTTGCACTCTTTTTCAAAACAGTTTCCTTCTTTGATCAACTTTTCCCTGTATTTCGCAAACTTGTAAGGTGTGAGGGTGCAAATGCACCCCTTTTTAACTTGACTCTCGTTGCAAAATAATGGAATAGACTTTGATTGGCAAAACACCAGGGCTTGCTTTGCTAGCTTGAACCACCAGCAAACAGGTTAAACTATCGCAAACAGGTTTAATAGTTTAACTGTCGTAGCAAGTGAAACGTTGGGACGGAATAGCAACAAGAGCGCCGAGAAAACATTCAGTGAATTTCTAGGCAAAAATGATATGTGTTTTTTCTCCAATATCTTTTCAGATATTGCAACACTGTACTAACTGTAACAGTACCTCAAGTAAGTGTAACTTGTAGCCTGAAAACTTGCAAAGAAGCATTCCATTGTAGTCCATAAAAATTGCAAAAAAACAACATGGTCGAATTTTTTCATATACAAGTTTTTTGGGAAAGGAGATTATTTCTCTTCTATTTAAAAATGTTACACATGTCTTGGAACCTCGAACTCGACGATGAGCATTTGAACTGCAAACGTTTCCGCATGAGGTCGTTCTAGAACCGTGGGGCGTTTCGCTTGGATGGCGTTTGTTGTCACACCGGCAGCATTACTGACGTAGATGTAATGTTGGCGGCATACGAGGGTTGGCACTCTCTAAGATTGGGAACAAAAGAGAACATACATGATGCAAACGTTGGTGGTCTGTCATTTCTTTTCACTAGACACGAAATGAAGCGCGAAACGCGGTATTTTGATCAAAAGAGTTGAGGTTGGGAGGTGGTCATGGCGACTTTCGGATACGCGAAACTGGAGAGAAAATCTGCAATGAAAAATAATCACCAATAGCTAAAACTTAGTTTGTCAATTTTGGAAATTGAACCATTTCCTTCAGTTCATACAAAACAGCTTTAATCGCCATGAAGCAACTCTGTAATTGCTTAAAATTATTGTATAGTTTTTCATAAACTGTTGTAGGACGAAACAACTCTGAGGCAACCAACGTCCGCAGTTTTATCCACCCACCGCCAGATTGTCACTCAGAGCACGACAAAGGCAAATCTCAAAAATTTCTATAAGAATGTCCACATAACTTGCCACCGATACGTGCTGATTATTATACAGTCATGATCACGAAACAGCGAAATGCGCGAATGCGATGATAAATCATCTCTTGTTATTGACTTCGACACCTCACTTGAAATCACTTTGCAATCGCACAGAAGTTTTTCTTGCATATGC
>JGI24021J15306_10003822_pt1 | contig 17201 bp, 11 predicted proteins | sample Ectturendosymbi1_FD_15306 | JGI IMG/M metagenome (IMG submission 15306) | reverse complement strand
CTACCCGGAGTCGGAGTCGTTAAAATTTTCTGCGACTCCGACTCCTCAGGTTGAAAATCCTTCCGACTCCTCGACTCCGACTCCACAACCCTGTGGTCAACACCATGTTGTTTTGTTTACCAAACGAAGGTATGCGTACCAGATCTCCTACTGCACCGAAGTCATGTGCAGTTGTACACGATAGCCGAAAATAACGATTTGCACACATGTGCCTCCCATGGGTCGGTTTGCTCTTTAGCTGTGGCAACAGCGACCTATTGCAGCTGGTCAAGCACTTCGCTTGTCGCTTAGGATTACTTGATAGGTTTAAATGCTTTTGTCACTCGTGTGTCGACTGCTTGTCGCTGGGAACAGCGCCGCAGCCATGCTGTCTACCAGCGACGGGCCATTAGGAGTGTTTGATTTTTTTCTGAGAACAAATTAAGGGTCGGCGAGCTTTTTGTCCGTTTATTACGGAACGAAAAACGCATTTTGCTGCGAACGTGAGGTTGGTTAGGTAAGTTGGAAGCAAACAACTTTTTTGGTGAGTGGGTGTATTCTTTGCCTTGATATTGCCAATGGGATGAAAGGAAATGTTTCGCTAGGCGATAGTGGGTAGTGCTTGTACACTATTTCTTACCGTATCCAGGCTTTAAAATTGCCTCTTATCGTTTTCATCTTATTGAGGTTTCTTAACCATACCGCGAAAGGGTTGTGCCTATGACTCCACCTCACCGTTGTGTCTTGAACAAGGGTGCAAAAATGCGTTCGCGCATTCGCGACGCGCGACCAAAAACTTGGAGTGCGCGAACGTGATTTTTTTACATTTTATGCTTTGCGCATATGAATGCTGTGTGGCATAGCTTGTATGTGTGCGCTACTAAAAATTTCTGCGCGCTATTAACACTCACAGAAAATTTTGCAGCCCTGGTCTAGAACCATCAATACCGTCCGGCGTACACCTGTAGACGTGTCATTAGTAGTACCAAGCCGGATTTCGGATGATGTTTTTTGTCCGCAGAAAACACAGCGGAAAGGTCTTCTCGTTTGTACGCCATTGGTCGGATGAAATTGGTTTGTCCTCGAGTTGCGCTGGATCTCGCCAAGACGGACCAGGGTTCCGTGACCAGGTAGAACACACTAAAACCTCGCTTTTCACCCTTCTCGGCATTAAGATAAAATAGTTGCGATCTCTTAAAATGTCTTAGGGGTCACCACTGTCACACCTTCAAAAAAACTTGCACACGCCGCTCATCTCAACGTATAGAACGCTACATGTTTGATTGGACAAAGCAGCCAGCGACTACGGAAAAGCGGTCCAGAATTCGGAGTCCAACACCCACTGTGAACGGTTGTGATTTAACTCCGTCGACACGGACACAAACCTCTGAGCAGGAATACAGTGACTTGATGGCCAGTAACATGCAGCCGTCAACACCGTACTCCTGCAACACTCCCCTAAACCTTTCCTGAGGGACCCGGTCGTACGCTTTCTCGAGGTCGACAAAACATGTGTAGACGTCTTTAGCATACCACCCAAGATTTATGGAAAATTTGGCGGATAGTGAAAATTCGGTCTGTAGTGCCACGGCCAGGATAGCATCTTTCACCTCCTGATTCAAACACGGAGTTGCTTTTTTGCCATTATTCACCACACCGAGTCGTTTCCGTCGACATTCCCGAGCAGCAGATTAAGTTACAGCTGCCACTCCACCTCCGCGTCCGTTCTGCATCCCAGGAGCTCTCGGAACAAGGTCGATACGCTGTCCTCAAAGGTCTTCCTTGCATCCTAATTCGCCGGGGCTTCCCACTGCATTTGGTAGGATCTCTCGGTCCCGCACGTTCGTGCCGACCTTGCTGGTTTTTCAAGACCTAAGTCCCGGACAAGAAAGCGGTGACCAGTCGACAATGCTGCCCCCTTTTTGACACGAGCGTCCAACACTCACTGATTGCAACAAGTCAACGGAAACTATGCTGAAATCAATGAGTGAGCGCTGAACCAAAGAATCTCGGCACCAAGTGTGCTCGCGCACATCTCTGTGACGGAAGAAAGTGTTGATGATGCACAGTGCGTTGTTACAGCGCAGTTGCAGCAGGAGCCTTCCGCTGTCATTTACGTCACCATCACCATGTCGGCCGATCGTACTTCTCCATACACCGGCGTCGTTGCCAGCGTGTGCATTCAAGTCTCCCAAAAGGATCGCGGATTCGTTAAGTTTAACCTTTCGCAGGGTATCATTAGCCTCTGCCGCGAATTCCGGATACTGTGTGCTTGAGTTTGGGGCGTATACTTTTGTCAAACACAGGGAGTGTCTAACAAACTCAAACTCAACATGCGCCTTCTTCCTAATGGGACCCATTCATCAACACGACTACTGACGAATTACATGTCTTCCTACTACAACCTGGAAATACAAATATTTTCCCTGCCCGAATATCACCCTGTTTATTTAATTATTCATTCATTTTTTGAAGCTGCCTAAATCTTACAGTGAAAAAGCGACATAGAAATACTCGCACAACTTACAGTATATCTATCTGTAATAGCTTGCAAAGATAAGTCTGTTTCGGAGTTACAGAAATGTATCGAGGAAAGAAACAAAGTCAACCTACACTGGTGTGTTTCGTTGTCGCTCCACGAGCAGTTAAACGTTGTGTTGAAGAAGCTAGCCGAGGGCAATTGCTGTAGAAGTCCTTACTACATGATTTGACGATATCTGATTACATTATTTGACTGTAACAGCGTTGTGCTCAGAAAATAGTAACATTATGAATCCCAAAACGATTTTTCTAACGTGAAAATGCAAGGTATGGCAGTAGAGTAACGAGCTACATTATTTTTAGAAAACCCGTGAAGTTGCAAGAAGCAGTACAAAGAATAACATGGTTGAGTTTTTTATTAAACTCCATTTTTCTTTTTTTTATTTTAAAAAATAGTGCTGGCACGATTAATGCGACTACTAACTACGAAAGACCTTTAGGGAACCCACATGCAAACTTGAAATGGAAGAGCATGTCGTACCAAAACNCGCTCTTATTTATGCAATTGGGGGAATGCTCAAAGGCTTGTTGTTATATCCTTCACATCAGATCAGGTACAACAAAGAAACAGATAGCACTAAAACATACATTAAAACACAAATTGAAAACTGTCGATTTGCATTTTCGTGATTGTTTTGCGCAACGATCCGACGCGATGATGTCGCGCGGTGACGTCACCACTGTTGAAAATTTTACAGTCCCGATTCAAGAACCGACTGCGAGGAAAAAACTGTCACCGGGAAAAGCACAACCATCCTGTACGACAACGAAGGTGAGGGTTTTGCGATTTCGGTGGTTAACTTCTTTTTCTTGTTGTCTTTATCAATACCTTTAAACTGAGATTGCCGACAGCAAGTGTGTTGTGATGTAATTTCAATATAACGGCTTGCCGCGTGAGCAGACAGAAATGCCGAACGCACTTTTCGGGTCGGGTCCTGTTTCTTGAGAATTGATTCTGAAGCACATTCGCAAACGTACCAGGTCTGTGCGACACCAGTGTTCATCCTGGAAGTAAAATTTTACTTTGATCGTGAAAAATCGCATGCGAGTTGCGACAGACCCTTGAGTGCGCGATTTTAGGTTGTGTGCAAAATGCAACTGCGATTGGGGTTGGAAACATAATATATTTGTTGCCCTAGAAACCAGGAAAGATCATCCAGCTCCTGCAAAACTGAAACCTTTCCTGACCTACTCCTTTCAACCCTAACTTATTTTTCTTTGCAACCGGCTATGATCAGTGATTCTTGACTGGAATCCCTTGACTCACTGAGGGGGAAATTGTCGAATCCTGGGAAGAAAATTCCCCAGGGGAGGAATTGGGGAGGAAAAATCAGGATTCCACATTTTTTTTCTGCTTCTGTATCATCTAATATTTCTAGCAATCCATGTGCTTGTTCCAGCTAGCATGCTAGCTTCTAGCATATACTGTAGTATAATACTTATATTCTACATTTCTGGTTTTCCTTACCTGCTAGGTTTGCATTCCAGCGACAGGCAATTAGGTATTGCGATGTAGCAGAGCTGAGATGGAGAACGTGGAATTGTTGGCGTGCGTGTGTAGCGGTTCACGTGATAGACTCCTGTGTTGCGGCAAAAGTGTTGCTGATTAATTTGAAAGAGTTGGGTAAATTTAAAAATCTCAGTATCAACATTTCAAAATGTTACTGTTTTTGAGGTAAATAGATGAAATATTTATTTTTAAACATTTTTAACGACAGTTTGTTTTGTTACAGAAGAAAAATAGATCTAACACTGAATTTTACGTACAAACTATTTTTAGCAGTGGAGGGTGCCTCTGCCGACCACGGCTACGCAAACTCAGCTCTTACATTGCAGACCGTAATCACGTGATTCAGGGCATGGTGAAACGTTACTTGTGGGTTTCTACTTCCTAGGTTGGGGTTACAGTGGTTACGGACAGGATTATAGCTTAGAGAAACAAATTGACATACGGCATCAGGCCCGTTGGCAGTGTTGAAAATTTGAAGGCATCAGATTTTTGGGGGACATAATTTTTGTAAGTGGAATCGAATTCCAAACATTCAACAATTTTTAAGTCTTGGCAACGTTTTCTATAGAGGAGTAGAAATAATTTCTGCCTCTTATGCAGCGTTCGTAACAACTATACCTCAGCTTTCACTCGGGTAGCTTGATGCCGATGCCAAACATGGTTGAGATATACAATGTAATCAATCGCCGCTACGGGATGAACGATTTGGGAGGCACAAAAATATCATGTGGGAGTGTCCCCGTGGCTACTGTGGCATAAACCAGTGGTTCCCAACCTTTTTTACCCAGTCAAACCACCTAATCACCTCTGAAATCCTGATTGTCCCCCTTGTGTTGATAACTAGCTTCGTTTCAACTAAGGAGCTTCAAACGCCAATAGCTTGGTTTAAACAAGCTTTATATCCAGACCTCGTCTGTCAGCCTCAATGCCCCCCTCAAATATCAAATTGTCCACTTGTAGGGCGTTGGCAACCACTGGCTTGTCACGCATCTCGACTCAAGCCCCGAACGACAACCTTGCCGAGAAAGCTGCGTGCTCGTTACGCTTGACTTGTTTCGCCGCGTGACGCACGTGAATTAACCAACGGCATTGCTCAGGTACGAAGTGCGTCACTCACCCCGACGGTGACGCAGCCGACCTGGCCCCACCGCCTGGGACATCGCACAATGGAAACGCGCCACCGAAAGATGGATGCAACGAGGAGGTGGTGCAACGCATTTTGCAAGTTTTTGTTGTTTATTTGTTTTTTCCACGCAAATGCAAAGTGCAAATCTATTTAAGTTCCTATATGAACGGGCTCATTCACCGTTAACGCTGACGTTTCATGGTTTTCTGGAACCATTTTCGGACTAACGACGTGACAAACAATGTAACAATAGTCCGTAGCATCAACCACGTGTTCCGCTGCCAGAGCAGCAAGTTGTCATTGAACACCAAAGGCGATTTGCTGGGAGGGCCTCAGTTACTTTCGCCGACGCCGAAAACAAGCTCGCGCAGGCTGATCCTGTTGTTTTGAGTGTCCTTGGCAGAGCAAAGCGCAAGCTTACTTGTGTTGTGTCTTGCTACACTTCATTCGGCGGCTCAGAACCGGTCCCGATCACGCGCACGTTAACGATGGAACGCGATAAAACTGTTTTCCAGAAAGTACACCCACAGGGGCGGTGATTTCTTGGGATTAGAATTCAGTGCCGCGATGTTATTGGATTAACACAGAAATAACGACAGCACTCTTAGGGTCGAGCTGTTTTGAAGTTTTTTCAAAATGGCCGTTGCTACCGCGGTGTCGCTTACAAAGCAAAATTTTTGTTTTAAATCCACGATTGCTGCCCTGCAGATAATGGGCGACTGCTTGGCTCGCCCGACGGGAATCCTCTCTGCGTTACGTCATTTTTCCTTTTTTTCTGGCAAAATAAGTTTTCGGGAAAACGCTAAAAAAATTACACAAAACACCACGCAAAAGAAAGAACCAGCTGCAAACGTTTTCTGTCCTGCTTTTGTCCCCCCAGTATGTGAAACGCCACGTCGTGCGAATGGTTCGATCTACCAATTCGCAAATGTTGACCGATGCGAATCCATGTCAGAGTTTTCGACTGCTTCTGCTATTATTAATATTTACGGAAACTTTAGGCTTGGAATTTTTTCGCGCGAATAAAAATCGATATTTTGCCTCGCGCGCGCTTGCAAACGTTGAAGATCGATCGCGCTGGGACCGACGCAACGTCTTGTCCGCAGAAAAATCATTCGGCCTTCGTTGTCCAGTCACAGCACAACAGTCTCCACGACGACGGGAATCAGAACAATGGGACGACCGACATCACTCACCCCTCCGCCATTGGTTGGTTTTATAGCTCAGTGAGGGGGGAATGGTTGCGATTTTGATTTTATTCTGAACCAAGGTCGAAAAACTTTCAAGTCTCGCGTCAATCTGTGTTTTCGATCGTGGCACTCGCCTTGTTGACTTGATCTTGGAGGTGGACATAGAATAGACCTTTGAGCAACTCTGGATATGATGAAAGAAACTGGTATCATTTAACAGCTTTCACGGGAAAGTTTCTACTGAAATGATTTCAAAGTGTAACTATGATACGCTTGCTTTCCTTATAGTTGTATATTCCTTTAGTGTGGTGTTAATATTGGATAGTTAAAAAAGTATCGCGCAGTCAAATTCAACTTTAAGAACGTTTATTTTCTGCGCAGTTTTTCGAGAAATGACCGCGAACTGCGATTGTTTCAATCGGTCACCATTTCTTTCAACTGCCGTTGATGCACTGTTTTAGTTGAGATGCATGTTGAAAAGATCTCATGCAAGAAAATAATTTATTTCAGTACATCAAAATCGAAGTATTTCCTGAAAAATAAAATTGAACCAAACGAATTCTTTCTCCGACGGGCTCAAAAGCGACATGAAAATTTTCGTGGGCTTTGCACAAACAGCAAAGACGCGGCTAAAACTTTACGTCAGTCGAAACATTAGATCGGAAAAAGTTTTTTTTTCCCTTTTTTTCAGAGGAGAAGACAGGAAATGGTGCAGCTCCGAAAGATCCTGAACTTGCGTCTAGCAAGGTAGGTGGGCAATCGGTTTCTACGCAGGTAGCGTGTAGGCAAACAACCCCATTGAAAACAATTTCTCTACAACATAACTGAAATGTACCACATGCAATCCACTGATATCATACGGGGGCATGATTTTGCCTTTTTTTCGTGTGTCTGGGTTAGTTTTGGGCTTCAAAGCAGTTCCCACGACAGCCCAGGCTTATGCGGTTTGCTCTCACGACTGTTCTTGATGTTTTACTTCACTCCGATTCGTTTCGCTTAGAAACCTAGACACAGATTCGAAGCATCAATAAGTGTGAAGTTCCGTAAGTTAGAATTCTCTAGCATGCTCTAACGGCGAGGTTCTCAAAGAGTGTTCTGTGGACCTGCGAAGTGCTCGAAGTGAAACTTTTTTTGGTTGGGGCTCGAATGACAGAATTCCCAACTGCGTAAAGCGGTGACTGCAAGACATGGAATGCAAGCACGGACAAACTACGGCCCGTTAAGCGTTTTGATCCGGGCCCGCTGAACTTGTTCAGACTGCATTAACTACATCTCATTTATATTTGTATGAACAAAAAAGGCAACCATCTGCTCTCACACCGGCCGCTCTTCCAGAGTTAAAACCTTTACCCACCCCTGAATCGTACACATCAGTTTACCAGTCAAGCGAAGCTGTTTGTTTTTATTTGGTGTTCCAGACGCTCCAGTCACAATTTCACTTGCTGCTTTTAGCGCTGTTGGCGACTTTCTGGAATCCTGTAATAGGTTCTCATTGTACTATTGTACTCGCTATCGTCTATACCTTGTCTTCATGCATGCTGTTGGTTTTCTTGTGTCGTTATTCCTTGAAAGCTCGACGCGACACGAAAAAACTCCACCATCCAGGCTATCGCCTGTTGCAAGATTGTCGTTAAATAAACAAAGCGAAGACGCCCGCGATGATGAACCAAGAGTTCCGCGTGTTCACTGGTAAAAAAAGCGCGTGACGCTGTTTCTGTGTGCTGCAAACCGGCACGTGATAAGTCGCTCCATTTCCTGCCGGTGAATCTTTCCGTTGTTCTCAGCTGGACCTGCCCGAGCAGCACAACGAAACCCTCGACCTGAGCTGGCCGAAAACGGTCCCGAAGCGGATTTTGTACGTTCTGCTGGCCCCGATAATGTTCTTACTTTGGATCACGCTGCCCGATGTTAGAGACCCGGTAAGCGCCACATGACGACTCAATTGTGCTATTCGGCTTTTTTTCAATCATTTTTTTTCCTCAAAGTATTTTTCTGATTCACGCTTTCCAAAACGCGCGACTTGCGTTCGCGAGTAGAGCGAGATCTCGTTTAAAACTTTACCGGTAACTTAAGCGTTCAAACTGGCAGGAAAGAGATACTTGATTAGATGGCATCGGAATCGGGGGGTTGGAGTGTTGTAAGCCTGTACTGGGGCGCAGTACGAAAAGTCACACTCTTGAAATCGCACAGACTAGGTATTCCACACAAAATGTGTCGAGGGGCAGCCATTTGGTTTGCCGTGGCTTGGGGAAAGCAGCGTTCTTGACAACTGTAGATTGAGATTAAAATCTCTGATTCTCGGAAAATGAACTTTGCGCGACGTCAACTGCATTATCTTGACAGCATCACGCCCCCGCCTGTTTCGTGTAGNCGCTGTATAGTTACGCATGTGCAGATACACTGTAAGCAACATTGCTTGCAAGCAACGGGTGGTAAAAGGGGGCAGAAAGAAAAAACTTCAAAAGTTTTCCATGGGCGTCCGCAGGGGAGGAAAAACGCGCATTTGCCCCCCTGGAAATTGGACTAGGAACTTTTAAAGCGTTTTGTGAACGTGCATTTGCATTGAAATACTGAAAAGGATAAGCATAACGTTCCCCCCCCTGGAAAAATTACTGCTGACGCCCATTTAGTTTTCCTGTTTCCGTAACACTCGCCTTCATTCACCTTGAATAAGTCCTGCTGACCGATGTCCTGGGTCAAAGCCAATATCTTATCTTCGACTGAGCTTCACAATGATTGACGGAAATACGTGCGTGCCGAGCAGTGTCGCCGAAGCAGCACCTTTTATTGACGACGTTTTATCGGATGGCCGGTTGTATGCTTTCCAGAGCTTAATTATCCTGCCTGCGGCTGGTCGCTCTTTAGAACCGCGCGTAGATGCTGGATCAGCGAAGTAAGTGGAGCACATTTCACTCGGCTTTTCTTCGAGCGCTCACTGTTGCAAGCTGGCAGCTGTAGGTTTTTTCTAGATCGGTCAAAAAAATCGCGTTAATTTCTCTTTCATGGCGATATTTCTCTATGTCGCAATGCCCTCCAGGCGCGGATTGATGTTTCGTGAAGATTGTGAGTCTAACAAACGCACTGATCTGAGTGACGGTCGCACGCAACTATGAAACGCCATAGACCTTAAGTTAAGTCTGGATTGTTTTATTTTGAGAACAGTCAGTTGCTAACCCGGAACTGCCAATTTGCTCCGTCTTTCGCGCGTTTCTCAGTCAAAGCTGACACAACCAGCACGTCCCGTCAACCTTCGTGTAGAATTGCTGAGATGATGACTGTTACCTACGTTTTGTGCGACAGAAAAAGGAAAATCGCTTCGTCGTCACGTTTTTCCTCAGCATCGTGTGGATCGCCATCTTTTCTTACTTCATGGTTTGGATGGCGCACCAGGTTAGTGACGTCTCTGCCAGCGCTGCACTTTTGAAAACAGCAAACAAATTAAGACATTAATCTTGAGACGGAAGACGTCGTGAGCAATGTTGAACGGTTGACAGCAGTGGTTCCCAAACTGTGGTACGCGTACCACTAGTGGCACGCGAAGGCTTTCAAGCTTGTACGCGAGACCCTTCTGTTCTTATACACACAAAAAAACATTTCGTTTTTACTTGTCGGGTTCTGTTAATAAATCCTGCATTTTTCTGTGCTTCCCTTTTTAATTTCGAAAAATGGCTATTATAATTTCTCACAGCCATATTGGGACGAAGTCAGTGAAGAACAGTTGCCAAAGGAGCGGTTTGCCATCAAGGTTTTCAGCTGGGGTCGATTTTTCCCCCCAAGCAGGTCCACTTTCAAGGAAAGCGTCATTCAGTTTCAGACTATAGTTTGCTGATGTTATCTCGAGTCATGCAAGCGGCGAAAAAGAACCTGTGCCGCACGATCTTTTCACGTTTCGCGCTACACGTCGTCCCGAAATCTTTTCTGTATTTTTCATTCTATTCTTCGAAGCCAGGTTTTTTTCGACCATAGGTCGAATGTTTTTTGAAATGACCGAAAAAAATTTAAGTCAGTTCGGTCATAGTATCAGAAAATACAGACTGGTGAATACTGTTAACGGCGAGTTTTAATACTGTTACGGGACAAATGACCGAAATGTGTCAGCGAAAAAAGAAACCTAGCTTCGAAGCCTTTTTTGGAGGCCAAATAAAAATAGTTAACGACTTTCTTTTTTTTTAAATACAGATCGGCGAGACCATAGGATTATCGGAGGCCATCATGGGTCTAACTTTTCTAGCTGCTGGCACTTCTGTTCCAGACCTGATCACCAGTGTTATTGTCGCAAGGAAAGGTTTAGGAGACATGGCTGTTTCAAGCTCTGTGGGCAGCAACATATTTGACGTGACCGTCGGGTGAGTTCATATCTTTGCACTTGGAGCACCGTGGCCTGAGTACAATTTTTACTGGGACTAATTCCCGTAAAGAAGTGTGCAGGAAAACCATTTGTGTTACCGAGCTACTGACTGATTGAGTGGCTAGTGCTCTTGGAGAAGCAGTAACGTATCGTAAACGCAAAGCTATGGTTCGCTCAAAGGTGCGTTTTCGACCCCGGACCGTGCTCAGAAGGCATTAATGTTTCATTTTGCAGTCTACTTTTCATGTGTAAGAGAAATGCTTCTTATTTTTTTAATTTGATTTTGGTGACGGCAATTAGCGGCAGGCGGAAACCCGAAATTTGCTTCTTGCCGGGGCGGTTGAGGTGAGCGCTCTTGCCCAAGGAGCGCTACGGCGATTCACTCAGTAGTGGCCGTGGATCGAACGCCCAACCTTACAAAGGGGNGGATACTCTGCTACTGAGCTATCGCCGCTTCGTATGTAGCAAGTGACTTGCTCGAGATCTGGGACAGGAAGTCCACCAGCTGGAATCTCGAAACACGAAACGTTTTGGTTTCGAACAATGCGGTGGTGGTAGCAAAAGTAACTTTGGTCTGTAACTGAATCTCAGTTTACATTCTTTGGCCGCAATCGTCGTCCATGGCAAAAATATCCACAGGCACTCTGCTTTCCTTTCTAGCACAGAACCCACAGACGAAGACACTGGTGTTTTCCTTTTCCCGATTAATGAGCAGAAATGTTGATTTGCCCTTTCTTTCTTGTCTCTGCAATGATCGCTTTTTGCCGAAACATCCAAGGAGGAGTGACCAGTGCGCGCAACGAAAAAAATGCCGAGAAAATAATGCGCACTGTAAGCAAGCGCAACAAAACATCCTTTTCACGAAAAAAAACAGTTTTTTCGCTGAGCAGCACTGTGAAACGAAATATCCCAGCCCGGAACAAAATTGTAGGTTGAAAAGCAGAGTCACAGGCAGAACGTAAGTTCCAAAACCTGGCTGTGGATGCGACAGTTCTTTTTAATTTGAGAATATCAGGTTGTAATCGTCATAGAAAACCTTTCGTAAATTGATGCAAAATATACAAACCTTATTTAAATTGCCTATTTCATGTAAATTCATATTTGGTTAAAGGTTACCGTTTCCCTGGTTGCTCGGAAGCATAATTAAACTGGGAAGTCCTATCCTTGTCGAATCGAAAGGCCTCTTCTGCTCCATCCTCCTGCTCTTCTCCATGCTTCTTTTCGTCGTGGTCAGTATCGTCGTGTCCCGGTGGAAAATGAGTAGAAAACTCGGAATACTGATGCTCATATTTTACGTTATTTTCCTGGTGTTCAGCGTCCTGTTGGAGCTGGGAACGTTGCCCTGTTTTATTATATCGTGAGTAGCGACTGCTGGACACAAGCCTCCCCCGAACGGTCGACACTCGCGAAGGATCGTCGCGGCGCCTCGTTTCGCCGCGTAATCAAGCGAGTAGCGTTTTTGAGAGCGGACGTGTCGTCGCGGACGAGGACGCAGGGTTCGGCAAATCAAGCACATTCTCGCTTAAGTAAAAAAACTCGCCCGGTGACGACAGCGTGACGTTCGTAGGGTCGAGACGGGGTGTGTTGGGGAACGTTTCACTGTATGAAAAGATCGCGAAACTTATTTGAGAATGTGGTATAGAGGAGGAATTTCGTATTGTGTCCTGAATTATGGAAGAACCCTGCAGTCTATCTGTAGAGCAGGGGTTCCCAACCTGGGGTACATGTACCCTTAGGGGTACATTTGGCTATCTGATAGGGTACGTTTATTGTACATCCGCGAAAAATTAACTATGAGACAAAATCAGAGTCTAACTTTATAGTTGTAAAAATCTAAAAATTCCTTTAAAAATTCAGTGGATATTTGTTATTTTCATCAGCTTTTTTATCATAAGAAATTTTCGGGGTACATACTCATCTGTCGAAATGCTGAAGGGGTACATGGTCAGAGAAAGGTTGGGAACCCCTGCTGTAGAGGGAGCAACGCATGGCGAAGAAGACTTAAATCATTTTGCAAAATGCCGTTATTTAGTTCTTGTATCAAGCGCTGGCATTTCGCATAGTAGGAAACTGTGAATGCAGAAATAAAAGAACTTACGTTTAAAGCAGAGGTTCCCGACCTGGGATACATGCACCCCTTCCCGACCTGGGGTACATTTGCCTATCTCGAGGGGTACAGTTAAGGTTAACAATAGAAGATAAATATGTATTTGCATACCTTTTATTTCCAAATATCTATACATATATCAGTGAATTTTACTTTCAAAAACCATTATATGCTAATTGTTAAACATATCTATGCTTAATCATGATGAATATATTTTGTCGTAGAAATTTTAGGGTACATGTTCATCTGTCAAATTGCTGAAGGGGTACATGCTCATTTGTCGGAATGCTGAAGGGGTACAAGGTCAGAGAAAGGTTGGGGACCCCTGGTTTAAAGGTTTCGTATAGGTTACATCTCACCTAAAATACGTATGTGCATTTCCCCCCGTGTAGGATGACCAGTGATCAAATTTTCCACCACAATTGGTAAGAAACTAAACTGTGGATGGGTGAAACAATAATGGTATCCTGGTAATTTTTTGCGAGTTGAAGGGAGAACGCTTCCAGCCTCCTCGGCCCGCATATAGTTGCAAAGGTTGTGTAGCAAAGTGAAAGGTGTAATAGTTTCACTGCATGCATGAGCGCGCGCTGATTTCGTCATATCTGTAACTGATCATGCAGAACGTTTTGGTTCTTTTCCGCAACGCTTCGCGGCAAAAACGAAATGCTGTTATTCTCACAAGTGAAACTTCTTTGCAGGGCCGCAACCAGCTGATATTTTCGGGATTGCAAATGATTGTAACTTGTTGTTGAACTATTTTCTGGAAGGGGCAAAATGGTTGCAATTCGTTGTACGTAACATATACGTAACAACTAAAATGATTTTGAAAATTTCAGGGGTTGGTGGCAATTGCCCGGTTGCCCCCCTCTGGTTGCGGGCTTGATTCTGTAAACTGTAATCACTTACGAGACTCCAGCGTCATATTATCACACCATTGGGCTTGCAGCTTGTGACTGACAGTTTTCTTTTGTTATTTCGTTTTTGCGTATAATCCAAACGCTACGTTACAACCGACTGAATGCATACCGGAAGGCGTCTGTGAATAGCACGCGTACGTTGCATACGTTAGAAATAGGTTTTGTTGTGATTGTGCGGTAAACTTTATTTGCTGTCAGTCAAAAGTGTGATACTACGAATGCTGGAGACCTAACTTTTTGCAAAGTCGCTTCTGAATCACGATCAATATGATTTTGGCGCACGCTTGGTACCATGCGTACCTGAAACTGTATTTTGCTCGTTTGCACAAGTTTTTCTGTTTTTCTTTCTTTAAGTGACTATAAAAAGTGTTTTTTTGCCGATATGAATAAAACACCGATGTTGTTGTGATGCTGACACACGGATATTAGGCAGTGGTCATGGGCGTCCGCAAGGAGGGGGGGACGGGCATTTGCCTCTCCCCCTGGAAATTGGGACTAAGAACCAAAAATTTCCAATAAACCTGAAATCAGCAGCTTAATTCCAGTTAATTTCTTTAATTCTTGCAATCACAGTTTATTTGCCGGTATTACATGCACACTGCATACGAGCCAGGTTCACTGTTCTGTGCAATGCAGTGATTAGCGTTTGTGTCCCCTCCTTTCCCGGCAGAAGTAAGTTGCGAAGCTTGCGTGCGGATTGTCCTACTGTTGGTCTTTGTTGTGTAACAATAACCTGTCAGCAAATCCTCAAAGGTTTGCTTCAAGTTACGGTAGTAGGCGTTGTGCCGCACGTGACTGTTGAACGCAAACATCTTGGCAGGCAAGGGGGTTGGGGTTATACCCCCCTTTGAGCTTGATATTTTACTTTATTTTTTTTACCTTCGCAAGGAACGTTTATTTTTTTTTACCTTCGCAAGGAAAAGAACTTTATTACCTTCGCAAGGAGATTAATTCTTTTTGCTTGTTAATTCGTCGACTTAATACAAATACCACGGGATAGATTTGCATGCAAATTTCAAGGAACATTATAAATGGCTAAAAAAGTAATAATTAGGTTTTGGTGGGAATCTGGGTTATCGTCTGCGTCCAGAAACGATCTCACGACATTTTGCAGACCTTTCGTCCACTACGCACGTTTAAGATCGTGTTCCGCGATAGTTCGCTTTATCCGAAACCATTGTCTTTGTATTTTCTGCCAAGAGCGTACGCAAGGGGAGGTTGGGGTGAACCCCCCATTTTAGTTTGATATGCTACAAAAACTTGGAAGGGAAGGTACTTTGATACGGAAGGTAATTTGATACACACCCGTTTCAACATTCCAGAAAAGAAATATGTTGGATTTATTGCCATCAAGTGGTAGGAAAGACTAAAAATGTGCACCCGGGATGATTCCATTGCGCTTTCAGAGGTTCAAAGTAACTGAAGTCTCTTTTTTAATATTTTTTGTAAACTTTTTGGCTTATGGTTAGCTCGGTCTAGAAAATTTAAGAGAAGTAGTAGAAAGATGAAAGTGTAGTCAACTTTTAAGGTGCAGATGCGTCTTCAATTCTAGATAACTTTCTTTTTCGCTGGCACGTTTCTAACTCAACAGCCATCGATTTTTGTTAGAATTGCGAGGTAAGGTAATTTGATACAAGATAAAAAGGCAATTTGATACGCTATATCAAATTACCTTCCACGATTTAGAATACATCTATCTAAATGTAATGAATAGTCTGATTGAATGAGTAAGTTTTCTATAAACTTGTAATGATCATATTGAGTTAGCCTATGTAAATGGTTCGTATGCGGTCGAGTAGGGAGTGATTAAGTTGGAATAGTCATATCGCCACACGAAATAATATAAAGTACGCTAAGCTAAATTCTTGCAACAGGTTTAGTTTCATTTTTTCTATCATTTCCAACATATTAGTTTGTATCCTTGGTAAGATATTGTAGCTTACTTGTAAACTGTGATGTATCCTGTAACTATATTTTCAGTTATTGCTAGCACTAGCCAATCACAGTATGGAATAAAAACTTGCAAGTAGTAGATATGCCTCCGAAATATGTACGAAAGACGGATCGATCCGTCCGATCACCAGCAGATGTCCTTGAAAGAGCGGCCAAACAAGTCAGTGATGAAGGACTATCATACCAAAAAGCTGCTGATAATTTTGAGGTCGATAAAATGACACTTCTGCGCTATATGAAAAAGAAGCAGGCAGATCCAGATTGTGCAGTTGGATATGCTTCCACAAGTCTTCGCCATAGAATACTTCCAGCAGACATGGAAAAAGACCTTGCGAGTCACATAAGCTGCTTAGCAGACGCGCATTATGGTTTGCCGTTGGAAAAATGCAAGCAGCTAGAATACGAGTTTGCTGAAGTGTTTCGAATTCTTAGCCTAAGAATAAAAAAGCTGGCAAACAGTGGTACTTTGGCTTCAAGAACAGACACAACTGTCCATCAGATCTCCTGAAGTAACATCAACTGGCCGTGCTACGGCATTCAACAAACACACAGTCAAAGAATATTTTGAAAACCTTGCTAATGTGTTAGCTAAACACCAGTTTACACCAGATCGCATTTACAATGTAGATGAGACTGGTGTCACAACCGTGCAGTCCCCAAAAAAGTCGTGTTGCAATTGATGCTTAACTAAACTGATGTTGTCATTTTCTGTTGTATTTTGCGACAAGACAAGCCATTGCTTTTGTGTGTTCTTACTGAATTACATTTGTACAGTGCACAGCATAAACGTTTGCTTGAAGAAAACTTCAGTTTGACATGCACTGCGTAAACATTATGTAAGTTAGTTTACAATAAAAAAGTTGATCTGGAATCAGCAAAGCAAAAAGTAATGGTTTTGGATTCATTTCCTTTTGAATTAAACTAATTGGTTCGGCCCCTTAATTTTGGTCACTTTCTGGCTTGATTTTCTATTAAAAAGATGTGGTTCAGTTTCAACAGCAAGGTTTGAAAGGGTTGGGTTTGATTGCAGTTCGAGAAAAGCACGACGGTTACATTAATCCGTTCTGTTCAACTCCGTGTACTACATATTAAGCTTAGCTTGGTACTGTATCAAATTGCCTTTTTGATGTATCATACAATGAAGTGACATTTTTACGATGAAGTGACATTTTTCAATTGTAAATATACAACACAAAAATCGAGGTAGAAGGCTAAAGAGGTTTCACAAAGTGAGGTAAGGTCCAGAGTTTCATTTGCGCCTCTTACCGTCTACATACGCCCAAACATTTTCTAATGGCAGCCAAAAATGTCAAAAGTGTGTCATATTACCTTCCCTTCCCCTATTACCTGCTAAAAGGAGATTAATTATTTCCGCATTCTTTTTGCTTGTTAATTTGTCGACTTAATGCAAAAATTGTAGTTTTAAATACTCTGACATAGTGATGAGTGTGTTTTAATCCCCTGTTTGAACGCTCAGCCTGATATTTTTGCAGTTATGAACTGCTGTGTCGTAGCGTTGAGTGTANTNTC
>JGI24021J15306_10003820_pt1 | contig 17203 bp, 12 predicted proteins | sample Ectturendosymbi1_FD_15306 | JGI IMG/M metagenome (IMG submission 15306) | reverse complement strand
CAAGCTTCTGAGGAATCTGCCTGCTTTCTGCTTTCATTCTTCTGCGACGATTAAAACTTGCAAGTGTATCTATTTTTCATAGTTATAGGCCACAAAAATTTCTGACTTCACGCCATGCGCGCATGTACAGAGTAGTACTATACATATCAAATACGCTGAGAAAACTGATGATTTGGGCTTAGGGATTCGTGTTTAGGTAAGTGTGTCGGGTTAGGGTGAGAAAATGAAAAATAGTTGAGGTCTAAGACTAAGTCGAAAAATTTTCAGTTGTTAAAGTTATACCCGTACTGTGGCCTGTTGTGGGTACCTGATATCTAACCAAAAAATTTTTATTTACACAACAAACATCATAAAAGTAATTGCCAAACCTAATTTATTTGTTCTGAGAAGCAAAATAACTGATTAATAATAACAGGTCAGAAATTTCCCGGAGGTCAGAAATTTCGCTTGACACCGGGACTTTCTTTCAACAAACCGCTACATCACTAACTTTTAGACGCTAAGCCGCATGTTCTGTTTTAAAAATACGTAAGCAAATCCTTTTAATATTAGAACACTCGCTATAATGGACTGAAAACTCAAACGAATAGTGGCTGCATTGCGACCTGTCGTTCAGGCCACAGACATTTTCAATGATGGAAACGCGACTTACATTTTATTGGGTTACTTGAGCATGAAGTTACATTTCGGTTTTGAGCAGTTTCTTCGAACTAAAAACCTGCGTTTGAGTCCTCGAAATTAGCAACGCAGTTCGTGTATTACTTCAAGATTCTGCAATCTGCACGTCTATTCCGTCGCTTATAAAATAATCAACGCAACTAACTGAATGCACTTCGCGCAACAATCATGACTGAGCACCAAAGAGGATAGATTTTTGTCATTACTACCGGATCTACAACACTAAATACACGGCAGTTTTTCTCATTTTGATTCCGTATATCGTCTTAAAGTACTGACTTTCTTCACAAATTACGGTGTGAAATTCGATCGGGAACATTACTTTATGCAAAGATTCAATGCATTTTACATCAGCTGCTATATTACTAGCAGCTATGTCCCACACTTCGTAGCCGATCAGCCCACAACCTTTTCAATTATTTACGCTGGCCCCGAACTAATCTGTGGATGTTGTTTATATGTTCAGTGACACAAGTTTGCAAAACCACAATGCAAATTGCACAAGTAGACAGATCACGGACTGCAAAATGTACAAGTTTGTTTGAAACTTCTTCACGTGTTATAAAGCATGGACAGTTTGGCGATAAGTCACTTGGTTATGATGTATTCATGCATTTTTGTGACTCAGATCAAGACGTAACACGAATGCAACAAGAGAAAAAAACAACAACATCAAAAAGCAATTTTAAATTTATGTTGATGAAAATACAAAAGATCGAAGTCTTAAGGTTTAGCAAATTGTGAATTGTGTTCTAACATGTTTGAATCACAAAGGGGTGGCAAAACACCGTATTAGACCGGTAGTCCAGAGGGTCCAGGTTAGCTGGAAAAGTATCCAATTTTTAATGGCATGACAACATCTGGTATGCCTTCCTGCACAAGGAACTGGTGGTCTGCCGTGTCACACTTGGTAGGTATGGTCCTGGGGGGTGATTAACGGTTCCCCAAAATTGAACTAGATTAGCTGGAAAGGTAACCACTTGAAACCTGTTGCAATATGTCGTGCATAATCCAAGATATAATAAACGACCAATGCCACTATTTTTATGGGTGGGGACCCCGGCCAGACACCAAAAATGACCACCAAAAATTAGCTAGATCAGCTGGAAAGGTTACCACTTGAAACCTGTTGCAATATGTCCAGCAAAACCCAGGAAATATAAACAACCAATGCAGGAGACTTTAAGTGATGGAGCACCCCCGTCAGAAAAACCCCGAAATGGCCGTCCCCAAATTGAGCTAGATCAGCTCGGAAGACAACCACTTGAAACTTGTTGCATCATGTCCAGCATAAACCTAGGAACCAGGGTTGCCAGATGCTTGAGTGAATTTATGTCCGCGAATATGTTACCACAGGGAGCTTTTGGGGGCTTACAATCTCCAAACTAAGTTTAAACCTCTAAAATATTAATGGAAACACTAGAACACAGTTGCTTATTCCACCGATCCGTTTTCTGTTCAGTAGTTCAAGTTATTTTTTTCAAACTGTTTCTGAAATTGCTTTACAGTGACATCGTCACGGTTTGCAGTAAAAATAGAGAAGCAGGGCAGATTGCCCCACTTTACGCTTTGACGGGAAATTATATTGCCTAATCGTTTTATTTGTTTGTGATGTAATAAACGCGTTTGAACGCAAAGCCTCAGCATTCATTGTTTGCAATGCGCAACGTCAAGTTTTTACATGCCTATAGTTCTGGGCGTACAAAACTGCGACTTGTACTTTGTCAGTGTATTCGATGCTGGGATTGTTTTGCGCAAAGTTTATCTTGAGCTACCCAGATAATCTTATCGCATTTTGTATTGCACAAAACTAGGATATATTTCATACTTGTGACTAAAGTTTCAACATTGCGCAGCTTGCTGTTCAATTAGAAAGGTGGAGTTAGTTGCGTAACGCAGTTGGTTGAGTGCGTTTAGCAATATTTGCAAAATTAATCCCGACAGAGTAGTTAATTTAGTGAAATGGAGGTGCCATGCTCCGTCCACGCAGACATTATTCTAGATTTGTTGATATTTGTAGCTTATACGTGCGATACAAAAATTATGGTAAGTTAGTAATCTAAACATCCGCTTTGCAGGAGAAGATGGAAACTGGGGACTACTTAATACCAGAAAATACCTTAATCACGCGTATTTCGTCCAATATCAAGCCCTGTGTGCGAGATTTTAAGCAGAGTTTCTTCCAATTCAAAGTACGCTAGAGTTTATGAGTTTGCGCTCATGAAAGATCATGAAATGGCGTGAGACAGTTTGACCGCGGACTCAGATTTTCTTTTTGTGCAGCGGTGTTGTCATAACGGCACCGAAGATTCGATTCCGGTTTCTTGCAAGAGTTATTTGCAGTTCATCACGACACCTCTAAGTAATCGCCGTTAATTAAATGACCGTGTTCAAAAAGCGACATTCTTCCATTTTGTTGACGTGTCACTCACTCTACAACACACAAGCACGAGCTGTGAATCTGATCAATGAGCAGTCTATTACAAAGCACTGGTTCCAGTCCGTACGTACTTGTCCATATAGTTGGGCCACTGGCCGCAACAATAGTTACACAATTCTTAATTGCAGACTCCGAGCTTTTTAAGCGTATTTGTGGAACATTAGTTCGGACTACAAACTCAATATACTCCACCAGCCCGTAGCCAGGTTTTCAGGTTTGGGGTGGCAAAATAATTTTTCGGGGGGCAAGATTTTGTTTTGTTTATATGTTTAAAACAAATTTTTCTGTCACAACAAAATTTGGGGGGCAATGTCCCCCTGTGGTTACGGGCCTGGTCACGACACGGAAAAGGTGGAAGACCACTGGTTTATAGGAGTAATTTCCGGGGTTCGCACAAACTAAAGCAACGTCAGAGCAAAAAGGGGCGCTTGCGAGGGAAAGTACGAAGTGAAACAAATTGATCTTCGACAGTACGGCGTTTCATTGTCGTTGATTGCAGCTATAGTGTGTTGAAAGTATGCCAAACAAGACCGGGTGTACAATGGATGGAAATCACTGCAGCGTCTTTTCAATTAAAAATATCTTCAAAGATTTCAAGCTCTTTATAATACGTCGATTTGTTGCTAGAGTATGATTCACATTTCGCTAATCATGGAGTTGTAGTAATATTATCAGAATGTTACCGTTTTAACCTGCAGGTGGAGTCCGCTAATATATGTTACAAAATCAGTGGAGTTGTTTTAGTTTTGCCATATTTAAGTTTTTTTTACAGCTTTATTCTGCAATCTAATTAGAAGGAATAAAGTAGTCTTACTGACTCTTCCCTAGCTCAGTGTTAAATAAGTTATGTAGGAATGGAAAAGAGCAAAGTAAACAGATTTGAGCACTGAAATCTTGGTATAGTGTTTTAATTCACACAACATTCCACATAATTTGGAGTGTTGTGTCACTAGCTTTTCAATTTGAGGCTTCCGATTGAATTTATCATCAAGTATAACCCAAAGATATTTTAGGCTACTTTGTTTTGATATTGGGTGATGATTAATATAAACTGAAAAATTGATATTGGTTTGGTTATTCATGAGCATGAAATTGCTTTTGTAAAAATTGATACATAATCTATTTGCACAAACCGTGTTACCAATTATTTTGTGTTCATTGTTAACCTTTTATTCTAAAGTTTGTGATTTTTCTTTAGGATATGAAGGTTGATATCATCAGCATAAAACGGTATTAAATCTGGGATAGTGCAGTATGTAGGTATTGGCATGAACGCATTCAGTACAGACTGCTCATGGAGCTACTGCGCGCCATGCTTTCACACAGCTTTGGCGTAAATCGTGTGACCAACGAACTGCACCTTTGTGTTGAATGTGTTTTTGTGTCTGTTTTTGTCTCGCTTGTATTTTCGAAGTCACACGTTTTTGGCAGGGGATAATTTTTGTCATCTTCAGAGTAACGCAAAACTTTGTATTTGTCTGTGGTTGGCCACAGTTGCTATTCTTAACACGTGAAAATTATTGCAAACCGAAGGCAAGAATTGAACACAGTCACCTTTCACATATCTGCCCTCGACGGCGACTTAGGCCCTTATCATACCGCGCGAGTGAAAGAAACTTGGATTCGCTAAATCAAGTATGTGTTTGCAGAGTGAAAAACCTCAACAGCGACTTCCTTCACAAAAACTTAAAACAAGGCGGCCTTTCTTAACAAAGACTCATTATTTTTGTATCATCTCTCCCCAAACTGAAATGCCTGCTTTCCACCTGTAACAAAACTTTGATGGGAATATAACTCTTGTGGTTTAGGATTCCTTAGCATTCCAATCCACAACCCCTGGTCATTACAAATATGTTTTGAAGAAATGTTTGCCAATTATTACCATACTCTTGTTTGCTTCTCAGACAAAGTAGTTGGTTTGCCATCATTACTGTAAAGAATTTCGTTCTGTAAGCTCTTAAAACTTTGTTTTGTTTTCGTTTTGCGTTGTTCAGGAGTTGATCGTAAAATGCCAAATGTGTTCGATTTGAATTTATGAACACCACTATCGTACTATTACCATCCATACCAAACCAAATGCGATTACATATATTTGCGCAGTAAGTTTTTCGAAAAAATGTTTGATGTGCGTGCAGGTTTCTTTGAGTTGAAGGATATCCGCCATGACGGGAGACGTTGTTGCATTACTGTACTTCCTTCTTGGTATTTGTGTAACTGCCTGGGGCGCAAAGAAGACGGCAGTAGGACTTTCGGTAGCACATTGTGTTAGCGAAAATTTGAATGAGTGGGTTCGTAGAGAGATAACATTAAGCTCTAGAACAGCTATGTCCAATCAGCGTCCCTCGGGGAGCATGCGGCCCAGGCAAAGGTTTGTGCGGTCCAGTCAAGTTTTTGCTGCAGTAAAAGTATCCTACATACTGAAAACCGTCGTTTATTTGACAATCTTGAATTTGACATTTGTGATGCAGATGGTCCTCAGTGTCATTTTATCACGTCTGTTACCATTACAGTTAGCCTTTGAACGCTTTCAGTACATCAGCTTAAGCTAAATTTAGTTTCTTAAGATCAAATTAAGCCATTCAATGTGCAGCTGCCATTAATATGTCATTCCATGTGCGGCCCTGGTTAAGATAGTGACATAAGTTTTGGCTCAGTAACCCATTTGGGTTGGACATAGCTGTTTTTGGATATTGCAGTGCTCGAGAAAGTTGCAGAATTCCTACCAGTAAAGTAAGGCTTAGTAAGTTGTTTTTCCGTTTTTTTTAATTTGTTTGTGCCCTGTTTGTCATTCATTATTTCTGTGTTCATTTTGTTCAGAAAACCGTATTAGCACGAATGGACCTTAATCGGTCTACTTGAAATGCAACTGCTTATCGTGAAAGCAGACTGGTAAGAAGAGCGATGAAACCAGACAATGAGTTGCTATACGTTTAAGACTTTCACTGTGCAATGGAGGGCAGAAACGAGGTTCTGCTGCAACACTTTGAAATGGCTACGAATAAGACTAACATTATTATTTTTCAAAACACAACCTCTAGACTCTAGAGGTTAAACATTGGAATTTTTGGTGATTGCTTTCGTGTTTGTTTTGGTGATTTCTTTTTATAGAGGCAATTTCTTGCATAAATTTTTGCAAATGAAATTTTATACTTTTCCGCTGAACCATTTTATCACCCAACTAGTCTCAGTTTCATTTTTTCGTTTTTCACGGAAGGCCGAGAGTTCTTCCTAATGTACCAAGACACAGACCTATCGCTAGTTTTCAGTGGAAGATACAGTCCATTCAAGTTCATCTGCACACTGCGATAATGTTTTCAAAAATTTGGCAGTTATGAACGTACTTTTATTTCTGTAGATTTCTGCGTTTCTGCTGGACGAAGTAATTATAGAGTGTTTTTCTTCTTTGTTAACTTTCAAAGTGTTTTTTATTACATCAGTGTTAGACCTTTAGTTTGTTTTTATTTTCATTTATTCAGCAGCTGAACATAAAAAGCGAGATAAGTTCCATTTAACTTTATACACACCACCTTTCACTTTTGTACCAATCACAAAGCCCAGCACAAAACCAAAACAAGCTATTCCAAGGAGAATAGATATCTTTCAATGGACTGCGAAAAACTGATAATAATATTATGCTAATCACAACATATACGGTCAAACCTAATTAATTAAATATAGGCATTTTCTTTTTATTTCTCGTATACCGATTTTAGTGAATTTTTACACACAGAGGCAATTTTTCTTATATTATTTTACATATTGAAATTTCTTCCGTTTCTACTGAACTGTCATCACACGACTTGTCTCATTTTCATTTCTACTTTTTTCAAAGAAGGCCGTGAGTTTTTCCAATAATACCAAGACACAGTGGTAATGCCTGTTTGCCCGGGAAGATATAATGCATTTAAGTTTGAAACATGACATCTGTTGTACCACCAAGCTCCTCGATGGTCAGTTGCACAATTGTATCCACTATAATCTTGATCCTTGGTCGAAAATCTGTGACCGTTATGAAAGCTCAGTGAATCACCTGTAAAATAATGACCTTCACAATCTTCATGTGTTTGAAAAAGCTTGAATCTCTCTTTTGTTCAAAACAAGCTGAAAGGAGTGTTTTCGCTTGTTTTATGAAGCGTCTACACTTTGCTGACCTCCAGTTTAGTGTTTGAGCAGAACTCAGCTTTTGCACAAATCGCATTTTTTGAAATGTTGGCAGTTAAAGAGCAATAGCTGATAATTGTTACAACATTATATCCAAATGCTTGACATGGTCGGACAATACCAAAGGGGTTGGGTGAAGAGCATCGGATATTTCATTGAAAAGAATCGATTACATGGAACACTATTGTTTGCAATTGCTAAATTACACATTATTTTATGTTGGCAATAAGCCATGGTCTGTTCATCACAAAACGCACAAACACACGCACTTTTGCGATTGAAAATATTTATACATTCACTTACACTAAGCAGAACCACGTTTTGGTGAATTTTGTTTACTCCCTTTGGGGCATAAACAAAAAGCGAACAGCACACGATGTTTTGTGCAGGGGAAAATTACAACATATCATTCGTTTCAAAGTAATGTTTAGACGTAACTAGAAAACCAAAGAAAATATCACAACAGATCGTGTTGGAGTTTCCAAACATGCTTGGGATGAATGCGACGCAGTAGATATGGAACATTATGTTTCTAGAATTGCAATCCTTCGTTTAATTCAGAGGTTTGTTCAAAACATCACAATCAAAATCTTGCAGTTAATCTGGTTTTTGGTCAAAATTTTGAGATTCTGAACGGTTGATCCTGCACCTTCCAACAGTGACATCCTCTTGACTATTTCTGTCTATCGACTTTATATAAAATATGAAGAGGAGTGGTGATAATACGCACTCTTAATGGAGTACATCAACCACCGTCAACGGTTGTGATTTTCAGTAACTCCGGCGGCCCGGACACAAACTTCTGAGCAGGAACACAGTGACTTGACGGCCAGTAAAAGGCGGCCGTCAACACGGTGCTCCCGCAGCAATCCACAAATGTTTCCAAGAGGAACCCGATCGTATGCTTTCTCGAGGTCGACAGAACATATGTGGACCTCGTTGGCATACTCCCAAGATTCCTCTGAAAGTTACTAGAGAGTGAAATTGTTTTTTATAGTGTGGTGCTGGGATGAAAACTGCACTGTGCCAATCAGCTTTCGTTCAATAATTTTTGCAGCATCTTTTGTCAAGACACTTTTGAAGGCAGTCTATGGAGAGATATCCCCCTGTAGTTACTGAATTTACTAGTAGTAAGTTACTACTGTCTTCCTTTTGGTTTATTGTGATGATCACATCAATTATCCAAATTTTCGGTGCCCTCCCAGTAAACCAGGCCACTTGACACAAATGAACTAGCCAAAGAACTCTCAATTCAAGGCTTTGAGCATTTCAGTTCGGATTTCATCACAAACTGCAGCCTTCCCAGCCTTCAGTGTTCTGACATGAAGGAAGATTTCGGTTGCAGTGTTGCATTTTCGTCCCGCACATGTACCTCGTGTGTTTCCGTTGGTATGAGGTTGACTGGGTTTAACCGTGAGGATTGCAGATTTTCGCGCTACAAGGTACTGAAATAAATGCGCGATTGCAAAGAAGATGTATTATTTTGTGAACTCATACCTCAAATACTACTTTCTTTGCTTGAGTAGCATCTTTCATCTCTTGAGAACCAAGAGGTTATTTTTGTGCCACAAATAGCCACACCGAGTTGTTTCCTCCAGCAGCCGATGAAGCCACAGCCGCCATTTCGTGTCCTCTGTGTTTTTCGAGAGTTCTCGTAACAAGGACGGTATGCTGTCTGCACGGCAGTTTTGTCCCTCAGAGCTTCCCACATTATTCAGTAGGACCTAGATCTTGTTGGGTTTTCACCACGTAAGTTGCAGACAATGTGGTCGAAGGTTCTGATCCCATTTCGACACGAACGTCCAACAGAAGCCAATGACTGACCGTTGACCAAGGCCGGATTTAACTGATGCGAGGCCCTAGGCTAATCCACTAATGAGGCCCCTGTCTCCCACTGTTACGGGTAAAAAAAGGGTTAATCAATTGGCGAAAAGCTGAAAATGACGATATTGACCCTGAAATCTACGGTCAATAAAAAATTCGAAATCACACTAAAGTGCCCCACGATCACTGCGCTTGTTGTCTTCGACGCAAAAGAGTGCCGTTCAGTGACGTGGAATTGTTGAAATCGTACTTGGCTGGCGGGGAACAGGATTATTAATTTTTGCAAACTATTACAACATTTTGCATTAATTCTTGCAAACTATTATAAAATTTTGCATTAATTTTTGCAAAATATAAAATTTTGCAAATTATTAATTTTTGGAAACCAACTGAAAACGGCACGGTTAATTATTCAAAAAAAAACACATGGCCTACGTTTTTCCATAAGTTTCACATCTGTGTTTTCTTATCTGCGCTCTAAAAGAAAAAACACACAGCACATATGTTAGGCGGCATGAAGACGTTAAAGCACAACACGATCCTTACGTTACCACGGCGGTAAAAATCGTACACACACAAGCAAAACACGTCACGTAAGACGCACCCAAATGGTTGGAATTGCTAGGTTCACGAGTCGCGTTTGTTACTTTTTCAGACTGGTAAGAATCGAATGCTATAAAACCGTCGCGGGAAAGGATGTAATGTTTTTAAACCAGAACCGTCGCCAAAAAGTTTTCAATAGAGGGCTTTACGTTTTGCCGCGGGCCTTGACATTATTAAAACTTGATCAAATCTCCACTGATTTATAGTGTTTCATAAAAATTCGACGAGGCTGAACCCACCAATGCTCCCTTGGTTGTGTTACGTAAATTACGTGCGCCACTGCGCTTGCGGGCAAACACTCGTGGCGACAGGACTGGCTAAAATTTCAGTGATGCTGTCATTAACGAAATACTTGCAAAAAGCTACAATCGTCGAATCAAGTAAGGCTGAACAGAGCTCTGCAAACAAATGAAAAGGTTTTGCCCTGGTCTTCTTCATGACAAAATCATCCAGGAATTCATTACAATCTGTTTGGCAATGTTTGTCACTTTTACTGCACCAAATCCTTACTGTGGGCAACCTCTCTTGGAGCATTGCGACCCTTTAAATTCATTTTTAATTCTTTTGAATCTTGAAAATGACCTTTCTTCTGAGCAGTTAGTGACCATCAGGATAAAAAATAAAGATCTGCGTGTTTGGATAAACTGAAAATCACTAATCTAAGACTTTTTTTCGCTGAGACATTTCGGCCATTTATTGCTGAGACATTTTGGTCACTGAGGCATTTCGGCCATTTGTCTCACAGTTGTGGTAAAACTCGCAGTAACATTGTTCACAGTTCATTAGCGTATATGTGTAAACAATCTGACCGAAATGACCTAATTTTGTTGGTCATTTCAAAACCATTTCGGTGTATGACCGAAAAAAACTACATCTAAGGCGTTAGACCGAAATACGCTTTTTTCATTTCTTTCTGTTACCCTTTCCTTTGTCTCTTTGGGATAGAATTCTGTACGCTAATTGCCAGTTGGCAGAGTGAGTTTTGCTTGCTATTCAAGCTCATGAAGGTCTTCTCTGATTTGCTTGCCATAGGAGCAGTACAAACTTGCGCAAGTACTCGGTAGCAATGTGATTTCTGAATAACTTTGTTAAAGAAAATTAAGATGGAAAAAAATCACATCCAAAATCACCAAGCGAGTTTTACCTAATAGAAACGCTAACAAAACTGCAATATTGCTCAGAATAAGCAACCATGTTTTTTTGTAGGACAATGCTGCCAATCTCACACATAGCTCTTATCTGCAGTACAACCTTAAGCTTTGATCAGGTGCGTTTCAAACACGAACAGCCACAAACAGTTTCTTTCGCCTGATTCGCACGTAACAATCGGTCGATTCAGCAAAACACAGGTCGCAGCCAACGTTCTTTGACTAGCCTGTATCCACAAAATTTGGTATGCGGCTTGACCAATGGTCATATTGAGGTTCATGGAAACTCGTTGGAAGACCCTGGCCTTAAAACGGAATCTGATTAGATGAAAAACACTAAATTTAATGAAAAAAAAATGTTGATGATTACTTATCGACCTCATCATATACCGGCAATTGACTTTATGCGTACCACAATTTGCTGGAATCCCCCGTGGATCTTGAAGCCCTAGGCTTAAGCCTACATAGCCTATTGGTAAACCCTGCCCTCCGTTGACCCAATGCATTTTTGCATATTTCGTACACATCTCTGTGTTGGAAGAAAGCATTCATGATGAATAGTCGTTGTTGCAGTGCAGTTGCAACAGGAGCCTTCTGTTAACAGTTAGGTCAGCATCTCCGCCTCGTCCGATCACACCCTCACATACACCGGCATCGTTTACAAGGTGTGCAACCGCGTTCAGGTAAACATAAGACTTGACTATACGGGTTACAACTGCCAAAAGTGACATTAGCGTTTTAGGAACACAGCCACATTTTTCAACAATTCGTCAAATATTTTCAAGCTCATCTGACAAGAAGAAACATACTTGTTGCATTTCGAAATACTTCTTGTTTGAAAAACAAACTCATTTTCCACTGTGGGCCCGGAAGGTGACTCCTGCCAAAATGCTTGTCGTATCAGCGATTTCCTCAAGGAACGCAGTTGCGAAGCTTGATCGTCTATCAAAATGCCAGACGTGTTTATGCATTGGAGACCAGCTGTTCCACTACAGCACAGCTGTTGTTATCAGCCGTTCGGCAACCCCCACCCCCTTAGTCAAAAAATGCAAACGTCTGCATATTTCGATAGGATTGCTCGACAGAAAACTTCGAACTAATCAGCTATTGAGGAAATCAGGTTAAGAAGTGCGTTGTGTCTTTCCAAGTGTGTCTTCCTAAGATTTGGTTGAAAACTGACTTAGGTATATTTGTCAACCGTTTCTTGAGAAGTTAAGTCTCCCAAAAGAATCGTGGATTCTTTCACCTTAGCACCTCGCGGGGAATCACTGTTACAGTACCTTCCACAAGTTCAGGGTATAGGGCGTTTGGGTTTAGGACGTAAATCTGCATCAAACACAAGGAAAAGTCTAACAGCTTCAACATCAACAGGCACACCCTTTCTAGAAGAAGGATTCATTCACCAAAACAAATTGCCAAACGAGAACTCGCAAGTTTTCCCACCCCAGCCTTGGAAAACCTTGCTGGCTCAAAGCCAGAGCAGATACATTTCTACCCAACATCCAGCTCTGCAGTGTAAGAATCACGGCTGTGGAGACGGAGCCGGACCTGAAATTTGGGTTCCCGTTCAACAGACATAGCTTTTTGGGCAAGCGATTTGTACAAACAAAACAAAGTTTTTTAGCTTTTAACAGATCAAATCGTTGCGGAGCCGGAGCCGAAAACTTTTAGAGATTTGAGCCGGAGCCGGTACCAAAAATTTTAGATGCTTGGAACTGGCGTCGGAGCCGGAAATTTGAGTTCCGGCTCTACAGACCGGGTTAAAATCACGACGGTTGGTCGATGAGATTCCAATAACATCCAAGGAATATCGATTGGTTTCCTCGACCAGTTCGAGCTTTCTTCCTGTGAATGAGGTGATGTTCCAGTTTCAAGTTACAAGCTATAGGCGAGATTGTCATCTGCACGTGGCTTTCCAATCTCTTAGAGCGGAATCACTCTGCGCCGTCCCAATTCGCTTCCCGAGACGTATAGAGGGCGCAAAATGGAGCCTTCAGTTATGGATAGCTCATGGGGGAAACTGTCTTGTCGAACAGTCCCATCTGCCTCATGCTCGAGCGCAGTCCTTGGTGGTGATGTGCCCGACTCATTTTTATCGAGTTTGAGTCACAAGTCTTTCAACTCTGAATCGAGTCAGAGTCATCTGCAGTTTTTTCGAATAGAGTCAGAGTCGAGTCATGACTTCATCGAGTCGAGTCAGAGTGGAGTCATCACTTGGTCGAGTTGAATCAGAGCCGAGTCACAAAGGCTGTTGAGCCTCTTCCGAGTCACTGGGTTGCATGCTTGAGTCAATGTCGAGACAAAAGAAATTTCACATTTTTTCCACGAATTTTTTATGCTGTGAAATCGTTCCCAACATGCTATGAAATGGCGCCCGATAAGTTAGAAATTGGTGCCCAACATGCTATGAAACTGCGCCCGATAAGTTAGAAAACGGTGCCCAATATTGTTTTAGCAAGTTTGATTGCAGGTTATTTTATCTAAATTTTTTCAGTTTGCATTTTAGTTATCTCTTTCAATCTCCGTCATTTCAACAAGTCTAGCCCAAACCGTGTTGCAAATGTTGCAATCTCTCAGTTAGCATTGTGTTGAATGTGTGATTCACCACAAGCGGATTGTGGGTGAAGAACAACGCCCATGTGGCGTGAACAAGCAGAAATAGAATGAGCATTACGTGTGAACTCTGTTGTTACTTGCTGCCACAGTGTGAAGCTTTGCGCACATGCCGCTCGGGCTTTCCAATCTCAACAGGGTGGTGCTTTGACCAGGATATGAAGGTGGTGCCAGGTGCAACCTTCACAAAAAGAACGTGCGATCGATGCGGTTCGCTGCAAAAAGGAGGGGATGCTGTTGCAACCTCTCAGTTGACGTTGTTTTGAAAGTGCGATTCACCACGACGGGATGTGCGCTAAGAGTAACACCCATATATATGTGGCGCGAACAAGCAATGATAGAGTGATCTCGTCGTGTGATCTCTATTGTTGCTTACTGGCACTGCGTGAAGCTTTGCGCACTTGCCACTCGAGCTTCCCGATCGCAACACAAGAAATATAGCCTACTGCCTTGTCTTTCGCATGCCCAATTTTTCGCGTTGCCGAAAAATCCTTGGTTTCATTCAAAATTCCGTGGAGCTAAAAATATAAACGTTGGAAAGAAGAGTTTCTACATACAATGTCCGTTATGACCGTCACTTTGCGAAAGTAAATGAAAAAACGGATTCATTTTACTTAGGATCTTTGGACATTTAAGGTGTAAATTTACCCGTCAAATGTCTACGAAACCTCTGAAAATGCAAAACACGTTTCCCATGGTGTCTTACAACATCCTAATAAGTTTAAAGTCAACATATTGAGAGGCAAGAAAGTTATGGAAAATTTTGCATGTAATCAATGACTAATTCCCTGGAGGATTTGATAATAATGTTTTTAGGCCATAACTTCCCAAACACTAACGCTAGAAAGTCAATCAGGGGTACTGAAGATTCATATTTTCGCATAGTTTCTTTTAGAATAAAAATAAAAAGAACTGCCCACTGTAGTTTTTTCTAGTCCCGATGACGTCATCCGAAAATCACGTGGCCCTCCCGCTTTTTTCAACAAAAATTTCCACCCCTAAAACGGTGATGACTCACTTTGTTTAGAATATTTTTGTTAGTTTTGGGTCTTCAGACGCGGTCCAAGAGAAAAAACATTTCGATAAAGCTAACACTGAAGAGTGAAAGGAATTTTTTGATTTTTTGGAAAATTGCCATAAAATCACTTTCGGAAAATCAAAAATTTGCATTTTCTCAAAATTTCCAAATGTAAAGGTGCCTTTCTTAAGTTCACCGGATCGATTGCCGTCTTCCGAATCCGAGGATGTCTTCACTGACTCTCCAGCGCAATCCGTTAGCGAGTTATGGTTGAACATAACTTGAAAAACCACGACCATGGCAGTTGCGGGCGTTAAAGGATGTTAGCGGCCGCGTAATTTACGAAGCAACTTTTGCAATTTCAGGGGTTTCCACGGGAGGGCTTTTGCTGCAGTCACATTTGTGAAGGAGAGGCCTTGCATTGTATCTACTGCAGTCACTCGGAAACCACTACACCTGAAAAGTAGAAACGATGTATGGGGCTAAAATATTTTTATGGGACGGGGTGGATGATGCTTTGGTCCTATTCAGCCACAAGCATTACACGCATCTGCAATTTCTGTTTTTTCAAACACACATTTGCAATTTCTTTTCTAGGAATTACCATTTGTTTTCAATTTTTATTGCTTTTTTGTTTTGGGTTACTTCCGGCTTTTGCTTCTAGAAATATATAATAGTGCGAATGTTTACGCTCAAAATCTCGTTACTGCAGATCTCATGAATAATTTACCATGATCTCAAAATACTTTTACATTTAAACGTAGGACCAGACTTCAATCAACCGCCCATCTCTGTTTAAGTCATACCCGAATGAATACAGTCCAATTTTGAAACAGACGCAGCCTACTGTGTTGCGGTTATGTTAAAACCACTTAAGTTGTTGGTATCCATTGTGTACTAACAAACAAACTTGTTGCTTCCACAGAGTGGAGGTAGGCTGAACGCCCTCAGCTTTTCGCCTGTTTTGTTAGGCTTGCATTTGACATCACAATTACAAAATGTTGTCAAATTCAAAACGTTGCGTTACCACAAACAACCACTACAACTGGACGGATGTTTGCGTTTGGTTTTTTAGTATTCATACTAAAAATATGACCTATGTCTGGGATTCAAGCAAATTACTCTGAGATTCACGAATGTATAGTGGAGTTAGAAGCCATCTACTCGTTTCATAAAAGGGCAAAGGAGATTGCGTAAACCCTTTTTAACGTAATACTTCTTCGTACTTTGCAACTAAAAGTCTGGCAAGGCATCCATAAACGGTAGCAACGAAGTTAGATGGCGCCCTGAGCAGAAACAAGTTTGGCGCCCCCATGTTCCAACTGAAGGTCTATCGGGAGTACAGTAAATGTGCTGTACTGAAGAAAGTACATTTGACGTTCTTGGTACTTCTAGGCGCACCCAGTGATCCGGCGCCCAGGGCATTTTGCCCCCTTTTCCCTCTGGTTACGCCCCTGCATCCAAAAATATCGTTTTCCAAATGGTCTCTGATTTTAGAAACTGAGTGAAGTGATTGAAGTGAAAAGATTGACTGAGTGAAGTGATTGAAGTGAAAATCCTTCACGGAAGTGGACAATATCTTCACGGCAAATTAAGCTTGCAAAAATTCACAAAGGGCTGCACAGCGCAACAGTACCACAAAAACTTTGTTGCAGAATTTTCTCCGCGTATTGCCGGTCTGTTCTTTCACGAGTTTCGCGTTCGACAGAGTCCAGAGATGAGCGGAATCAAATTTCGTAGACTCCGATTCCGTTCCTGTGTTCGTTTAAAGACTCGCGTTCTGCCCTGACTTCAAGAATTTGAGATTAATTAACTCCGCCTTCTGTTAACACTGGGAAATTTTCAAAGTAACTCATGTCAAATATACATCTTTAGTTACTATGGTTTTTAAATGCAGTTTTAAAATTTTAACTGTTGAAATATAGTTTGAACTTGAAATCATTAGTCAGATATCTATCTGACAACTATTGCTATTGAGCTTCAATTTTCAATCTTACAAAAGACTCATTTGAAATCTCCAAGGTCAGAAGCTGATCACCTAATTTATGAACATTGATTCCCAATTTAATCATGTGTTCAGACAAAACCCTGAACTGTGACTGCGCTAAACAAAACCATTAATGCAAACGTGAAAGCAATCATACCAAAACATTCAACGAGATGAACATTACACAACTTACTATCCCTTGCAATTTAATGAATCCAATGTAATTCCAGAACAATTTGATGCTATATTTTTAAGCTGCAGTTATCAGGGAAAACTGCCAACATTGTTGAGGATAGCTCCAAAATGGAAGCAGAGTTTGGTCTTTGCAAGTGGTGAGTCCACTGCAAATCTGCACAATGCAGATGAATTTTCTATCATTGTACATTACTTCGAGCATGTCAAATCTTATCACTGTAAATCCTTTTGGCACTCTGATACATCTTCATAGTCTGTGTGGTTGACCATTGCTTTTGCCTATGTATTGTGCTTTTTCCCACATCATTAGCCTTGCGTTATCATGGTTGCTGCATCACTTTTTACATTTCCGAACTGGTTTGTCGCCTACATATTTTGCATATGCACTAACACAATCATTAGCGGTACAATGCTTGTTGCTCTTACCCAGTGTCAGCCTGTTATGTGTTGCGATCGGAAATCCCGAGCGGCATATGCGCAAAGCTTCGCACTGTGGCAGCAAGCAACAATAGAGTTCACATGCCATGATCACTCTA
>JGI24021J15306_10003819_pt1 | contig 17204 bp, 6 predicted proteins | sample Ectturendosymbi1_FD_15306 | JGI IMG/M metagenome (IMG submission 15306) | reverse complement strand
GTAATATGTTGCGTGGTAGTAATGTAGCTGTGATTTTATACTGTTTAGGTTTTCATATTTTCCGTTTGTTTCATGCAATGAATTGCAATGTTGCATCCTGCCAAATTTTATTGTTTCAATTTAATGCTGTGAAGTTTTCATGAACAGTAGCAACTGCACTATTCATTGTACTGCATAATTCATTTATGCTAATGCAGTCCAGTGAAGCACTGCCATTTGATGAAATATTCTTGTTGACGTTACAAGTCATTTGTCATTCGAAATGTGCATTTGTACACATTCCTTAGTACTTGATCATATTGGCTGCAGTATTTGCGTGTATCAGTCTCATATTGCTATTTTTTCTTAGCATGCTGTGTTTAGTGCACATTTAACTAAGCTGGAGTGGATTTTTGGTTTTCATAATGTGACTTTAGAAGCTGTAAGCGGTAGTATTTTAAGTACAACACATTGCAGTGAAGATTGCCAATGTGGAAGGTTAAGCTATTTGTTATGTATTAAATAGCCTCCTTTCCCTCTAATTACTTGAGACGACCTATTTGCGGCAATGTAATACTTGAAGCTCGTAACCCGATATTTTACTTTTTTTCCAGATTGGTTGCTATTGTGGCCAACACAAATGCACACATCTATGCTAGAGAAGAACAGCTCGTAACTATTAGGATGATCGTGTTGGAAGAATAATTTTAGAACGTGTATAAAAACTTAAAAATGCAGATAGATTCTGAACAACACCTTCCACGCGTGGTGGCATGAACAGCAAGTTTTGGGAGGATTTAATTGTAATTAGCTAACATTTTTCAACACAATAAATATTACCATTGTTTACATGTAGCTATGCAGAATATTGATTGCTAGTTGAGGGCGTACGGCTTTGAACCACAGTAATTGGTAGGCCTAATTAGGCATGCAGAAACCTTGATTAGTTTACAATGGTACGTTTCGGTCTTAAAATTAAGACTTGCTGTTTATACGTTATTTGGGAAAGCAAGATCAAATTCGGGCAAAAATTGTTTGCATCCCTGAAAATATGCTCTCTCGTACACTTATGTCTGCATGCAATAGGCACGAAACAGGTTGTTTTTAACTGCAGTCGAAAACTGAGCAAAAGTGCCTTTGTGTTTGTTTGCCGCACAATAAACCGTTTTCTCTAATTGTTTCAGATTGCCATTTGTCATCCTTTAGTGTGGCATGATGTAACACAACAAAAGATTTGGCCTGTTCAGAAAACATAATACCTACGCTGTTCAGTCAGACAACTGATGTAACACATTGTTTATATTTGTTATAGGGAAAAGCTATACCGACTGATTTTTTGCAGCGTTTCAAGGACCGTAAAGCCACTGTAGTGGCTCGAGACAATTTCGGTCATATCTCCCCGACCGATCGCTCTATAGAGTCAGTGAAGATACAATAAGATAAATCCGTGTACTCATTGATTAGATAGACAAAACAAGTACCTTCTTAAATTCTGGATGGCAGTATGACGTCACGAGGTCTCAGAGACGCAATAGGACAAATTTAAAAAGTTTCAAATGCCAATTTACCCGTGAAGCTTACACCCGGTGTTTTAAAAAGTAAACGAAAATACGTATCTTAATCCTTGATTAAATCTCTAGCGCAGGGGTTCCTAACCTGGGCTGCCTATCTGAAGGGGTACATTTAAGGCAGTGTTGCCACTCTGTTGTTACGGAAAAGTACTAGATTTCATGATAAAAAGCACTAGATTCACAAAAAAACACTACATTATAAAAGCAAACTTACACACGGTGAAAATGCCCAGAAAATGCGTTGCAATGCCAGCCATAGACATTGTGCAACCCATTTTAACCCAGAGACAAAGAAAGCGGGAGATAGCAGCAGCGCTTGTGTTTGTTTGTACAGGTCACTGAAACTTTTAACAGATGACCAAGTGACTTTGGAGCGGTTTAACTCAGAATAGATTATATTTTCTTGTGTAATTTAAGATTTAATCAGGTAGAATTTTTAGCAAATTTTAATTGCACGAAACCAAAAGGTCTCAATTGCAGTTACAATTACACAAAAATTGTGCAATCACTTACATTCAGCTCACTCATAAAAAACACTAGATAACCATTAAAACGCTAGATGAAATGAAAAAACACTACATCTAGTGGAAAAACACTAGGAGTGGCACCGCTGATTTAAGGTAAGAAACAGAGAGTAAAAATATATTTATATACATATATCAGTGAACATCAGTTTCAAAAATCATTATATACTTACTGTTAAATGTCTATGATTAGTCATGATAAAATATTTGTAAAAAAGTCGATCAATATTTTGTAGAAATTTCAGATAAAGTTCTATTAAAAATTTAGTGAATTTTTGTTACTTAATTCAGCCTTTTCGCCATAAGAAATTTTTAGGTACATGCTCATCTGTCGAAAGGGTACGCACTACACAGACACAGGTTGGGCACCCCTGTTCTAGCGAAATTCATCCGCGATTAATGGCCAAAATGCGCCTCCAAAGCAACCGTGGCTTTCGCTAAGGGGTGAGAGGCCAAGGTAGAAGTATTTTCATGCACTGTCTCATCCTAACATCACTCATATAATAAGAGTGATGCTATGCTGTTTTATGTTTGAATGCACACACCTTCGTGTTCATGCTGTTATATCACCACTTGTTAGCCCAAGTCGTGGTTCCCACACATTTTCAAAACACCATTTCCATATTTTTTCAATACTAAACTAAAAGACTTTAATACCATCATTTAACTTGATTTTTCGAAACTTCTACTGAAGGGACACAACGCAAAAGACATCCGCAGAACTCTCTCAAGCGGTAAGGAACAAAATTTGAATAAACAAATGGCTGAATTTAGAATTTTCATACTTTTTCAATACCGCGTGGGAATCCTGCAAAGTGATCAACCACACCCTTCACTGAAATTTCACATGATTATTGCACGCCAACCAGAACTCAAACTTCGAATTCCACGACAAAATTTTTGCTTCACCACTGCGCACGTTTACAGCGTTTTCTAAACCGGTTGAAACGCAATTAAGACTGGCGAAAGGACGTAATTTAGACCCGACGTTCGGTTACAATGTTTTTTCTTTGGGGCAGCATGAGTTGAGTCACCGTAAGATAAGCACTAACTGAATCAACACAATGTGTCCAAAAAGTTGCTTATGTAGCTTTATCATCAACGAAACGTCGATGTCGCACCTGCTGGCACCCAAGTAAGATTCTGAACGTATTTCAAAGGTTGTATCCTGCGTGATTATGGCACGCAATAAACTGCTGATAAATCGATCTTGGCCAACCCTGAGAAGACATATATTAACTCATTTACAGCAGAAAAAGAATAGAACTCAGCGTCATTGCAATGAAGAACTGACCCTGTCACTGCTTTTCATGAAATTCCGCTAGCACTGTCAACTTTGGTTCCGTTTGCTGCTACCTTCAATAGCGAGTCCTGGCCATACACCTTTTTTCATTGACAAACCAAATGTCTTCACCGTTACATCGCGACCAAACTCTATGCATATCTTAAACCGGAATTTCAAAGCAGCAGTATTCCTGTGATAGTGTCGGCCTTTTGATTAAGACTTTATTCATTCAATGTGGAGGAGTTGTGCTAGAGCTCCTAAACTTAACGTAGACCTCTACAGCCTTAGCAAAAGACGTTATTTCAGGTTTATCTTGTCGGTTATCGTGCACGTTGCTCTTAGTAATCACGTTTCCAGTTTTTTAAAAGAAAGATTCGTTGCTATGCAACAGCAACAAAATGAAAATAATTTTTATCTGAAGTCAATGAGGTCGAAAACTTTTTTCAACCCGCTACATAACAATAATTTAACTTAGCTCCTACGGAACTGCTGTTCCAGCCGTTTATTCGTTATAAGTAAAATGGAGAGCCTCCGATTGTAAGCGCATAAAAGGGCGTGCGAGCTGTAAGAAAGGACGCACTTGACTGACCAGAATCACCGGCAGCCAAGCATGGTTTGTATCAAGTCTCGGAGCAAAATTTAAGGCAAATGTTCAGCACCAAGCTAGAGCAAAGCCAAGACGAAACAAAACTGGCGTACAACCAATAACGAGTGGAACCGTCAAAAGAGTTCACCAAACGAAATTACTCCCCCGAGTCAACTAATAGGCTGTTTATGTCGACATCGAGGAGGCGATAAACGACGCTACGCAGACGCAAACGTAAAACGCGATCATTATTTCAAACGGCAGCTGTTGATTTGCCGATCGCGATACAGCTGAGCGCGGCCGGGCACCGCCGCACTGCACGCCAGTTCTCAATGCTTTGGACTGAGGAAGATACCTTCTCATCCACTCGCTTGCTTGGTCCTAATCTCTCCTGGCATCGATCCCAGCATTCCGACGCGTGATCGAATTTGCGCGATCTCAATCGTCAGAATCGCCGCTGCTGTCGCCGCCGTAGCCGCCCAGCAACCCAAGACCTGACGCACCGTTGGCTGCGTTCGGCTTAGACGTTTGCGCTGCTGGTTGGGGGGCGGGAGCCTTCTTGAGTACGATTCCTAACGCTGCGGTCGATCGCTTTTTGGCAGCTTTGGGTGGAGGCTGAGCACTGCCTTCCCCCTGAAAACCAAAGCACAGTCAGCAACAAACACTGACAAGGTGTTATGCACGTGTGGTTACTTGGACCAGGATGGGCATTTGGATGAAAAAAACAAAGACTTGAAGAGCTATCACAGCAAGTAACGTGATATTTGGTGGGCATTGCAAAAGGACAGAGTTCTTGACTCAGTGTAACCGTACTCGTTATTAGGGCATCAAGCATAACGTTGTTGGCATACATAGCTTGTGACGCAACAAACGACTCTCGGGAAAAGTTTGAGAGGAACTACAAACTTGCCGTCCGACCGGCCTATGGTTGAATTCCACGCGTCAAGGTAGATTGGGTCCGTTTCCACGTCCCGAAGCTTTTGGTACGCAGGTCAGTGCAACAGTTGTCCGACAAACTGTTTTTGACCGATTACAGCAAATCTCCATTCTGCCGAGTTTCAGCCACGTCCCCAGTGGCAGTGACAAAATCCATAAATCGCGATTAACAGACACCTGATGGATGCGCACATGTATTACATTTGTAGCGTATATGGTCGGGTCGGTGTCAACAACAGCTAGCCACACAAACTGAAGAATACTGCTTTTTGCCCCTACACAAGTTGGCCAAGTTGGGTAAAAGCTCTCTATATCCAGTCGAAGAAACAGCTTTCAAGAGATGTACTCAAACTACCATCTTGCCATGGCCGTGAAAGTGAACGGGCTTGGTTTGACCGATGCGAACACTCGCGTTAAAGTGCTTCGTAGATCAAACCAGAATAAACTACCATAATGAACTCGAGTCGAATAACAGACCTGAGCGTCAACAGGTCAAAACGGAACGAATGGCCAAACGCTAGACAGTCAGCATGCTACCGCATCAAAAGTTCGCTTATTGCGTGCGTTCGAGAGCGTTTCACTGGATGCCTAATTACAGCATGCCTGCAAGCACAGAAAAATAACGTTGCCACGATCAATAATAAACAAAACCCCAAACACATATGCATCCGGCACACATACGTCAGTCAAAATGCTCGACGGCGGCAAGCGACGCTTTTTATCCGAAGAAGAACCAGGTTTCGATTCCTCATCGCTATCGTCGTCCTGGAGCCGTCGGATCATCTCGTTGTTGAATATTTTCCTGTAGACGAAAGCTCATCAACAGACAATGATCTAAAGCACACCCTTAATTAATTCGAGTGGGTGTCCTGCGGTTGAGGAGGTATGAGATTGCACCTGATGCAAGTAAAAAAGAAATTTATCGGGTACAAAAATAGAGGTTTTGCCGAAAATCTAATTTTAGCTTAATACGTAAGACAATGAACCTACGTCTGGGAAGATCACACAATCTTATTAGATTCAAACATATTTTTCAAAGCTCAATGACTGTAAAACAAAGTTTTAGACAAAATTTTCACACAACTTTCTAGGAAATAATAGCACTTCAAGAAGTGAAAACGCATTTACAGGGTAGGAGAGTGCGGCAGACCCGAGTAAGGTAACTAAAAAATCAAACCAAACCTGAGAACACGTCGTCACGACCAAACCATGTTTTACCTTTTAAAACTTAACAGGACGACTTAAGCTTACATCAAAAACAAAAAAACAGACAGACAAACCTTAAATGTGTCAGGTGATACGCAACAAAACACTTACTACTAATGGTTTCCTCAAACGCCATGTTTACTTCCTAGGGCAGTGGTTACCAGGCCCGTAACCAGCTTGGGACACCAGGAGGGACGAAGAGTTTTCCAAGAAGGGCCCAAATTTTTTGAACTATGTCTAATATTTTAAAATGATGTCCAACACATTTTTCCAGGGGGGTCGAAAACTTTTGTAGGGGGGGTTCGCACCCCCTGGTTGCGGGCCTGGTGGTTCCCAACCTTTTTGGATCTCGTGACGCCATTCGCAAATATTACGTAAGCGCTCGGCCCAAGCCAATATCTACAACTCTAAAGATGTTCGAATAACAAACAACAAGACAAGAAACACTGTCATTTCACGTGTTGGATTCACTTTATTTACCTTCTTATGCAAACGAAAACAGTACCTATATTAATCAGTGGGACGGCTGAGCTTGCATATGTGCAACTAGTCTTGAAACATGTGGTGGCGTGTTGGTGAGAACTAATCTCGTGTCATTCTCAACGGTCTTTTCCTTGACTTTTGTTTTAATGTCGAGAAGAGTTGAAAATCCAGCATCAAAGATAGGGGTGGATACTGGAATTTAGGTGCCTGAGGCAAACTCTCAGAAAGGTGCCCTAAAACATTTGTTGAGGAGCCTCCTTCGGCACATTTGCACATTGATGCTTTATTTTGAATGAGTTGGTTCAGATCTTATCAAATGTGGCTCTAGGTGGTTCATAAGTTTTTTAACAGAACCATGCAAAAACCTATTTTTTCGCTTAGATCTTTCGGTCATTTGTCTCGTAATAGTGAACGTAATAGTAGTGAAGTAATACTCGCTGAAACAGTATTCACTAGCCTACCATTTCGTGCATTATGACCGAATTGACTTATTTTTTTGTCATTAAAAAAATCGGTCTACGACAGAAAAGAAAACAGGCAAAAACTAAACTCTCAAAGGGAGCCCGCGGCATGAAAAATAGGGGGAAACCGAGGTGACAGTCTCTTGTTCACCTCCCCTAAATTCCACCCTGCTCACAGAGGGAGGTGGAAGCAAATGGAAGCAGACAACAAAAGAGGAGCATAATTAGGTTTAAATATAATTACTCCATGGCACACCAGAACTGCGTCAGGGAGTTTTCAGAGAACAAGCCACGTGCTGAAGAATCAATTCGCTGTTGAAAATACACTCAGACATGAATAACATAACCATTTCATTCAGAAACTGAATACACGATCGTTACGTCGAGTTTCGATGGCAAGGAATGCGAGAGCATTATCTTCTTTAGGATGCAACGGTTTGTTTGAAGCGTATTAACTGCATATTACACTATGTTAGAAAGTTACTTTGAACGTTTACGTACATGCACCTCACTTGTTAAGCCTGCTGGCAATATCCCGCCATCTGTCAACTATACGCTACTTATGCTGCTATCATAAGCTTGAACCACGCCGAATATAAATTAATGAATTTAATACGGAATTATAACGATAAAAATATCGGTTGTGCTTTGCTGGAATTTGCTGGCAAGTATTCACAGCAGGACAGCACTTACGAGGTTGACGTCATTTCAGCATCATTAGGCAAAGCTTACTTTTTCTGGTGTTGAGCGTGTTGCTACAATAATGTCGATTGAAGCTGTATAGTAGAAACGGGATAGGAGCTATTAGCGCGGCTTCGAACAATGGACTGTGACCAAAATCGAGAGAAACTCAAACGGTTCAGAGCTTTGCCGCGCGAAAGAAAACATTTTGCTGATGCTAACGCTAATTTCACAATATCAATCATTGCTATGATTGACAGAACAAGAGCTCTGGTACTTCGTACTTTATCTCCTCATCTTCCTCGGCTTTTTCTCTTGCAACGCGCTCTTCCTCTGACTCCTGTCGCTCCCTGAGCATGGTGTCGTAGTCCACACCAAGATGGCGCTCATTCAGGTCTTTGAGTTCCTCGAGTTTTTCCAGAAGCTCCATTTCGCGCTTGGAATCCCTGGTTCGAATCTCAAGCATCTGACAGAAAGCAGAATGCTAATGAAAGTTACGGACAAAGGATTAANATTTAGCAGATAAATGCTTACTATCTCAGCGTTCGGCAACCGTACGATCTGTACTGCTGGGCTAGGCAGTGACAACAATTCAATAGATTCTAACGCGAAAAGAACAGTGCTCAGCCTGGCTGACAGTTTTCAAAGATGTGTGGCTATCTATCTCCGATTCATTGTCTATTCTGCCGTGAATTTCAAGAAATTCATCGGAAGCCAAAATGTTTTACATGGTAAAGGGCAGATACGAGTATGAAAGAAATACTGCTAGACATGGCGGTGAGCGAAATGAAAGTAAAGCTGTTTCCTCGCGTTAAAAAATGGTAGGATAGTATCCTTCGAACTCACGATTGTGCCACTGACGCTGGAGGATCAGTGAGGAGTGCTATTTTCACATCCTGGCGATGCACCTTCTGCACGCCATGAGGGTACACCACGAGCGGTGTATAGCGTGTGCGTGCGCATCTTCACGCTTTGATTTGCTGGCATCTCATTTCGTTGAGAGTTTTCTACGGTTCACGACACCAGTGGAAATACTACTTACACAGAAGCATCAATTCGTGCAATTAAAAATGTCACAGGGAGAATGCTGGATCTGTAAATGGCAACATTCACAGGAAAGAATGACTTCCTGGAGAATTCCCAATCAACTCTGACAGTCGTGAGAAGTTTTGATATTGGCAGTTATTGTCGGTTAAATGCAAACAGTTCCTATTGCTTCGTCGCCTTTGGGGAGACTTTACTTGAATACAGATATGTGAAAATCATTGCAAAGTGAAGCAAGCAGAGCCCAGTCGGCTGATTCCTCGAAAGCTGGCAGCGAACCCAGAGCTTTTAATTGGGTCCATCAATATATATCAATTATCTGAACTTTAAAAAACGCTTGGGGTAGAAATGGTTACAATCAATTCGCCAGGATCTCCGGTGTGGTCATAGTTGCGCTCCATTTAGGACATGTTTACGCTCACTCAGTGAATCTACAGAATCAAGCCGCCGGAGTGAGAGCTGTTGAGTCTTTTTATGTGTTAGTGGTTTCAAACGCAAACATAAATCGTCAGGGCTTGGAAAATTTCTGTCGCCAGGAAGCTTTTTCCAGCTTATCAAAATTTTTGCAAGATATTTCACATGCTACAATTTGTGTTTGGAACTAAGGTGTGCAAAACCATCACAGCCCATTGCTTAAAACCAACGTTTGCAAATTTGTGCTCGGTAATAGCGTAACGCGGTCACTTAAAATCATTCACAAGATTTCAAACTCTTTATCTTTGTCTTTACTTTGTAAATGCACGCATGTTTTGGTCTGGGCTTGGACGATTTGTTTCAGATTTTATTATTGTAAGAGACACCATTGATTAATCTTCACAGTGGTGCTCAAACTTTTTGGCTTGTGGGCCACATTTGTCTTTCATAAACCCTTCGTGGGCCACAAGAATTAATAATCTCAATAAAAATTCTCTAAAAAATTATCCTTAATGTTTAAAGTGTTAAGTTTCCTTTCCAATGAAAATTCCTTCACGGGCCACGGTCTGAGCACCCTGATCTATGAGAACGTATAAAAGAGTTTCAAAACTGACAACAGTCAAATACAAAAACCTTCATTGGATTTGCTTCATCTTCTTCACGCTGCACTTGAGCCTTTTTCTCTTCTTGTTCTAACAACTTCTCAGCTTCAAAATTTCTTGTCGCTCCGTGTTCTATCGCGTAATCCATGTTTTCTGGATCCGTCTGCAATAGCGAAGCAACATTTTTGTTACCACTGATGGCCAAGGGTTACTCGAAACTGGGCCCACATATTTATGTAGTAGGTGTTTAATGTTTATTTATATGCAATAAATCACTATCGCTTAACAGTGAAATTGCTTTTGTTTGATATTTGTAAATAAACTGTATAATTTGTTTAGCGGACCAGGGGTGGGCCAGATTGAAACAGAAAAAATGTCCTTGCTCCGTGGGGCATTTAATGGGCTGAATTCTGCGGACTATAGGCGATCCGGGCTCGAAAAATCTTGGACCGTGGCATCTCTGCTGCTGTGGGGCATGTGCTGAGTGCCTCTGCTTTAAACATCTCCATTAATTATTTGTGAATGTTTACTGTAAATAAAAAAATTCAACTGATGAAATGTGACTAAAATTGCTTTATTGTTTTCAAAATATTTCATTAAACAAGAGCCTTCCAGAAGTCCATGGTGCAATAGCATTTCATGTCAAGATTCATGGATCCTGATGGAACATTGATTTGTGTAACTGTGATATAAACATTTGTTACATCGTTCTTTTATCAATTTCTATTCTCTCACTATAAAAACACTTGACAAATGTGCACAGAAAAATCATTCTTGACCACAACTGTTTCTTGAAACCTAAAATCCTGAGACTTTCTCTCAATATTCTTTTTAGCAGCAGAGTTGACATAAACAACTAGTAGCTCAACTATGTTATGCGTTTAGATTCAAAATACCATTCCTTTATTCCATATAAGAAAAACAAAACATCAAAAGCAGTTGTTGTTACTTGTCACAAACTAACTATTGCAATCAGTATTGGAGAACATTAGTCTGAATAAATATCAGTACCTGTTTTTTTCGCTAAGACATCTTGGTCATTTGTCCCATAATTGTAGTAAACCTTGCCGTAACAACATTTGCTAGACTATCTTTTCAGACATTATGACCAAACTGACTTAATTTTTTGGTCATTTCAAACAAAAATTTGGTCATGACTGAAAAAAGAACAGATCCGAACTAGTTGATATTTTCAGACATGAAAAGAGGCATGTCATTGATGCTCTAGTGAACACATCAGTCATAATAGCTGATCAAAAGCAATCAAATTTGTCATTTGATAAACGTTTCCGCCATTACGGCACATCTGAATATGCTTTGAGACAAAGGTAATAATTTTTAATCCCAAGTTGAATATTAATGCAAAAAGCGTGTGACAACTATAAATGGAAATAACACATTAATAGCTCATTTCTTTAGTCCCCTGTCATCAAATCCTGCTGGTAATAACAGCAGTAAAGACGCACAAACATATTATCAAAGCACAGCATCAACAAACAAATAAAAGAAAACCAAAAAAATTATACTAAGTGACCTAAGAACACTTTCAGGTAATTTTACACCCACTACTACTGTGCTTAAGTGCAGCAACAGCTTGGTCAAGTTTAACGTCTTCCATGCCAAATAGGTGAGTCAGCATCAAAGAAAATTGTGCCAATAACCAAAGAGGATAACAGCAAAACATAAAATAACACACAGCAGAAAAAAATTTACAAAAAATATATCTTAGCAAAAGCTCATCGTTTCAGTATTTCACTGAAAGAGATGCATCTCACAACATGAAGAAATAGAATCTATGATTTGTACATATAAGCTAGGTTTATTTTTTCAGTCATTTTTCAGTCACAGACTGGATTTTTTTAAATGACCGAAAAAAATTAAGTCAATTCAGTCATAATGTCCGAAAATATAGACTAGTGAATACTGTTACGGCGAGTTTTAATATTATATTATGGGACAAATGACCAAAATGTCTCAGCGACAAAAAACCCAGCTTATAAGCAGTTTAACACTACACCCTCAAACATGTACACTGGAGTTCATCACATGCACTATACCTTAAAGGTTATTTCAGCAACACACTTTGTGCATTTGATGTAAAATCTGTAAATTCTTAGTCCCAAATAGTCTTCTCCTTGCACAGTTTCCATTCGAGCATTGAATTTTGTTCCTTTGTATATGTAATTTCCACATGTTTTGCACCTGGAAAGTAAAATATGTAATACAGTAAATCATATGTAATCAAAATTTAAGCAAACTTTTTTTAACGACACATAATTTGAAAAAAAAATTAAATCATGACAAAAGACTCTGCTTCATCAAGTGCAACGTATTGCACAATATTATCTTACCTGTGACAAAGCACATAAAAAGCAAAGAGATCGAAATTGTTATTTCTTGCAGAANCAAAAAAGACTAAATGACAAAAAAGCACCCAATCCACATACGACACTATTTTAGTTTTTGTGGTCTCATCCAACTAGCAGAGATTAGCCTAAGCTGTGGCAACCACCTATTATCAGTGGTTGAGTGATCTTCTGTTGGTGTAACTATTCAATATCACATGGCAGAGTCATTCAAATACAAACACAATGAGTTAACACGTTCAGCCCTGGTGCACGATATATTCATACTTAAAAATCATGTGTGAGCCACTATCTTTGCATCACTTTGCAACTCCATAGCTCGCCAACCGATTGAGCTAGAGAGCTGTTCAAACCCTTAAATGATGCAGCAAGTCTTCTACTTTAGATTTTTTTTAATTGGTTAGCTTTGGATTGCAGTTTTTTTATGGGTGATGGCATAATAAAGGTAGTTTTAAGCATTTTCCACCCAGGTTACCAGGCCTTGTGTGCCAATGCCAAGAGCCTATTTTTTGACTCAAGTTTTTAATGTAAACTAGGCTATAATCTGAATCTTTAGTCCTTGATTGTTTTTTTGGCAATTTTGGTTCAAAACTTATGGCCCAAAAACAACAAATTAATTAATGCCCAAATTAATTAAGTAATTATTGATTTTTTGGCCATCACTTTTGAACCACAAATGGTAGATGGCTAATCAAAGGCTGTAAAGACTCATATTATAGCCTAGCTTCCACTATAAACTTGAGTCAAAAAATAGGTTCTTAGTGTTGGCACCCAGGTCCAGGTAACCTGGGTTAAAAATGCCTAAACCTACCCTTATTATGACATCACCAACAAAAAAAATATAAAACTTTCCAATTTTTTAAAAATAGAAAAAAAAGTAATAGCCAAAAAAACATAAAATTTGTAATTTTACATCAATTGCTAATTTACCCTAACTCTTGAACTAGAAATGCTAGAAAGCTGATCAAAGGCTCAAAAGATGAAGATTTTAGCCTAGTTTTCAATAAAAACTTGAGCGAACTACTTCCATTTAGCAGTTGGGCCCACGGTCAGGCTACCTGAGCCAAAATGACCAAAAACCTACTCCCCTTATGACATCATCCACAAAAAACCTGAAACCCAAAACCAAAAATATCTTCTCATTGTGAACTAAAATACTCACCACCAAGTCGTTTGAGAGTTTCAATAGCTCTCTAGCACAATTGACTGGTGAATTACAGAGTTGCAAAGTGGCATGAAATTAGCCGCTCAATGCATGATTCCAAAGTACGAGTGCTGGCTCCCAACGTGTTAAAGTTAAATCGAGCAGCACTGAAGGTGCTAATCAGCCTATGCTTACCTCATGTTGAAAGGAGCCATAACTCGAATAACATATTGCCGATCTTTAGACCGTTTTAGTTTTGGGATTTTTGACGGGTCATAATCAGGAGGATAATATTTCTGTAACAAATTAAATTATTTGTGTAAGTCAAGAAAACACAACACAAGGCATGTACGATTAGTATGGCACATCATAAGTTTGAAAATAAGACAAGGCATAAATCACAATAATTCAATCGCATTTATGAACTGCAAGAAGTTGCTTTCTGATTTGGCAACTTCATTACGTATCTGTACTCTGTTGCCAGGTCAGGTTAGTTACAGAATTATTTGAAAATTGTATAGCATAAAACGGAATCAAACCTTTGGCACATTCTCTTATACATATCAGACACCCTTTTTATTCTTTTTCAAAACCTGTAACTGTGTTTNCTCTATAATTGATGACAGCTAAGTTTTTCAATTCAGTTATGAAAGCATATTAATCTTTTAGTTCAGTAATAGCAGTGTCATAGTCATGGTGTATGCTATTATCAAAAGTCCATGTTTTTTTAATGACGTAGTGTGTGTTTGAAACCACAGAATTCTTGCTTTGGTTTTCATCATTTCACCTGTAAGTTTCTGCTTACAATTACAGGATTGAAAATGTGTACTTGACACAAAATCGATTTCCTAGTAAAATGCTTTGTGTGAAGATTAGACTGTTCTCATTTTTCTTCTGTGGTATTTCAAAACTTGAATCTAAGAAAAAATATTTCATTATGCTTATAATCTTTGTAATTTTCAGTTTAGTGACAAGCCAGTACAAGTTTTGATTAATTAGTTAAAAAACCCACAGTATTTTGTGTCAATGACGTGTTTCAAAGCATTCAGCATACACAAGTTTATTCATGAGACACGCTAGCATGAGGCAATAGTCACTAACTGATACTATGTTTTACCAGTACTCTCATTCTGACTATCGGTGCATGCTGATGATCACATAGTGAAGCACAAGCACTGATTAGTAGGCAGGCGAGTTGATCACAAAACACTAGTCAACATCAGTTGAATTGTCTGGTTATGCAATGATACTGCCAAAAAAGTTATTGAAGCACAGTTATGCACGGCTATGTTCACTCCCATTTGTTTATACTGTGTAAATTTATCATCAATTAAAAAAATTGTTTAATCCATTCATTTTTATAAGCATTATTAAAAACATTTTCACAACATGCAGTTTCTGCAGTCAAACTTTAGTTGAACACCAAATCAGCATATAATGGTAATGAACATGTTGGTGGATTCATTGCAATGCATTGATAACAAACATATGCACGAAAGCCATCGGAGGTGAGTATTTACGAAGTTATGCACAATGAAAATTTCACCTTGCATAAGGTACCCTACCTTGAAACCACCTCACCTGCCATGGCAGCAATGTAACGTGATAAGCGCTCAGTGATTGCATCTATAGAATGGACGCATTGTTTTAGGTCAACCCTAATTGTACGGAAAAACGGACGTAGGGAAGTGCTTCATAAAACTTACTTCAAACTTACCTACTTTTAGTGTCAGCACTAAATGTAGGGAAATAGGGAGGGCAAAGCGAAGATTTTCCCAACGTTTAGGTTCAGCACTAAATGTAGGGAAATAGGGAGAGCAAGGCGAAGATTTTCCCAATGTTTAGGTTAAAAAATAAATGTAGGGAAATAGGGAGAACAAGGCGAAGATTTTGCTAACGTTTAGGTTCAGCACTAAACATAGAGAAAGGTTTTAAGGTTAGGGTTTTATGGCTTTAGGGTTAGGGATTTAAGATTGAGGTTTTAGGGTTATAGCGTTTTGGATTAGGGTTCACAGTTGGGATTTAACCTGAATAATGCAATGGCTCAGCAGTTCTCATGTGCATTGCCACCGCCATGTTATGGCTGTGCATGGTTGGTGGAAGTAGACCTACGTTATATGAGGTAACATTTTCATTGCATATAACTTTGTAAATACTCACCTCTAACAGGTTTCATGCATATGTTCATTGTTAGTGCATCGTAATGAATTCACCAACCCAACATGTTTATTATCGTTATTTTCTGATTTGGTATTCAACTAAAAATTGACCGTTTTTGAAAATGAAGGATCTTTATTATTTCAAATACAATTACTATATAGTTTATACACCATTTACAATCAAGATACTTTTTATATTCAAGTAAATATAAACTATTAAAAAACAGGTTTTCATGTTTCGTTTACATCATGGGTTGGATTTCATGAAAATCTTAGGTTTTTAACAAGGCAGTGGCTACAGAACCATCGATGGATCTGAAACCTTATTCAACTTGAAACCTTATTCAACCATCTCCTGAAACGTGATAGTAACGCACAAGGAGAATGTAGCAGGCTTTGTAGAAACATAGTAAACACAAAAGGAAAACCTAACCTTAACCGTAGCCCTAACACTAAGCTAACACAAACCTAACTGTAACCTAACCCTAAGCTAATACTAACCTAATGCTAACTTAACTAATGCTAACCCTAAGCTAAGCTAACCCTAAGTTAACTGAACACTAACCTACTAATGCTAACCCCTAAAGCAAAAGTTTGAAAAGTTTTGAAAAAAGTAAAGAAAAACTGGTCCCATGAATTAAAACGTGCAAGCAGTCACTATTACGAAAACGTAAGGTGCTAAGTTTAGAGGCGAACCCTGAACCATTGACTTGGTAGACTTGGAAGTTGGAACCTAACTAGTACTGGTAGGCTGCCAGATCAATGCTGGTTGATTGACAAACTCAGACTGCTTCATTCGAACCGCATCATGTGAGGCAGATGGTCGAATAAGTTTTGAAACAGGAAGATCCATGGGTGGTTTCGTAGCCACTTCCTTTTAACAAACTTGCTTATAAGCTGAAGTGAAATTAAGCATTTTTGCACATTTANAGGTGATCCAACACAATTATCTGCATGCTGATGCTGCACTTTTACCAATGCAAATGTTGTCTTTTATGTGGAGCTGCAATAATAGTCCAATGACACACAGAATAATCTGGTTTTTATGTCATGCAGGCATAATAATTTACATGTCAAGCACAAGTACTGAAAGGCTTTGAATACTAGTAGGGTTTACAACACAGTTGCCAGTGACAGCGCTGCTTAAAAATTAAATGAGAAAATATCAAACAAAAATCAACAAAGAGTAAGACAAGCAACATGCTTTAATCCATCTGCACTATTCAATAGTTTTCTTCAAAAACACAAGCAAATAAATCAAGATATACCAACTACGTTAATTTTCCCACCTAAAATGTCAAAATTAAATTTCAAACACTTACATTAAGAACTTTTCTTTCCGACATGTTAGCACTAGCAGCTTTGAGCACACACAAGAATGAAAAAGATTTTGCTGTGAAGTGCAAACTGAAACTACACCTAGCCTACTATATATAGCCTATGCTTATTTGAAAATTTACCATGTGGACATGCTACAGAATGCAAACAAGCTGACCAGACACTGTACAAATGAATCTGTTTCTGTGACCTGTGAATCTAATCAAAAGTACAACAGAATTTCGAATTTGTAAGCATCAGCAAAGTTAAATCAGCCCAACTTTTTCCAGAATGACTTTCTTTACATGCGAGGTTCGTACTATAAACTTAGAAAGTTTAGACTCCGTTAACGATAATTTAATTTAATTTAATTTATTTGTTTATAGCAGACACGAAGTCCATAGTATGAACACACACACTCTGCAGAACGCAGGTTGATAAAACAG
>JGI24021J15306_10003818_pt1 | contig 17205 bp, 8 predicted proteins | sample Ectturendosymbi1_FD_15306 | JGI IMG/M metagenome (IMG submission 15306) | reverse complement strand
AGGTTTACTACGTGGAATTTTCGCTGGTGATTAAATTCCTTCGCTACAAGTAAACACGGCTGCCTGATAAACTCAGCAAAAAATCTACTGTTTGCAGTCGGTGTGGAGCGCATAATTCATTCGCAGAAACAACGCATTTACGTCAACGCAGCTTCCCAGGCGCATAAAGGCTAGAAACAGCTATACCAGTAAATGAACGCAAACAAGTATTGCCTTAACATGATCTCCAGTGCCACGTTCAGCAGCACAAGGTTGGTAAAATAAGAACCAATAACACAATTGCAAATAAATATACTGCCGTGTTTGCAGCAAAAAGATAGAAAACAACGATAAACAGAAAACATGCGAGCTAGGACGTAATTTAACTTCAACAACGATTCGACATTTAGTACCAGAAAAGACTTCAGCAACGACCTTCGTAAATAAAATACTGCCAATGGGCAATGTTGCTAAGAGATGCATACACTACGACTATGCATTGAAACACCGACATGACTTCTGTTCACAATTTCGGACGCTTGTAGAAAGTAGCCACATTCTCAAGCGGCATCAGGCGCGTAGTCTGTGGAGAAATAATTGGAGCAAAGCGAAAGGAAAGTTCGCAATAAGACGTCAGAGCATGTGTTTCGCCGCTCTAGTTGGCAGGACAGCAAACATCGACATGGTGAAGAACTACACTTCTAGCGTTTACTAACTACTGACAGCGAAACTTGGGAGTGGGCAAGTGAATACATTCAATTTAAGAATTAAAAAAAAAAATCAAATTTAAAGCAAAATGCACGGTTTTTTCTCTGGCCGTTTACGCGGTTTCAGGACGGCCTCAATCGCACAACGGAAGACCTCGGCGAGATTTTCTTGGGTCAACGCTGAACATTCCACGTACTTGAACGCTTTGATTTCCTTGGCCAGCTTCATTCCTTGCTCTCGCCTAAAGTAGTAAGAGGACACTTGAATGACTCATTGCGTGAACGACTGAGCGGCAACCGACCGTTCGCGGTTACATCAACGTTTACTATTGTAGTTATACGTATGAGGCTCGTCGCTTAGGTGACATTAGGCCTGACGAACGTCTCATTCCGCGTGAGTGTGAAATCGATGACCCCTCAACTGTTGGAATATATCATTGCAGTAGATAAATGCTCGAATCTGAAGTTGTTTCGAAGCCCAGAAACTCATGGCGATGATTTCCGAGAGGCCGAAAGGAATGTTTTGAAACTTTTGAAGCTACAAAGGTCTCGCAGACTCCAAGCAATCAGGGACAGCGCAAAAAGTACACCAGCGACATTAAACTTTGTTGCTGTTCACAGTCGTCCTGTGCAAAAAGTTTTAACCTTGGCGAATCCAAGTTGCACCAATGACCGATGGCGTTCTGGACTAAATACCACGACCGACAATTCAAAATGATAGACTTACGTAACCGGTGAGTCATTTTTTTCGCGGAGACGATCGAGCACTTCCTCATTGGTCCTCAAATCTAGTTTGGTGGCAACAAGAACAATTGGCACATTCGGACAATTTTGGTTCAACTCTGGAATCCACTTCAGCTTGATATTTTCGAAAGAAGTGCGTGAGATGATGGAATAGCACAGTACGAAGACGTTCGTGTCCGGATAGGAAAGCGGCCGCAGCCTGTATGTGAAAAAGATCGGTTACAATGCATATCCGCGACCCATGCTGAGTGGCTGTGGGGACAGGCTGAATAATGGCAAACATACTGAATATCAGATCGCGAAAATTATTGTCAATGTATGTTAGCGCTAATTTTTATTTTATAAAAAGGCGAACAAAAATTAAAAAACTAGCCATTTGAAACATCTGAAAAAACGCCGTTGTTTTTTAAAACTGACAACGAAATTTACTAAGTTCCATTCAAAAATCTTGGGATTTGTCGAACAGTTCGATGCATCAAGAAAATCTGGACCATTTGGTTAGCATAAACGTTTTTCTGTTTGCAATTCCAACCGCACTCCACAAAATTCGATTTCGCGACCTCCAGCCCATTGCTAAAATTAATCTGAACATTAGGTGTTGACTTCATACGCCGCAGCGCAGTTTGTCTTTCTGTGTTTTGCAGAATAATTGAAACCATAAATAACTTCTGCATAACTTTCTGCTGCAAACCTCGTCCCATCTGTAAATTTTTAAACATATCTATGAGATGTACTGAAGAATTCGAACTAGATGATAAATAAAATGGTTCGGAAGAAAAACGCAAATAAAATGGTTCGGAAGAAAAACGCTAAGAGAAACACCACGGAAAGAAAATGCAATCTGGAAAAACAAAGTGTGGTTTGCTGTCAACATAATCCACCAGAAGTCTTGTTACTGAACTTTACAAAACAATAGCGTTTAACCAATATTTTTTCTAATTTATGTTTTGTTAAAAACAGCATTTTTATCAGGAGACAAAATTCAAACTTCCAGCTGATCTCTTTCCAAACTGACTTTCACACACTACGATATACTCCACTCTACGCTGGCCTGACTGAATCACATGCTGACGAGTTGGCGCGACCGTAGTTTACTTTGCTGTTACAAGGAAATACAGAGCCCTTCTCAATCCGCTTTGCCAGAAAGATTGATTTACCGACTAAAGCCTCTTTAAATAATTCATTGAAACCGTATCGAACTGGCAATCTCTAGCAGTACAGCTCATAAGACCGCACTCAACGCACGTTAAGATCTCGACTTTGTTTCGCAAGGACGTATGTAGCGGTCTAATAAAGGATCCTGGCCACTGTTACTTCAGCAATGAACCCAGCACGGTTGGAGCCTGCTTTTGACTTTGTACCGTAATCTGCCGCTTCATTCCACAGAAAGTTTTCTTTTAGTGTTATTACTTCAACGACTTGAGGAATTGTCATCTGAACAACAGTTGCAATTGTCCAAACCAAGCGCAGTATGAAGCAGAACAAGTTTAGAATGTACGAAAACTTTTGCATATGATTGCGGGAAGATAATCAGAATATCGGACGCATTTTTAGATATCTGACTTCTGTAGACTCAGCCATTCAGAAGAAACATTTTCCAATTTTTACGAACATACCTAGTCGTTCGTTTCCTTAAAATTAAGAATTAACGAAAGGTCAATAAAGGTGCAAGACTAAGANAAGATGAACATGGCACGAAATAAATAGCACCAAAAAACGAACGGTACGTTTTCCACACTTTATCATCGCAGCAGTGGCGTGGCCAGCCCAAAATTTTATTGGGGGGCCAAATTGTTTGACTTCAGGCGAGCAACAGTATGTTTGTTTGGAACGTTGCTTCTCAATGCACAAAATGACAAGATATGCTAAAAATGTGGGGGTACGGACCCCCTGGCTACGCCTGTGCATCGCAGTACTAATGCATCGCTTGAATTTATCCGCAGTCTACCGTACGTTTGACACATGTGGTTACCACTTACTCCACCGGTAGTACAAGCACAAGCAGAACAAATGTAACCCATAAGCAAACCAGGTAGTTAATTGATTTACAAAGGTTAACACTGACAGCATACTGTTTTACACATCAGAAGTTGTCATACTCAAAGCTTCAGCATTTTTCTTGCCAGCACGGGTTGCATCTCTAGTCATCATTCAAGACCCCTTCAATCGCAAACAAGTTTTTTTTACATATAAAACAACTTCACCTGTCGAAATCCTCTTGGCCAGCTGTGTCCCACAAATTGAGGTTAATGGCTTGCCCTTCGAAGTTAACGTTGGCCATGTAGTTCTCAAACACAGTGGGGATGTATTCGTAAGGAAAAGCATTGGACGTGTAACTGATTAACAGACAGGTTTTGCCAACCGCACCGTCGCCAACGACAACCAGTTTGATCGACTGCAATCAACAATGAGATACGAGTAAGCTCAACAACGCTACTACGGAATACCGGCGTTGACTTCAAAGTGGCTTGAAATCCAAGCAGCGCTTGCTATGAGCGTTTCGATTTATTGCCGTGAGCTGCACGCATGAATGCACTCGAGGGAAGCCGAACACAATGTATATGTTAATCGCCCTGTCGATCTAAATACAGTCCACTGAGTCGTGCCATGCCAATGTGACCTGGCAAACGGTTTCGCAACCGCTTTGATAACAACGTGCAATGAAATTATTTTCCGAAAAAACTTTCCCACGCCAGGTTTTCAGAGCAATGTAATGTTGAGCGGTGACCAGCGGAAAGCACTTTTGCAGGAAGAACAGCAATAAAGGCCGCACTCCAACAGCTCCAACCTTTTTCTCCAGTTTCGTTAAGCGTGGCAAAACGAGTGCTTACCTGCATAGTTGCAGATTCAACTCTTGAAAATAGACGTCTTTTCACAATTTAAAACACTCAAACGCTAATCTTACGCATCGGACACCTGAAACGACAATCGCCACATACCTCAGCAAGGCTACAACTCTCAATACGAACAAATTTATTTGCTACTATTCGATCGCCGTCAAACCAGACGGTGCAATTGCAAACGTTGCTTTCGAAATTTGGCACAAGTGTTTCAAGTAATTATGGTTGGCTAGTTAGTAAGAAAAGTTCCTATAAAAAATAAAACATAACCTTTGAAGAGATGGACAATGCATTGCAAAAAAGATGCTGTCTCTTACGGAGTATGACACATTAATCCCCTAAAAACAATGATCGTTCATAAACACGTTAGATAACAATCACTTACAAGACAGCTTAAAAAAACAACTTCACAAAAAATACAGAACTACAGGATGCTGGCTGGACAAAAATCTATCGACAGCAGCAGCGCTTCAGTTCCCTAATGAAGCGCATGACAAAAATCTGCACAACACATATATATATTCGCGCTCGATCGCTTATTTCGCAGAAGATAAAAAACAAAAATCGCAGTAAACTTTTTTCACATCAAACTGTTCCAAAAAGATGAGTTGAAACCGCGTGAGTTGGTAACTACAGCTTATTGGTGACGGCCATAATTATGGACACGAGTCATTATAATCGTGTTGTTTAGACTTGCAACACAGAAGCATACAAGCAGTAATCTCGCTCAGAATTTAAAATTTTTTAATTGTTACGGAAATTCCAAACAGTTCGTTGCTTCAGCGTAAGGTTATAATCAAGCATGGTTCAGCTTATGTGCATCCAGGCCCGTGAACTAGCTTGGGACTCCAGATGGGGCGAAGAGTTTTCTGAGAGGGACCCAAATTTTTTAAATTATGTCCAATAGTTTTACACTATGTCCAACACATTTTTCCAGGGGGGCGAAAAAAAATTGGTTACGGGCCTGTGTGCAACGCACATCGAAAATCACGAAAAAAGTTAAATTCATCGAAAACTTAAACTATGTTAGTAGGTTGTAACTTCAACACAGCAGAAAAATGCGAAGTGAAATGTATCCTTGATTTGCATTTGGTGCACACACTTGCAAGACTGCTTCTTGCGATTTGTTGAAAAAAAATTTGTTCAAACTTGGTTTGGAGAAAAACGAGCTTCCAAAGTTAAACAGATTCTAAGGTGGTTGCTCTTTTCGTCAGTGGAATGTTCAACCTTTTCGGGTCGATTTTAGGGTCACCTGAAAGTGGAGGAGCTACATTAAATTCTTAGACATTGTTGGAAAAGGTAGTATTGACCACATTTTATGATTAATATTTGCACATGTGTGACATCAATATGACGTACTACAGGAAAAAAACAGGCTCTGATCCTTGCACTATCCGAAGTGACTTTTTTCAGTGCGCTGCGCAGCTAAAAGCATGCACGTTGAAATGTAACTAACAGTGTCATCTTTGCAAAAAAATTAATTTTTGGCTTCATCCTTCTTTCTTCTTTCTTCTCGTCTAAGGGGTTCAAACGTCCAAAATTTGGGGGTATTTTTTCGTGCTTCGCTTTTGAGGCTCCACTCATCCCGTTCTAAAAACAGCAACTATCTAAATAACGCTGAAGAGGTTCACGCATCTACCTTACGCCTTCTTGTAAAGTTTAAAGAAGAAATGTCGGGAGGGAAAAAGTTAAGTTACATTTTTCTACGACCTACTCGCGAAATCCCCTAACAAAGGACTACAAAAGAGCTCATTTTCTCCAAAATTTCACAATGCAAGGGTATAAATTTTTATAGGAAGTATGTCAAAATCCACGTTCAAATATATCTTGGCTGTCTGTCTACCGTTTAGGGTTCATGCGTTATGACCAAAAAGTTATGGGTGCGTCACTATAAATGGGCTCAGCCGGTTTGGGCTCAGCAAAAATAATGGTGTACCACTAATGTCAATCAAGACATTATGTGTCCAAACAAACGAAACGTATTGCATCAAAATCGTGTTCGGAAGGTAAGAGCTTTCTTAAGGTAAAAAAACGAAAAACGATTGAATTAACCCAGGTGGTGGTCTTGCAGTCGTGTGCTTTAATTGCTATTTTCATAGCATTCTATCTCGATCAGTCGTAGCGCAGGGTCACAGACGCTCAATGGCAAAGTGCAGGATGAAACTCACAAGAAAAACATGCATAATTTATCTGTTCAGCGCTTTCCGTAACAGTAAAAAGCGCACGCGAAACTAAAAATGCACTGCTTCTAGCAATAGAAAGCGCTGGTATGATTCAAGCTTTTCACTGCATTAGACGTAAATTTTAGTGATCTTCCACGGCATAAAATTTTTTATAAAAACACCGCTTCAAACTGTATCAGCAGCTCACCAAGCTATAGCGTAAAGCAACGATCGACTGCCAACTTAGCCTGCAGCAAGTGAACTACGTTAATTCAGGCATTTTCTCTCTTAATCAGAAGTTTGAGCTTTGAGAAGTGATGATTAAAGTTCCTGTTACACGCCAAGCAGGCAACCGAAGCATTGCCAGTTGCCAGTTGCCTTGTTATATGCGTAAACGAAACGTGATTCACAATGCACGATTCGACTATATGAATAACTGCGCCGTTTCGATTCAAACGAATTTGCGCAGTTGATAGTCAAGCGACATTGCGTATTTTGACGCTTAAGTGTCGTCAAATATCCTGAAAAGGGGGTATTTAAAATTTTGGAACGAAATAATTTTTAATCATTTAATAGGGCTAATTTCTTTTCAAGCAACACTGTCAACGATTTACAACACAAAACAGAAATTCCGGTGTTTCATTTGGTCAACTTTTCCCCTTGCAAAGGTGTGCACAAAAACACTGATTCACTACAGTCAATACATGGACGTTTATCGCACAGATACAACTTCCTTAAACATAACTGAATCTTTGCGTTGTGGCAATAATTGAGGTGAAGAGAGAAGCGCACATAGAAAAATGCGACAACTGCGAGAACGCAAGCTTTCACAGCAGCACATTTAGAAAAGTAGAAATAGACTTAAGGACGACACTCATTAGTTAAAAGCGTTTAACGAAGCACATTCAGCAGTAAAGACATAAGACGCAAAACACACACACGTGAGTGGGTGATGCGGAAGTAATGATACCCGTTTTGAGGAAATTCGAGAAACAAAACCGCTGAGAAGAATGACTCATTTTCCTGGAGAACTCTTGCAACTAAAGAATGCCTGAAACAAACAAGTCATACGTGGTTGCATGCGCGGAAGTTCACGTATGCAACCACTGACTGAATTAAAAAACTATCAAATGAATTCTAGTTTTGGAGTAGCAAGTTGAAACCTGCACTTATTATTCTACATCTTGATACTCAGAACGATCTAATCAGATTTTAACTGGTGAAGTCTTCGGACAAGTTGTATTAGTTGTGTCAACATAAAATTGCTGACACAACACGATGTTAACCGGACGCCTGGGCAGTAAGTTAGCAATAAAACAAATAACCTCTTGTTGTTCTTGATTGGTCAGACAACGTACATTTAAGAACGACCAACCTAATTCAGGACCACACAAGGTGTATGACCCCACCTCTCAGCATGTGTGACCCTACCACGCAGCAACTGAACGCTGTAAGCAAAGTGAGATGCAGATTGGAAATCACCGAACGGATCGAAAGTCTTCACACACTGGTAAGCATGTTTTGCATTGACCTAGAATAGAGCTTTAAGTTTGCGAAAAGGGGAATTACGGCCCGTCTTTGCGACGATTTTCCGATAAATGTGGAGGTTAAAATTTCGTGACATAAAAGAGCTGGTTACATTAGCTTGTTTGGTGGTTTGCACGTCAAAAACAAAACCTCAGTTTAAACGTTCGGAACACACGTGCGCTGAAGGAGTAGGCAGCAGTCATGGGCTGAAACCTTTTTGACGGACAGGGGTTCGTAGAAACAAAAAGCAGACGTGATGCTAGACTGTTTGCTCGCAATGATTGATTACGCTAATGTAATATGTGGGTGATCAACGTAAAACAAAATTTGGTAAATGCAACCTACTCTTACCACGTTACATTACATTACACTGCCCAGCGTCCACCATGCTTTTCATGTGGATCTTTGCCTCAAGCAAAACAATGTTATAAACTCATGCTTTAATCCTGCTGAAACAACTCTGGGTTAAACACTAAGCTCAAAAACTACCGACCAATGTACATAATGTTCATATTTTTCGCAAACGACGCAACCTTAGGTAAAAACTACTGACCAAGCCTGCGCCCAGTAGGGAAATGTAGTTGGAGTAGCAACTTTCCAATCGGTCAGTCTCTATGCTCGGTGCTGTTGAGCAAACTTTAGCATTTGGGAATTGTTAACCCAAACACATATAAAACTGCTTCTGTGTGCTTGTTGACAACTATAACATTATCAACATTTGTATTACATCACACAACAGACGATTATCATCTGACTATTCCTGCAAATTCTTTGTTGGTTATTTAAATAAAACTGATTCGGAGCCAAGTGAGCAAAGGTATCAGCTGTTTTTTAACGAGATTTTCTGCATCCGATTAAATCAGTATAACAAATATTAGTTGCTGCCTAAATTTTAGTTTGTAATTTTTACATTTCAGAGCATAATCCAAACTTGTGATAAGCCGCATATGTTTGCCTCCTTCCACTCTCGAGCAATGTCGCCAAACATTTGACCTGTGAAAAAATGGCAATACACATTTCGTTAACGAACAAAATTTCGGTCTCAAGCGCAATTCATATGCTCGGGATATTGCCTGAGTGGGTATGCTCTGAACCTACTTTTTCGTTGTCTGGATTTAAAGACACCCTATGCATGGATATATTAGCCAATTTTACCCGACAAACAATTGTGTTAAAAGGTCTTTGCCAATTATTTTTGTCACAACTACTTATACCAAGAAGGAAAACGCAAAAATAGAATCAAAGACATCACAACACGTTTAGGAACATAATACGATATGCCATCAAAATACCGATGCTGTAACATTTGCACTCCGTCACAAGGCAAATCTGTTGGGTGGTGACGAAGGTACAGCATCATGACAACAAAACTTATTTATAGATATCTGGGCTGCTGGTCTACATGCATTTGTTTCTACTGTTGTTTTAACCGTGTTACCTTATTTCGCAAGAACTGCAACTTTACGCACACACTCAATTAATTTACAACACCATAGGGGTTGAGCTCGCACCGACATGTCCAACCGCTGTGAAACAACTTGTGCAAAAGTTGCTTATCGTGATTTGAGCTGAAAGCGAAATCGGGAAGGCCCATGAAAAAATCTGTTTCGTTTTCACCACATGAATTGTGACTGTGTCACGATTGTTTTAAATTCAAATAACCACCAAAATTCAAATTTTCCAAGTAAACTGGATCTTGCAAGTCTTTGGCGGTGAAAATTTCAAGTAACTAAATGGTACCACAAGCGCAATGAAATTTCAGCACTTTTATATTTGCGGTTATTATGAATGATTTCCACAACTTATTACTTTGAAACAACAGCTTGAAATTACTGGCATCATTGTCATGATTACAGTATGTGGGTCGAACCAAATTAAGGCGACGTGTTGAACTTTTCCAGCTGCGTTTAGAAAGTTTAAAATGAATGCAAAGTGGTGTGTTTTTTCTTTAAACGTCGTCATGAATCAATGCCCGATTACGAAACAATAATTCAAAAANCAATTAATCGCAAATTGCAATATAATCCGATTCNATACCGCAGGAATACAGCTGACTAATGGTAGAATATCGAAATATAACCGGCAATACGAACAAAACGACGTTTTGTTGGGCTTCGCTATTGAATGAAAGATGTTATCCGATTTTATGCCATGCGTAGCGCGTTTAAATCGGCGCAGCAAGGTAGCGCAGACAACGGAAACGTTTCCGAGGTCTGTCATGTGTACGTGGGCTGCCGGGAATGTGGGTTGCTACGAACTGGTCCGTTATAAACGTATACTGTGTTTCGAGTTTTTGTGTTTTGAACCAACGTGGTCTGTTATGAGCTGTTTGCTATGACCTAGTCTGCTTGATGTGTCCGATTTTAACTCCTTACGCAACGTTACGACTCAGACATGGGTCATGATCTTAACGAAGATTTCGAGCTAGATTGCCTTTACTTAGGACTGCACAGATAAGAGTTTATTACCACAAACGTGAAACGTGACAACCCAGATCTACTTCCAGTTACTATCGTTTAATGAAGGGCCTGCTCTGAGATCTTTTCAGCCTAAGGACGTCTTAAGCATTTGTCTTGGCATCGCTCCACCTTTCTCGTTTACAGTGATTTTTACAGCGGTTCTGTTTGACCGCTCCACACGCAAACACTTTCAAGTTTAAGTGTTCTTTAGCTTTACCAGATTTTTACGGGACACAATCGCAAAATATCACAAAATCAAAACGAACTAAATGAGGCGTTTTACATTGTGGTGTACTTTGAGATATGCACTGCGGTTTACTGTTCATTGGCTTATTCAAACAATAGTCTCAGTTTTGAAGTGAGCAGAAGTGCTAAAAATAAATTACAGTATAAAAACTTAAGTATAAAAAAAATAAATTATACAAAATAAAAAGGAACTTAAAATAAAATTTTACGATCGTATATCAGTTAGCGGAAGTCCCGACTACACAATTACAAATAAACTTCTGAATTGCATTGATAACGATGCATGGCCTATCCATCTAGTACTTTATGAAACTAGTAGCACCGCATACTCAAATCTAGAATAAAAAAAGCCTTTGCTCAAAATTTTTAAATCTTGCAAGAGCCAATGTTTCCGAATGACATTGATGTTTTCAACAGCTTTTAATACACATGCGGATTCTCTACTTTTTAGTTGAAGAACTTCAGGGCCCTTGAAAAAATTTACAGACCATGCATGTACATTAATGTCATATTTGTACACTGTGCATTTACGTTATGTCATTAGCGCACCAAAGTAGTAATTGTACAGCTATAACCACTTTAAAGTAGCACAGCAAAATACTGGAGTCTCACGAAAATTTTAGCAATAAAATATAAACAAGAAATTTTCGTCAGATAACTCTCAAGCCTTTGGTAAACTTAGTCTACAATCTCCCCAGGAACAAAAAATAATTTAATTCGTCAGTCCCTAATGGTAATTTCCAACGCACTGACTGATTCAGTTGGAAGTTGGAAATCGTTTCTTGAGCTATCTCTTCTCAGCTTGGGTTTAGCAACTCAAGAAAAAACAAAAACAACTTCCTTTTCAAAAAAATATTTTAAATTAGGTTTCCTACGTAACACACCCCGAAGTTATAAAATCACTGATCACGAACGCCTGTATCTTGATGTGTGAAGAACTGCATTCCCTAGTATACGATTATTGTAAGTCATCACCCATTCGTTTAGGAACGTCTATATCAAATGAATCAAATAATTACTATGATCTGAGTAAGCAGAAGCATTGGCATCACAAGTACCTTAAGTCAATACTTCTTCGCAAAAAGTGGAATTTACCGGCAGTGTCGACGCCAGAAAATATCTTCAGGGGACTAAACATTAAGTGGTGGGTGCAAATACAGTGACATGAATCTGACTTTTTGAAACCAATGCTCAATACCTATTCCTTCCATGATTGTTCTGTGGAGATCTAAAATGGATGTTGTTGTCTTTTTCGGAATTATAACCTTGTCAACTGATGAACCTCCATCAGGCAGCGAACACAACAAAGGGCATTGCTTTAGGAATTTCATAATGCTCCGAGAAGTCATTCTCTATTCTTCATCACCCTTAAAACTTGCAAAATGCAGCTTAGCGATGCTGCACTTCGTCTCAACAACGGTTGAGTTTTGTCAGATCCAAAAGCGGTTACAAAGATTTCAGGTCTCAAAAAGTTGCACTCTCTGGATCAAGAGCAGATAGTGCAGCATCCAGCTTGGAGTTGCTTTCTTTTAAGCGAGCTTCCATTTCGCCCGAAATGTGATCTAAACCACTGTAATATAATCTACGTAACTCGCCATGAACCACTGGGTTTGCTTCACTTGTATCGTAGACCACGTATCAACCAACCGAATGCTTGCAACAGACTGCAACTCGTCGGTAAGACATTGAAGCTTGTCGTGTCGCGTTTCAATACATCTTTATATCGGGACTTTAAGGCGACCGGTGGGACAACTGCTAACTGTCAGAGAACTGTACAAAAGATCTTTTGGTAGGCGGCCATCTTCTTGCCTCTGCACATGACCGCTCCAGCGAAGACAGCGCGTCTTCGAACATGGTGTAAATGTCAGTGATGTCCACGAGCTTCATCACAGGTGTTGGACCAGGTTTCCGAAAAGAACATGAAGACATTGAGAACACAGGACTCGAAAACACGAGCTTTTAGGCGAAGTGGACGTTTGAGGTTGTTCCACACTCGTGAACGCAGCTGCCAAAAACTGTGGCAGCTTTCCCTCTCCGGGCTTGAATCTCCGAGGTACTGGTAACTGTAGAGCCAAGATGACAACCCTTGTACACTGCAGTGGATCTTGATCACTGGTGGGATAGAGCAACATTGACTTTCTCAGCCTGGTTGACATGCCGATGTGGAGCAGTTGCGAATGAGCTGGAGAGGCGCTACATCTCTTCAGCAGACTGGGAGACGAGAGCAGCGTTATCTACATACAGGAATACAGAAGTTCGCGCACGTCCACTCGACGAACTATTTGCTTTAGCACGAAGACGGTTAAGGTTGTCGAGGCTTCCACCGGAGCGCGGCTGCAGCAAGATAACGAGAACGTTCAGGAAAGGCGAAGCGTAATAATGCTGAAAAGAATATTTAAACAGAGTTGGAGCAAGTGTACAACCATTCTTGACACCACGACAGAATTCATATTTTCTTGATCTTGAGCCAGAAGAATGTGAGTTTGAAATTTAGCCTGAAGCAAACTGCTTGGGAAGCAAAGACCCACAAATTGGTAATGCGGTGCCATTTGATGCAGTGAGNATCCAATGATGTGGGTTCCATGCTTCTTGATGCAGAACGTTTAGTTTTTTATATAAACTTATACCACAAGAAAACACGATGCCCGTACATCACAGGAAACCCACGAAGCGACACTCATTTGCAGGCATCTGTCGACAAACAAGCAGCTCCGCTCCTTGCTCAGCCTTTTTGATTATTTTCTTTCCTGATGGTCAAAAAACGTTCGGTGTCCAGCAACGTGCAGAAATGGGGTGCAAAAGTCGCGAAGGGGGAAATGTTCTTTGTTGCCACGCAGTACCGACTATTTACCAGCTAAATCAATGGATGTACCACAATTCTTTTTATACCAACATATTGATTACCGAAAACCCAATTAAGGATTACTGCTGTTAAATTTTCCATCTAAAGTATTAAATCTCTCAATTTTTTGAAAAGAAGACCACTAAATCTTGCGTAGCTCACTGTCACAAACCCATGTTACCGTCAGAGATAAATTAAGTGCAATTCAAGAGCACGTCTCTGGTATCACCAAAAGTAAACAAGAACAGCGGGATCGTTAAGTACAGTATACAGGTGCTTTTACAACTTCCACTTCAATACGGGGCGCTGAAATTGAATACATTTGGCCAGCGGGTAAACACAGACATGCCCGTTTTACATGCTAATCTTTATCAGCAGTACAACAAAGGACTTCAGCACTAAAAACTCGCAATGAAATCGGCGTTTCGTCTTGTAAACTTAACAGCTTTCACTTATAATCGTATGTCGTAAGGAGTTATCGAATGTTCTTCTTGCATACCACGTGCAGGCAAACTCCACGCGTGCGATGGCCAACAATCTGATTTCTTGAATGGACTCCACTACAAGCCACCACGTTTCCATCTTTAACTGTGAGCAGCCATTTGCACTACGCCCACTGAGAACGACGCACTATCTTTCGTCCGACAAAAATCGATCACNGAAACAAGCTTACAATGCCCATAATTTGTGTTAANCTCTATTTTATGACAAACAGCTTTCTGAAAGATGCTCGTATTATTATTCGAGCAGATCAGACCGTTGCCGTCTGAAGTAATGCTGACAGAACGTATCAAAACTCCACAATTTGAGGTTTATAAACGATTGCGGCACCAAGCAGTCAGGCAAGTCGAAACAATGAGCAATGCAAACTGCAATCATTCAAGGAAATCATGTACATTCTGTCGTTTCATACTTGCATGCTTACCTAACCTTTAAATATAAACATTTGCAGCGAAAACGAAGATCAAGGGTCATTGATCAGGCCCATCAGTGTAGCATGAAGACAATCTTATGCACTGCCATCTAAAGTGGGTGTATGCTTCTTCCATCACCGACGTCGTTACTCAACTCAAAATAAACGAGCAATCTTGACGAGACCACTAACCACGACACTACAGCAGATCATCATATCCATAAACTAATAACGTACGTGCTAAATGACGCTTGCATATTGAAACCACAACCCACTCACTCTGCTCACAGTTCTCTTTACACAGGTGGCTGACATTCAGCAGCGCAATGATCACAAACGCCATACGCTGCTGGAAGCAACTAAGGCCTTAAACTACTTGCCAGCAACACAAAAGCTAACAACATCGAGGCAAGGCCGGCTTCGTTTTCAGTCGGTTGCGCTCTTGTCCCTCCTTGATACTGGTGCACGTCGATCAATAATCTTGGCTATTACTACACGTACGCCGCGCCATTCTATGAATCATCGGCAGCCTCAGACGCGACAGACAAAACCTTTCCTTGCAAGGAGTTGATCGGCGCGAACTCGCGCAAGGCGAAGCGGGTGATATGCTGTCTGGTTGCAGTAAAAAATGTTATCTGAGCGGTGAGAAATCAACAGGTACAATATCCGGGCATTAAATTGCACTAAAGCACTGACGAAATCGCATTATTGCTGAGCAGTCGCGGTCACTGCAGGCGTCATGCCCGAATCGTCTCATTTAATGCACATGCAATTACACAAATAATCGAAATCAGGAAGCGGCAACTTAAGAACTTTATTTGCCAACTTAATATTTACATAAAAAAAGTTTAGAGGGGCAAGCTTAAATACTTTCGTTCGAATACCAGCTCTGCAGTGAACTTTCCTGTCTAATACAGAGTTATTTTTCCAAACGTCCAGTATGTTTTCATTTGAATAAGTTCAAGTCATAGTGAAATCGTTTTCAAGTTAACACTCTTATCGCAAAGAGAAAAAATTGGCACGGAGACGTTCTAATACTGTATTTCCAGACTTTTGAAATTGCAATTTTTCACAAACGTGCTTTGTTCGAACCAGAGTGCAAAGTTGTAAATTTCGATAAAAGTTCACGATAAATACTGAAGTGAAGTAGTAAACGCTTCATGCAATCTGTTTAAAACTTTCCAAGATTTGAATTAACAACATAGACAGGCCCGGAAGTGTACGAGGTGTGATGGACACGATCCAGTTGTCGCAACAATGCAATCACAATTTCGTTTCCTGTAATTCTTTTATTCTGTGCAGTACTTCCCTGAACACTCAGTGGCTGGCAATGGTTACATTTCCCAGAACGCCAACTTAGCATGGGCAAACCTGATGGGTGCAAAACTGCTTTGCGATCTTGACCAGTAAAACTATAGAACAAGTGGATTGGAAAATGGTTCAAAAAGGTCAGCCCAAAATACTGCACATGTACAACACACTGTCTTCGGTTTTTCACCGAAGTGAGCAGTGACGCACGCAGAAAATTTTTATTGGGGAATTTTCATTCAGTGGCATACAGTGGTCATTTGTATTTGGTGTGCGCTGTTTGTGACGTCATAATTTGTCGTCATATACATGTTTCGAAACCAACGTTTTGGCGAAGTTTGTTAACACAACATGCATTTTCTTCCACACGCACTCTTCTCATTTATGTGTCATTGAATTGAATATAAACTATCAATCCTCCAAGTTTGGATATCGGAGGAAAATACGCTTAACGCTACGACATAGCATTCCATAACTGCAAAAATATCAGGCTGCGCGTTAAAGCAGTGGAGTAAAACATAGTAATTACGTCAGAGCAACTTACAACTGCAAAATCAGGCTGCGCTAATGTTTCCTTGAATATGAGGAGGCGAGCATAAGCTGAGCGGTTGGACTGGCTGGCGCACACCCCGGTTTGCAAGATCGAATCTTGCTAAACTACACAAGAATTTAGAATGTGCATGAAGTATGTAAGAGAACTTTCAATTTTTCGTTATGTAAAGAAGTCCAGCATACTTTTAGTTTTCCTGTTTCCCTGCTGAGACATTATCAAATACCTGAATGCTTCTATGTTAACAACTTCTATTTTTCTTCTCGTGCAGAAGTTCTATCATGCTACAGAAATTGGTATCGTAGCCAATGCGGTCAGCGCTTGCGCTGATTAGCCATAGCAGGCAAAATAAAAACAGTTCTTTCGGATAATGTGAACTATCGCGGAATACAATCTTAATCATGCGTAGTGGACGAAAGGCCCGCAAAAAGTGGTGAGATGGTTCTTGGATGCAGACGATAACCCAGATTCCCACCAAAACCTAATTATTACTTTTTGGCCCATATACAATGTTCCTTGAAATTTGCATTCAAATTCATTCCGTGGTGTTTGCATTGAGTCGACACAGTAACAAGCAAAAAGTATGCAAAAATAATTTGCGCAGGTAACAAAGTTTTTATAATATATCAAACTCAAGGTGGGGGGTTAACCCCAAATCCCCCCTCCTTGCGTACGCCGTTGGAAGTGAGTGAAGTAACAATTCATGAATCATGATATATGATGCCAACAAGAATTCATAATTTTGGATTACGACTAACTATTAGGGCTACCTTTAGCTTTTTTAATGCGCCGTTGGCAGTGGAGGCGATGGTACGTGCACACCATCTGAAGTTAGCGACCCTGCTGGTAGATAGTGATGACTTTCTATGATTTTTCGCAGAGACTCCCTCCCCGTCTTTCTGTTTGACCCCCCAATATGCGAAACCTG
>JGI24021J15306_10003816_pt1 | contig 17209 bp, 16 predicted proteins | sample Ectturendosymbi1_FD_15306 | JGI IMG/M metagenome (IMG submission 15306) | reverse complement strand
GACGACGACGACCACAATGAGTAGTTACTGATATGGCTTGTTAAAATTTACCCATGTGCACGAGCCACGATTTCCTATCCCCAAACGATTGTGGCACAAAATATCAAGACATTGAAAGGAGCGACAGAGTTTACCTATTTCAAGAAACAAACGTTTAATCGGATGAGTTGTAACCTGACAGGAAGAAACTCGATTGAGAGCCGCCTGGGCATGCGTTTGAAAAACGCTGCCAAGCACATCAAAAGCACAGACCAGATGGATTTAATTTGAAAACAACTGGACAAGGTGATATGAATCCATTGAGCTACGACCAACAGTGAGGTCTGAATGATTAATTAAAATAGTTAACAAAGTGGGGGGAAAGCTCTGACCAGAGAAACGTATTTATAAAATTGAAAAAATACTTTAAAAATTCTCCCAAAATTATATGGGTCAGTGTCTGCGTACCAGTGGGTGAAAACACCACCCAATGCACAAGCTCGTCACGCTCCTCCCATTCATCGCAGAAATGTGCATCAAAAACTCCATCTTTTACTACTCAATAGTTTCATGTGTTCGTTCATATTCTACATACCAGCATAATTTTACAGGGTATTTTGACTCCAAAACTACACTGCGAACCAAGTGGTCTGCTGTTTGTTAAAGATGTCAAAGTGCGTTTGCCCACCTGCTTTGTTGCTGATAAACCAACCTTTGTTACGGTAAGTTAGCTTATTAACTTTGTTAGCTAAAATTGAAGTGTTGTTGTATCTAGAAAGTTATGATATACAAAAGTCCAGGGACTGTTTTAAGGCATTTTTTGTCTGATAGTTTCATTTTAATGCACCGTTTTAGCTTTGGGGTTGGCTTCTCTGAAAATAAACTGACTTTAATCTATTTCGGTAGGATTAGAAAATTGTTGCAAAGTGAAACGCTACATCAAGATGTGAAATACAGAAAAACGCAAGGAAAATATTTATTTTGATAAGATTAGACAAATAATCTGTTTTGATAGGATTAGAAAATTGTTGCAATGGGTTTAGCACATGCAACCTCAGTTGATAGGATGGTTTCGATTCCTCACCGAGTCACACCGAAGGCTTGTAAAACGACGCATGTGGTTTGTCCTGCTAGTTGTCAACAGATGATGGCAGAGAAAACTTCTCAGATTCATTCCATCATTTTACTAGTTTGTTTCACTATACTTTTTTGTGGGAAGTCTCTTTTGTACTTTCCAAAACTAGTGCAAAGCGAGAATAATAAAATACACTAATAAATTGATGGAATGATGAAGTTCAAATCAACAGAAGAATCTTCAAGTAGAATGATTTTGATTCTTTCATAATATCGTGATGGGAGTTGTTGGAATTGCTTCATTATTTTATATTGCCTTCCGTTTTTCTATCTTTTGTTTTTTCACTTCACGGTACAGTTGTTTCAATCTTGTTAGTCTGTTTACGAAAGAAACTACTGTTGCTGCAATCTTTGAAAATGCAATTTCGCAAAAGTAGTAACAATTTTTTAAATGATAAAAACATCAGAAGTTCAAAAAAGACGAATCTGCATGAAACGCGGAAACCAATGATTTTAACTTCTTGAAAATAAGTGGAGCGATTTTGACCAAAGGTTATTCTATTTTGAAAACATCTGCAGCAGATGAACTCACAAATGATGTATGTCATCACTGTTTTGTGTTTTTCTAGGAAGCATAAATAGTTCTATATAATCTGAAATATTACTCACCACGTCTGTCTAGTGAAGTCAGCAACTTAGAGCTAATACAAAAACGATTTGTTTTCAGTTTGCTAAAAATTAAATTATTTCATTTGTGATGTTATTTTGCCAATTTTAGAAAGTTATTCGCCAGTTCCGATTTCATTCTCTCAACTGAAGTCCAATAGGCGTTAAAGCTAGAGATTGAACCTCAAAATTATTAGAAAAGTAACTTAAACAGGCTTTACCAAAGATGCCAAATATCAGGGTAGGTATTCCGCAAGGCTAAAACCATCCACAATGTAGCACCAAATATTAACAACGAATACAAAAAACTGGGAACGCAACAATTGTGTTTGCAACGACCAGCGAAGCAGAAAAAATACTATGATACAGCGACAACCAAAGTTAAAGCTGTAGAGAACAAATTAATGTAAAGTTTATAAGAAATATATTTCAGAAGTTAATGGGTTTTGCATGGAGAACAGAAACGAGAATAGTTATTGATTTTTATAAAATTTTGATTTTGGTTTAAAATGCTGAGACCACGATAAAACTAATGATGCTTGCTAAAAATATTTTCTTGTGAACTTTCTTTCCGACAACTTGGGTTCAATATAATTGTACACTTCGCGTAAGAATACACCGACTTGTTGAAACATTAAGTAGACTTTATCAATTGAAACTAAAAATACACCATATTGCATACATATCTCGCGAGCAATGCGGTTTTGAAAATTCCTTTCTAGCTGTGCAAACTCTGGCGGGAATAATTTGTTTTTTACATATTAGTTGCTTTTCAGTGTAAATGACTGTAAATTATGCACAGTGAAGCTATTTCTTTGCTTAAGTGTAAAAAGAACGAAGCTGGTATAACCTTGAAAATTTTACGGCTTGAATGCTTCTAACGGAGTAATACAGTGTTACAGGAGGATTTTCAATGAATGGTCATATGTGCTATTGGCAAATGCAGCGCCGTTTCATTCCATCCCAATGTTTTGCTTTTATTGACGAACGTAGTATGAGATAAAACGAAAAAGCATTCTTGCACCGATCAAAACAATTCTTTGTAGATGAAAAACGGTAAAAAACAATCAGGGAAATAAAGCACTGGCTTCCGAGGAGTTACAACACAGTTCGGGTGCGGGTTATTATCAACAAATAGAAATGGAGAGAGAACGAAGTCAAGTGTTAAATCTAAGTCAAGAAGAAACTAAGTACAAACGATTAATTTCCATGTATGAATTCCGTTTATGAATGCATTTATTTTTTTGCTTATTCAAAAAACAAATTATAGATCCGTCGCTCGGAAGATGGAATTCACTGGCACGACCTGACTAAAGTTCTTCATTTTGACGAAAGTCATATTGAATTCTATATACGACATTTCAGTTTGTAAGTTATGATTTTATACTTGATTCTGTTTGAGGGTTTCGGTCTAGAGTCGTTTTAGCTTAAACCTAAAACAGTGCTATAGTTTTTTAACAACCTAAGCTGTTTAATTCTAGTTTTACCCTATCATTTGCAGCAGAAGGTTTGTTTGTTTAACGCGTAAATTGGCATGAAAATTTTGTAAAAACATGAACGTGTCTAAGAGAAAGGCAAGTTGTTTGTTAAAAGATACCAGAAAAAAATTAGAAGCGCTAGTAATTTGAACAACCCAAGAAAAGCGACGAAAATAATTTTAAACTTTGTAAATTACTTACAACTTCCATTATTACATGTGAGATTTTGGAAGAAAACGCTGTATTGTGCAGGTTGCTCTAAGCGAAACGTTGGCCTCTGAGGACGCCCCAAGTGCAGGAACATTGCCTGTCACTGACCTAAACTGTTCTGTTTCCAGGCAACAAGAAAGCCTTGTTGTAAAATCGCTTGATATCATGTGCAAGGACAAAATCACACCAGGTTGAAATAAAAGAAAATTAAGCGCGCCACAGTCGTGGCCAGGGGAGGCAAAGGGGCCATAGCCCCTCCCAAATGTTTAGCATATCTAGTCATTTTGTGCTTTGAGAAGAGGTGTCCCAAACAATAATACTGTTGCTTTTCGTTTCTTGCTGTTCATGTTGCTCAATTTTGCAATATGTTTCTAACTTATTACAATCTGCTATTTCATTTGTAACTTGTACAACTATTCCAATTGTTTTGTGTGGCCTTCATGAAGAAAAGTTGCCCGTAATGTCTTTCAACTGTGATTTGAGTTATGCAAAAATATCGGTATCGCCATCGGTTACCGTCAGTGGAAAATGGAAAGCATTAGTATCGGCCCAGGAATTTGCTAATGCCTTAAAGATGTGCCAGTAAAGATATCCTTGCCTCGGTTGAGGACGGATTACAAGGCATTTTCCCCAACGAGACTGACCTAAATGGTGGCAAAGTAGTTTCAACCGTACGAAACAAAAAGCGAAAAGATCAGTTTTGATAAAAAAAGAACACATGACGTTGCAACAATTAAAGAAAGATCCAAGTATTATAATCACCAAGGCTAACAAAGGTAACATCACCAGTCTTAGACAAAGAGTGGTATGACCACAAGATTAACAAAACGCTGGATTATCAAGACACTTACAAACATGTTAAAACCAACGCAGCCGCATCCACAACCCAAGATGTCAATAAATTTGTTAACAAATTGCTCGAAAGCACAAAGATCGGCCTCGCCGAATCGGCCAGACCGAAAAGTCGTGTGCCCGTTACTCCAAATGGACGATTCAAAACAAAAAGAAGAAATAACACAACGGATGTTCTGAGTTTATGTCTAAAGTTATTTTACCATACACAACTGACTTGGGAGGGTCATTGAAACGAATTATGGAGAAACATAATAAACGAACTATCTTTAAACCTACAGTACATTTAAACCAAGCACAATCCTATCTTCACGAAAAGATGTCGTACCCGTCAGTAAATGTCGAGGTGTAGTCTATGCAATTCCATGTAAGGAATGTGAACGCCACAATACATTGGACAAGCGAAGCGAAGCTTGAGCACTCGGTTGACAAAACACCACAGGGACACTTTGCCTAAAAATATTCTTAAAAATCCAGAAAAAAGCAACTTTAACAAAACATGCAGCCCAAAGCGGCCGTTTTCGACTGGGATTGCGTCCACCTTTTACATCACGTAAATAGCTAACATAAGCTCATTTTTTAGAATCCTTGTATATCAATTTTATAAACTGACACTATGAATGATAAAAGCGCAAACTTCACAGCTATTTATCATAATATCTTAAAACATGGTTGAAATTTATCCTTTACTTGACTTCCTTGAGTTTGCCATCTTATTCACCGCTTTGGTGCTTGTTGATTTGCTAGCTTACCACTCAGTTTATCCCATTATTAATCGCTATCTACCGCATACATTCACACTACTTTCTGCTTTACTTCATATAGTAAACTTTTGTGCATTTTTCTGTACAGGTTTTACACTGTTTTATTGCATTGTTGTATAGTGTCACCTCCTGGCGTTTTCAGTTTATACTTTTTATCTTCTTTTCAATTTGACACTTCTAATGTTCAGCGTGGCATGCTGTCGCTAATTTCCTACAGCATGATGGTCGGTTGGTCGGTTTTGCCCTTTTTGTCTTTGTATGTCATACTGCTCATTGCTTTTTGTTATTGGTAAATTGCATATTATGTGGGTAAAATATGCACTGAGCTGAGGAAACCTATTTGAATAGGTTGGCGAAACGTCCGCTAAAAAATAAAAATAATCGATAGAGAGGAACGAACTCACCTGCTTGCAAAATACTGTTGCTCGCTTATGGTCAAAAATTTGGCCACCCCCAAAATGTCGGGGTGGCTACGCCACTGATGCGCCCACAAGGCCCGTGTCATACAAACTTCAGAGAATAATTGATTAGAATTAGGCTTTCCACACCTTGCACATTTGATCATCAAACTACAACCCTGATAAATCAATGAGTCAAATAAATATTCAGATCTTGCCATCGCATTCCCTTCTACTGTGTCATTATCAGAGCTGCGTTTGATCACGATTCCTCCAAATCCAATTAATTTAAACTTATGGCTTTGCCAAAACAATATCGTTGTGCTTCCACTTGATAGAGGGATTGCCATGGCTTCCTTCGGTTTGCAGACTTTCACGGACGCTGCCAACTTCGCAGTCACCGCAGGCATGTTAAATTTCAACACAGTCAAGATACATTCTACAACCTTCCACTGTTTGTTTGATGAACATTATGAAAACAATTCAAAGAAATGATAACACAATCAAAGTTTTATTTTTCACGTCAAAACGTCAAAATCGCCTTGGAATCTCTCAAGGTCAGTTTAAATCCAAGAATCTAAGCTCATTGTCTCTTGCACTTCGCCCGTCCAGTTCATTAGGAACCGGTTCGGTGTCAATACGCATTTAACACAACCTTCAAGCTTTATTTCTAGATCGTGTAAAATGTTGCACCAGTGATTGGGTACACCAGCATCATTTCAAATGATTGCAATAATTATGCGCAAGTGGCGTATCAACGGAGCGCCTAGCCGCGTACCCCAGTTTCTAAATTCGCTTTCTTGCTCCTACCAGCTTTTTCAGACTTTGGCAGATCTGACCTGACCTCATTATGTTCGGACGTTTCAAAGCTCAACTATTACATATGTTACTTCATTGCCCAGATGTTAAGATGTCCTTTGGTTGCTTTTATCTCACACTGTGCTTCTTCTTCATCTTTTGAGCGAGTTCTTCCAACCACTGCTTGGCCGCACTACATCTCGCGGCAAGTGTAGAACAGCCATTCGATTGTCTCATCGTCCAGAACCGTCAGGCCGTGCAGTCCATGGATTGGACACTGGAGGACAACATTGTCCACGGTTTGTTTTTCAGCGGGACACTCACAAACCGCACAGGAGGCCATACACCATTTGTGCAAGCAGGAGCGGAATTGCCCGACACCGGTGCGGAAGCGGTTAATTAAGCCATTAATCCGGACCCAAGCCGTTCTTGGGAGGGTCATTCCGCGGGGGTGGGTGCCGGTGACAGGGATGAAAATGCGGAGTCTTGTGGCGTTTTCCAGCCACTCCGCCTCCGCATTCCATTGGTGATCCGCCCAATGCGCCACACGTATGTTGTTGTTGTCAGATAAACTGAGTTGTTGTGCGGCGGGTACAAATGAGTGTCTCGATTTCAGGCGCTGTGCATTCGCAATCGATGGACTGTTGAGCGCTGAGTGGAGCAGATGTCCAGGTTCCATGCTGGAGACAGTGTGGCTCCACTGCCACGAAGCTCAGCAGGTTGGATGCCCGCTTGGATAGGAAGGTTGCCCGCTGGTGTAGGACGCAGGCATCCAGTCACAATTCGCAAGGCGTCGTTGATGGCGGGGTCAATGAGGCGGGTGTGAGCACTGCGGCACCAGGCAGGTGCGCAGTACTCTGCTATTGGGTGGACCAGGGCTTAAGGTGCATGTTCGCAAAGTTTTTGCTCCAGCACCCCAACCAGAGCTAGCAAGCCGCCTCAAGTGTGCGACACGTGATGTAAACTTTTTGCGAAGTGACTCGAGGTGTCGGCGATACGTGAGCGATCTGTCTAACGTTCCTCTGAGGTATTTGGGCTCAGAGCAGAAGAGCAGGGTTTCGTTGTTGAAGTTGGCTTTCAGCTCACGTTCAGTTTCCTTGTTTTTGAGGTGGGAGACTATGACACCGTTTTTGAAATTTCTGAACTTCAGCTTCCAGGTCTGGAGGAATTCACCTGCGGTTGCCATGTCCTTGCTCAGGGTCCTTTCCACTGCCTGCCAATCTCCATCAGCATGCATGATTGCTAGGTCGTCAGCATATGCATACTTTCTGGAGACGATGGTTGGCAGGTCAGAGATGTAGACGTTGAAGAGAAGGGGCACCAGGACAGATCCATCTCTGTGGGACACCGTTCTTGAGGCGTCGTAATCTATTCCTTTTGCCGTTTCCGGTGATAAGGATGAAGCCGCAATTGCCAACCATCCCCATGAACATGCGGACCATGTATCTGTCAGGCAGAAATCGCAGCAGCTTGCAGGTGAGGCCGCAATGCCATACAGGATCGTAGGTTGCTGTGAGGTCGACAAACACAGCTCCAGTTTTCTTTTGAACCGAAAAGCTATCCTCGATGTCCTGTGTCGGCAGGGTGACCTGGTCTACGGTCGACCTTCTGTGTCGAAAGCCCGCCTTCTCCTTAGGGAGCAATGGGTCGATGATTGATTTGACAGGAGCGTAAATGAGTCTCTCGAGGATTTTAAAGGGGACACACAGCAGATAGACGGGACGGTAGCTCTTTGTATCCCCCAGTGACTTTTCTGGCATAGGGATCACAACTATTAGTGCTCTTCTCCAGATCTTTGGAATTTTGAGTTGGCGCATGCAGAAACTGAGGAAATCACAAAACAATGATTTGAGAGCCGACCCGGCGTGGAGTATAAACTCCTGAAAGATGGAATCCAGACCCGGAGACTTTCCTGACTTCAGGCGCCTGAGGGCAGCAGCAAGCTCCTTTGACCTATCAGAGTCATAGATATTGTGCCCCTATGGTGTGGGGACCTTCCATAAGTTGGACATGTCCTTGTTGATAAGCCTGGTAGAATCGCCGTCCCCAGTCTTGTGTGGTCCGTTCGTCACGAGTTGCAAGGCGATGGAATTTGCCAAGATGGGGCACAGGCGAGAGAAGTGTCCAGATCTCCCGGTAAGTTTGTTGATGGTTCTCCACGCCTTGCGGCTAGAGTGCGAGAAGTCGATGGAATTAACAGCTTCCTCGCATCCCTCCTGCCACTTCTGCTCTTGCCAAGATAGTAGGGATGAAGCGGCTCTATCAGACTCAGTCCCCACTGGGGCTTGGATGAAGGAGCGATAGAGGGTCTCACACTCTTTGTACCAGCATGACACATAGTTCTTGCGACGGCCACGTGGGATACATTGTTTGGCCGCAGATAGTACGCTCTCGCAAAAATCCTGGTATGCCCTTTCAATATTTAATGTGTCCGGAGGTGGCAATCTCTCAATGGATTCACATGTCAGAAGGCACAAGCGCTTCCAATCAGCCTTGCGAAAGTTCCAACGCTTCACCGGATCGCTGTGGGAAGGAACCTTGAGTCTTGGTGGTGTTATGTGGGAGGGCCGATGTTGTGACCTCAGGAACTTTCCTAGAACATGTCTGTCCGGCAGTCGTTTGTCCTGGCCGAAACCCCCAAAGGCCAGGTCTGGGTTGGTGCCGACGTTCCATCGGTGAGAAGAAACTGGCTGTTTCCTTTGGATCATACGACAGTCCAAGGTTGTTGGATGTTGCCCAGGAGTCCAGGCTCTCACCGTCAGGAGTTGTTTTGTTGTGACCCCAGTTGACATGTTGGCAGTTGAAGTCACCAACATATAGACTGGGGTGCGGGAACGTCGGGATGGCCGTTGGTGTGAATCGCGATCGTGGAGGTTTGTAAGCGTTACTGATCTTATGTCCTGCGACGTCTATGCACAACCACTCAGTCTGTGATTGTTCTGGAGACTGATCGACCAGTGACCATTCCAACCGCTCCTGGAGAAACATAGCAAGGCCGTGAATCCTGCTCAGGACTGACCCAGCTAGTGAAAAGTTGGGAATCACTAGCTTGTCTGCAGTTGTGCAGTGGGTTTCCTGTAGGACGATGATGGAAGCCTTGTTGTTATAGGCTAACTGCTCAATGGCAGAGATCTTGTTTGCAGTGAGCCCCTCGGTGTTCAGCTGGAGTATGTTGGGTCGTGGGTCTTCGGCAGCATTTCTGCTGCCGCGCCCTGAGAAAGGCGTGTTATGACCCAGATCACGCTGATCACATCCAGCGCAAGTGGCACTGCTTGCTCTCGTAGCGACAGGTTTAGTAAGCATTTTGAAGAAATACCGGAACGGGGAGGGCCACATGAAGGGACCTGTCATGCTCCCCACAGTGTCATCCTCCACACTGCTGAAAACCTTCCACATCACTAATGTGTTGTTTAATACTCATCTTAGTTTTCTATTTGCAGACACGACGAAGATTGATTTGAGTTAGAATGATTGAACAGCGTTATCGTTCTGACTGGTTGGCAAACAAGATATAGTAGAGCAATGTTTTAAAGAAAGCCTTTGCCCCCGTCACGAACAGCTTGCCACCCGGAACAGATTAAAATAGGGCAAGGGGGACAATTCCCCCAGGCCCCCGCGATGAAAATTATGTTTTTAATGCATTGCTCGTTCGAAGAATCGTCGTGATCCAGAAGCCATACTGGAATACAACTTTGTATTGCTATATAGCACTAATTTTTAATATTTAATGATTTATCTACAAGTTCGAAAAATTGTAAATTCATTTGATAGGTACAGCAAAAAGCAGAAAGAGACAGTTTGTTCCTAAATGCAATTAATGCAAACCCCTTTTAAACCCTGCCTTGCCTAATTGCTCAAAATCGAGAAGAAAAACGCAAGCAAGCTTTTGCGCCTATCACTTTGGCTGTGTGTTAAATTTTGCGTCTCCTGTTCTGAACTTTTGCTGCAATCGTGCTCCCTCGTGCTGAGAGCGTTCAATGGATACGTCAGTGATTATTATCTGAAACTCTTCTTGTTACTAACTGCGCATTTACATTCTACAATGGTTAACCCAGTGTTTCTCAACCTGTTTAAGACACGGACTATTTTCGGACCAGTATAAACCTTCGCGGACTTAGGATAAACTAAGGCTATGAGAATGATGCAAACACTAGTTTCACCAATGCTGTTCATCGCCCACATTCATACATTTCAATTAGAATCTTGTCTCTGAGTTTATTTCACAAGTTTGCCGAACTAAGAGCCTGTGGTCGTCAACGCCCACCTGATTTCGTCTTCTGGTTGCAGTTGGTATCGGTGCTTGGTTTAAAAATAATTATATTGTTGTAAAACAGCTTCACAACGGTATGCAGTTGGAAAAGAAAAAGAGCTTTTGTTGTCTGCCGACACAGATCAGAGAGATTTGGTCTCGACATCCACTCAAACTTCAGTCAAACTCCACAGCTGTCGTCTTTGCAGCTCAATAAGCTATTCAGCAATGAAATCCATTTCACAATGAAACTGTGGATCTGACACCTCAAAAGGGCTTCGCACCCAGTTAAATGTTTCGATGTAATTGTGAGAAGGGATATATCCATCTAGGAGAGATGTAGTAAGGCGCTCAGGCAGGATTTGACGAGTGCAGCGCAAATCAATTTCTATCTCTTCTACAAGTGCGTTTGATGCCAAAAACGCAGATATTCTGTCATTTTCAATTCGACAGATCCACAACTGTGTCTTATGTTGAAACGAGACGATGTCTCGGACACATCTAAAAGTATTTTACCATTTCCCTGCATGGAGCTGTTTATGTGATTCAAATGTATAAAAAATCACCTAAGAATAGCTATTTGGCAATCAACTTGCTGTCGATGAATCATTCAGCAAAGTTATGATTCCGTTCTTTTAATAACGCACCGGTGCCATTGCGTGGACCACTCACTGCAGCACCTTTCCTCATGAGCCAACGGATGTTTAAATGAAACAAACGTCCACTGTGTTCTGCCGCCATCTCGCCACACAAAGCACCGAATGAATGCGTAATGGACGGCTTTTGATGTGATTGACAGCAGATGAAATCTATTTACAAACTGTTAGATCTTCTTAAATTTTTTCGCTGTCTGATTTTTCTTCGGCGAAGAAGACAATAAGTACCGAAATATTTTTGCTTTCCTTTTTCATAAATTCATAAAGTCTTTTAGGTTCTTATCATGGCCGAAGCACCATCGCCACAAACAGACGTGCAGTGAGTCCGCGAAAGCTGATGTTACTTCGTGAAGAAATCTATTTTCATTTCATTTCTTGTAGTATGTTTGGCAAGTGGACAGCAAAAGAAAAATTGTTCCACGTAGTCCTCAGTCGCACGGTATCGCACGAACACCATGAACTGTGCATCATTTCCTAAATCTGTAGTCTCGCCCATCTCTGAAGATTTCACTTCACTTCGCCTTCGTAGCAGCAATAGTTTGTTTCGGAATGTCGACGGAGAGCTCTTGGATGCACCACTTGATGGTGTTGTTTAAATAAAAACCATAGCTAACTTATTAGCTACGGCATAACTGCACATTTTCCTGACTACGTTCACGGCTTCTGGGTTGACCAACCTCTCTCCTGCTCTATAAGGCGCTGGTGCTCTTGCATTTTTCCAGCAACAGAAAAAGAAGCACACACTGCTTTGTTATGGGACTAAGTTTTCATTCCTGAAGTAGATGGACGATAAGGAAGACGACTTTAGGTTACCTGGTGTTCTTCCTCTTTAAAAACCTCAAGGATTTCGTCAACGTATTTTACATATTTTTACTCAAGATGCCGACGTAACTTCCTTGAGAGATTCGTGAGTAAGGATTCTAAGCAATGCACGAACTGTGGCCGGATTTAATCGTTTACCACGACTAAAGTAAATCCAAGTTCCAAGTAGTTGTCATTATATGCAAACGCCTGCTTTCGTTTAGCAATTATAAACCAAGACGGCAAAAACAAACTGCAGTTTAGATAACAACTTACATTTAAGCTGCTGTACACACTATGCCTCAAAAGTATAAATGCCATGCGGAGCAGCAGATTATTGAATTTTTCACGCTGGTTAGGTGCATTTTAATCCCTGTATCAACAAGAACGTCAGTTGTATAAAGTTGATAAAGTTAGTATTGTGTGAGGGCATTACAGAAAACTTGTTTACAAAAAAGTGCTTGCGGACTCACCCAGAGCCTTCCGCAGACTCAAACTCCGCGGACTCGGAGTTGAGAAACACTGGGTTAACCGTTGTCGCACAGCTGTAATTTGTGTATTTAGTTGCCAGATCTGCCGTCATTGTTAGATACCCTGTAGGTTTTAAGAGTAAGTTCTCTATAATAAAAACAAAGAATCCAAAAATCCCTAATCGTAAGGTGCACAATTTTACTTAAGCTAAAGCCAGTCAGAAGTCATGAGCCCAATTTTGCAGACATGAACTCCAAAGATGTATGTTTTCTCTTCCACATCATGTGCAGCTCACCAGAACCATGCTATTGTTCTAGTTAGGACGGAGTCAGTGCAGTACCTTTAAAATTTAAGATACTTTTTTACCGCACAAGTTAGAGCAGTTGAAATTCGGCTTGTTGGTCTTCGTAATCTGTTCCTGTAATTATATACATATTCCGTTACCCACAGAAAAAACAGCCTATCCTACGATTTAACCATTGCGGAACATCAAAGTCCTCGCCTGTATTGCGTCCTCGAGAGAAAAAACATTTTTGCTGCTTTGCCAAACGTTTTTGTCCGTGCCACGGTTCAATTACGTCTATCTCAGACATTACAAATTATTAAATTGATCGGTTTTCATATACCATCAGTTCGATGATACACTTGGCGTGGGTGATTACCAGTTTTAGAATTATGATTTCATGAAACACAAAAGGGAGTGGTGTAGTTAACAACACAAAAAATATGCTGGGTCTTGCACTGATTAAACAGGAATGCACTGACAGAATTTTCGTATAACGATGTCGCAGCTGCAGAGCATAAAAGTTATGGTTGGGGATCGTTCGCATTGAAGACATGTCAGTTAAAATTTCAATAAAAAGAGGTCTCTCATGACAGCGTGGCAGATTCCCTCGTTGCAGTGGTGTAGGAAGTTGGGGAGCAGTGGGTGCGAGCGTACTGTCAAAAGTTTTGATGTGTTGAAAATTTCTTTGGAGGTCATACCAAAACAGATCTTCATGATCCTTGCAGGCGAAAATTTGCAGGCCAAAGTCGCACAAACACTTTTCGGACAAATTAGGAAAAATTCGGGAAAAAATCCTTCTCACCCCCAAAAATTTGCCTGCTCCTTACACCTATGCCACTTTGCACTCTGTTCATAATATATTTTTTGTTGATTTGAAAATTTGTAACGTTTTAAAAATATTTCCACAGCTTTGTGAAAAGTTTGAAGTGCATGACCAATGTATTTTTGCAGTCTTCAAAGCTATATTGACGACTTGAGTAAACTTGCTGGTTTTACATTATTGAAATGGCTTGTTTACAAAATGGACCACCACCAACAGAAAGTTGTTGGAGTTTTGCCTTCTACAACATTGGAATGTGTCATCTGTGATGCCAATAGTGAATCTGCGGATGGTTGCGGAAAGATAGAATTTTATATGAGGTATGTTTTGCAGTTTCTTCATATTCCAAGTGGCGCAAAACTGCAAACCTCAACATTCATTGAAAATCTCAAATAAAAACGTGTACGTTGCTTTAAACCAAATGGCTGAGAAAGATGAATGCATAAGCAGCTTCAGACCAAAATTTATAAGCGGTCTTACAATATGTGATTAAATTAGGTGTAGCAACAAACTTGAAATATTTGTGATGTTCTTGCAGCCACGCGACCAATGTATTACTATATTTGGCAAAGTTAACTGGTGTTTTCCATTTGACTTGGCAAGATAGTGAGCAGGTTTCTAATCGTTTGTGGTAGTGCTATTAAAACAGTTAGTTCAAAACATATTGATAACTCCTAAGATACCTCAGTCCCTAGTTGGTTTTGTCTGTTTCGTCGTTTTTTTATTTCGGAGTTTTTGCTTGATTTTTTCAGAGCAAAGCAATTTGTCCCAAAAATGTTTTCAAATAATTCTGTTAGACTATTTCCAAGTTAAGCACTAAACGAAAATGTATAAACCAGTGATGCAAATAAAACGTGTTGTACCTTTCATAGAGTAACCGTTTTCACATTTCTTTAATTGATGCTCAAGCCGTTAGATGCAAGACAAAAGGCAAGAAGAAATATGCAAACTAAAGAAACTGATAATATGGCCATCATTATTTAGCAGTGACTTTACAAACCGAATTCACTAAATATTCGATCAAACACTTTCAATTTGCAATAAAGTGCAGGCGAAATCAAAGTTTGAAGGCTGTAACTATAGCTTGAATAATGAGCAATTCTAGTATGGCCAAACTGTTACAGCCACTAGCCGAAGTCATGTTGTTTATTGATATAGAGGAAAACTTGAGGATCTTGCTTGGCTTGTGCATATACCTTCAAGTGAGGATTTTCTACATTTCTTGAAATTGTGTTTTGATCACAAAATTGCAGGAAAGGAAGTGAAGAGTTCAACCTTCGCTTGTCACTGAGTGAAATGCACGCAGAAGATCTTTCTATAGAGCCATGTGATAGCAGCGGAAATGTAAATGGAATACCATCTTTTCAAGCGATATCGTCGCGTTTGAGGTGGAAACAAGTGACCGACGACGCGTATGATGTAACAATGTTTATCAAATCTGCTGGTTTCCAGGAAGTGAAGCGCGTGGTAACTGTCGAGCCTCCTGATCCAGGTAACTGTTTTGCGTGGGTTGTAAATTACTGCAGGAAGTCAGTCATTTGGATGTTTTGCATGTAATTCCTTTTGGATAACTTCTGGAACTTTGTATTTCCGATTTTGTCGCCTTGGTAATACAACTTATTTTCAAAATTTTTTTCCCCAAATCATTCCGAATTACCTTGTTTCAGGACAATGTTTAAAGTTCTAGCCTGGCCTGTTTTGTTCTTTCTGTGTTTTGTTTCCTGCAGTAGAGCGGTTCTAAATATGGAGAACCGATAGGCAGGTATATTCTACATATATTCAACATACTGGCTACGCTTTTCCTTGGCACTTTCTCGGAGATGTTAAGTGGGTGCCAGTGATGGCTAAGCAGCTGTAACCCTTGTTCGAGCTCGTTTTGAGTTTTTTTCAAAGCGACCAATCTTTCTCGCATAGGTTCTGCCGAACAACAAGGATTGGCTCACACTTTGTTCTAAAACAGTGCTTCCCAGCATTTTTCAGCTTGCGATCCACTTTCACTGACAATTTTTTGTGGGGTCCACTATGAGATATTGAAGAAAAAAAGAGAAAGAAACAAAATATTAACAACACATGCAATTCGTTGTTTAGGTTAAGATGAGGCTTGATAGGAGACAAACTCAACACGCAGTGTAACATTCAGTGTGTCAATTTAGGACTGTTTCAGATTTTCGCTTTTGTTGCTGTCAGTTCTAGGCTAAGGGGTTTTGATCGATTGGTTGATTTGTTGTTTCATATGACTCATCTAATAAGCAGAAACAATGCATAAAACTATCATGCAAAGAAGCAAGCACTTGTCAGTGGAATTTGAATAAATGAAAATAAATAAAATGGCAAAAGAACTGATCAATCTAAACAAAGATTGTCATTGTGTTACATAGAAGTGGTGAAAGACCATGGAGATCATCTAGTCAACAACTCCGTTTGAAACTTGTTGACAAGTATAAGAAAATATCATATCAAAACGTAATAAGCAAAGTTAGAAAACAAACAAGCACAGAACACGGTGAGGAAAAGTTACAGATGAAAGAGCCTGTCTATGTGTACGCAAGGGAGTGGATCTAGTCTTATTGAGGAAATTCGGTGCTGTCCAAGGAATATTAAACACAGCATGAAAACATAAAGTAATTCATGAATTAAAAAAACTATGAAGTGTAATGTTATCTGTAAAAACTGGATGTTCACGAGAAAGATTACCAAACAAAAATATAGAAATATTTGCAAGCAATGCTAGTGTTTATGATACAACGGATTGGATACGACATTAAGCTATAAACGTGCATTCACACGAACTGTGAGTTTGCAACTGATCTATGCGGAATTTATAAATTTATAATCCACCTTGCCTACCTGCACTACCCAGAACCTAGTGACGCACTGCAATTTCTTACCTTTCACTGATATTCTTTACTTTCGCATGCAGTTATAAATATATTCATAATGATCAGTCACAATGACTGCAAAGGCCACAGTCTGTGCGATCACACCTCTATATTTAAAGCGGTACAACACAAACTAATCTAACATAAAAATAGGATGTCCCATTTCCCTATTCAATCAGCAGAAAATCGGATATTTTTCAAGAAACGGTTTTGTTAAGTTTCGGAAAGTTGAACGTTTGGAAATGCTTTGCGATCCTCTTGAAAGAACTTCACTGCACACTGGTTGGAAGCGCTGCTCTAAAACATCTTTGACAATCTAGTTTTACATGTTTGCAGAATTCTCACCTTTTGTCATCGTAAGTATAAACAATTAACCTTTCTGTCGGTAAGTGGTGGCCAGGCAAGATGCCTAATGCTAACTTTTGGTTAATGGCCTCCAGTTGGATGGCATGTGGTTGGGAAAATCCTGAATTTTTTCATATTTTGTTAGTGTCAGTACGAGCAAAATTAAATTTCTTCATTGAGGTGCTTACATTTGTTGGAGTTGTGTTATGTAAAACTGAGTAGTAAAAGAATCTTTTCAAGTTCATCAGTTTAAATACTTTCCTTCAGTTGCACTTTGGTAAAAAAACTCCGCAAGATCGCATTGTCGTATACAAGACAAAGCAATGCTCCGCACAGCAGGGGCGTACGCAAGGGGGGGTTTTGGGGTTAAAACCCCCCTCTTGAATTTGCCATGTTACAAAAACGTCATTACTTATGCAAAGGAGTTTGTGTATGTTTTCGTACATTTTTTGCTTGTTTGATGTCAACTTAACGCAAAAACCA
>JGI24021J15306_10003815_pt1 | contig 17211 bp, 12 predicted proteins | sample Ectturendosymbi1_FD_15306 | JGI IMG/M metagenome (IMG submission 15306) | reverse complement strand
ATTTTTTAGTCATTGTGTTTTCGTTTCGGTTGGTTTCAAAGTCATTAATGATAAATCTTGTTAATATATCGTAAAATTGAACAGACTTTTCTCAAGAAACGCTATGTTGTTGCAGAGTTTGGAAAGGTTGCTCCTTAAATGTGCTAATAATCATTTTCAGATAAGCTTGAAATTTTTGCATTAAAGTAAAAAAAGCAGTTGGAAGTTGGCATTACTTATAACAGGATGTTATGCAATGATTTCACTGCTCCGGCCCGCTTCAGATTAAACATGCCTGAAGTGGCCCTGGAACTGAAACGAGTTTGACGCCCCTGACGTAGACGTTTCGGTAAACACTGCTGTCATCGTCAGCACGGTGAAATAAAAAAATTATCGGTAAAATTTGTGTTGAAAATAACAACGAACGGTCAAGCCACTCCAAATTTTAAGCTTGCTAGGAAAGAAATTATAACTTTAAAAACTATTTGTCATGCTTAAGCCCTTGCGGTATTCACTGTATGGCCAAGGCATTCGATTTGTTCAATAACTACTGGAACGACAGTATCGACATCAGCAAACAATGTAAGTGTTTGCTTTTTGTTGAAGTATTTTTGTACTTTGTTTGAGCTTCATCTGCCTCATCAGAAATATACAGTTTCATACATTTGCTAGAACACGTTAACGTCGTTACAACAGACATGAAGCCGATATGATAATGTTTAAATTAAATAAGTGTGACATGGAGCGCGAAGCATAAAAGTAACGTCTTACTGTTATTTGATTTGGCAAAAATTCCCTTTGGAGGCTACGGGATCAAAATAATTGGGCACGAAACCTAAAAATAGTTAAACTAATTTCAAAAATTCTTCTGAATTGCAACACAAAAAATTAACTATTTGGCTATGAACGGATATTCGAAATCGTGGTGAGAGTAAAATTTTCATACCGATAATTTTATTGTAAACACTGTAGGGGAAAATAGACTCCAAGTAATTTCCACAAACGCAACTAAATTTACTTCGAGATTTCGGTTTTCAACAAATGCATTTACGTAACGAAAATAAAAGAACGATGTAGGTTTTGTGATTGACCACTGTGGATATAACGACCACCTTCTCTATACTGAGTTAGTTTTTGCTTTTTAAGGCATGTGTGCACAACACAGGGCCCGCGGGCCCAATGTGGCTCGCCATAGGTTTGAAAATGGCAAGCAAGCGATTAAATATAATTCGTGAAATGTAAACAATTGTTTGTTGCTATGTGTAATGAAGAAGTTCGTTTTTACAATATGAGCAATTCCTTTAACATGATGCGGCCCGCAACTAGATTTTAAGCAAAATTTTGTCTTTGAGTTGTGCACCCCTGGTTTAAGGCAATGCTGGGGACTGAACAAGACGAGACTTTCATTCCGCTGTAGTCGAATTCACTCAAACGTTTGCAAGAAACCCACTGGGAGTTTGAACATGCTATACTTGCAAACTGAATGCGAACTCGCTGCCGATTAGGTCAATGTCTGGAATAAAGTAAGACATGTTCAATTTTGTGCAGGTGTAACGCCAAGTTAAATTGCCAGGTACTAAATTTGCACAGGATATACAGCGACAGCTGTCGTGCACATGCTTAAGCTGCAAACAAGCAGCTGGCTTGAGCGTAAGTGAAGATCGCTAACACAACAATTGCGAGACTGCACGGCTGCCAAGATATAGACGCCAAGCAACAAGTGTCAAGAAGACCCGTTCATCGATGTTCCAAATATAAATCGACACCGAAAACTGCCCTCCGATGACAAATGTGTCTCGACCAACCTTGGAGACTTGCTGCTGTTTGTTCTCTGTTCTATTTACTGTACAGTATTTCAGCAACTGAAAGCAAGTTTCCCAACCATTTAAAATTGCGTTGGATTCATGTCATCCGTGGCCAAATGACCAGCGCGCCGCGTCTGTCTCACGGGGCGTTGTTCTTATTAAGTAGAACCAGATCGTTCCGAAACCATTCGCTCTTAGCCAACCGGACTGCTAAAAGTAAACAGCTTTCAAACGCGACACAGTATGAGTTGCGCGTAGATGGTCGACTGTAGGGGAAATTGTCATCGCTGGAGTGAATCAGAAAAGACCGGAGCCGCGGCAACAACACTCCAGGAGCGCGTTATGCAAAACAAAATACACATGGCGTGTATGGAATGCTTCAAAGAATGAGCCATCTGAAATAAAAGGCCGCCTGCCATCGGCAAAAGACCGCTGATATGAGTTGATTCAACCTAACAAACCAAGCGAACAGAGACATGGAAAAATCATGACTGATGTCCAGTGTTCCCTCTAAGAAAATTTTTCACTGAGCAAATGTTTGTTCTAGTGAGCATGCAATTACGCAATCACGACAGTAGACACAAAATTAGCGAGCGGTAAAACCGCTATGCAACGATACTTGGAATGCTGCAAGTGCGCGAGAATGCGATTTCATTGCACTAATGCTTTGTTGGTATTACGCGTCCTAGAGGGAATATTCCTGATGCCTTCTTATTAATCTTCGGATATTTTCGTTTTTACCAAATATTGTACTGAAATTTATGAGATCTCGATTGTCTGTTTCAATAGCACGGAAAAAATCTGGTGAAACCTAGTTCTCATCTTCATAAATCGTTGCATGCCTTATATCGAATGGAGGCATTTTGAATACTTGATTCGGGCGGATATTTACTAACTATGGTTCTAGTGCTGCAAGGTCCTTGTCTTGACAAAATTTTGAGCAGTAAAAGTAACCTTAACCGCAAAAGAATATCCAAAGTTACCTAAAAATGCGCGAAGTCAGAAATTGGTACAGCAAAGCACAGAAAAACAGAGCAAGTATATTACAAACGCAGCTTGTTGGCATTTGTGATTTATGAAAAACCATAGCATGTTTTTTTGAAAATGCTCAACCAAACCTTTATCGGGATTTTGGTTCTTGAGAAGAAATATGTTACTTGCCACCAGAAACGCTTGTGCGTGGTCTACAACCTCTGTGGTTATGTCCAACTCAAGTGTTCAAGTTTTGAAGCAGGTTTCGAAAGTTACAGGGTTGTAACCAGGGTTGCGGAGTCGGAGTTAAAATATTCGACTCTAGACTCCGACTTTCCGAAATTTCCGACTCCAACTTCCGACTCCGGCCTTTCCATAATTTCCGACTCTCGACTCCGACTCCTTAACAGGAAGGGAATGAAATTTGGCTGTTAAAATCAATGGAAATCGTGGTACACAGCAAGAAATCTCTGTTTCAACAAAAGTTTCAAAAGAAATTGTACCAGTTCGACAGGAATTCCTAATTTAGGAGTGTGATGTAAAAAATAATCCAATGGGACATCCGGAGTCGGAGTCAGACAAAAAAATCCAAAACCGACTCCAACTCCCAGTGTTGTTAGGAATCCGACTCCGACTCCACCCAAAAAACTCCGGCTCCTTACGACTCTGATTCCGGCTCCGACTCTGCAACCCTGGTTTTAACGAATACAATAAGTGGAACTAATGTACCAGAGCCGCTGAAAACAGTACAGTAAGGTGTTTAAAGCAGTATTTTGTAGGAGAGTCGGAGAATCAGATCCATGGGCATATACACAACTCTGTGTCTGGGGAGGGGGGAAATTGGGGCAATGGTTTAAGGTGGGAGGTAGTGTTCGAAACCAAGTAAGCGTTTAATGCTGAGCCTTGGTGTTTTCAGAGAGTCGTAAGAGCTTCAATCAGTTTGGTAAAACGGGTTTGGGGGGCAATTTGTCATCACTGCAATTTAACAACTTTTTTATTCTTAGAGTATTGTCGAAAAAAAAGCTGATTTCTGTGAATGAAATAAAACTGTAACATAAAAGTTTACTGTCTGTCATGGAAATGCGTAGATTGGCCCGCATGAAACCAGCTAAGTTTGATTACGTTCGTAGTCCACATTTCATGATCATATCATCATATCAACTGATTTGTTTTTCAAAAATTTTCTTAAGTTAAATGAAAGCTTACTAATTCGTAACCCACAGCTTGACGCAGAGCTTCGCCAACTATTAAAAACGTCACTAACGAAAAAAAAACTGAATTAAATTGATACTTTGAAAAGTTCGGTTATTTACTATTATACGTGTAGCGGAGAAAAAGAGAAACGCCTCATGAGCTTCAGCTACGTAAGATGCGCTAGTGTTTTATTTGATGACATACGTTTCCTCGACTCTTTTTTAGTAATCCGTGTACATAATCGCACACAATAGATATGCCTATCTTAATATTAATTTCAAACTTTACCATCGAGAAGTGTAAGCGCAAGGTTCTACAATTTTTGTATTTTTCTTATATCCAGAGTATTCTACCTTGAGATTTCCGACAGTTTCGAAAACCACATTTTGCAAGTGAAAATGTCTTCATCCTAACTGATGTAATACAAAAATGCCGTCAAGCAAAATAAAGCGCTAAGTGTTCTGCAATGAGCTATTCTAACCACAGGAATGATTCATATGATGGAAACTCTGAAATATTGGAATCAGCTCGGTGGTTTTTGGGCCCCGCATCAACTTTGTAGCTTTGGATGTTTGTGACTAAGGTTTCTTTTAGCTCCACAGCAGTATTGGTATGCTAAGCACCATTACTTTGCTCGTGATCGGATAAACCCTTTGCATTTTTTAACATTGGTACAACAGTGTTACGATTCTATCCTTACGTTCTAAAGCTGCAGAATGCAGATTTTCGATGCAGATTTCACCTTACATTAGTTGCATTAGACTTTTCCGAACTAACTTAATAATCACCACGTTCAGAAACCGGACATACTGGGCTGCACTTTATCAAACTTAGCTACCCCAATTCTGGATGAAACAGAGCACTTCCTCAAAAGAATACGTAAAGAAACTAATGAATTCAAAATCAACCTAACATTTTCGGTACCAGCGCTACAAACTAAAGCTTTTACTTCAGAACTTATTACATGTGAAAAATATCACAAAAGAATCAAACCACAAATAATCAGACCTGCAGTGCTTTATTTTGCCGAAACATTTCAGCGTGCTGCTACCTGTAGTACTTAAGTTGTTCCAAGTTACAAGCCTATATTAATGGCCACAATATAACCAAGTGCTTTTGGGACATAATCAAAAGCAAACTTTTGTAGGATGGACGGGATGGTGATGGCCAGTAAGCATGCGCAGTTACAGAAAGTAAGAATGAGTACAAAATATCGCAATGCGATAAAGTGTTTTGTCTGGCGAAAATAACCGAATGTTGAATTTGCTTATTGCGAGGGGAGGGCAAAGTTTATGACCAGACTAGGCGTGTGCAACCCGTAGTCCGGAATCTGAAGTGTTGTGGTCCGCGGAATGGTCCAGGTTTTAATGCAAGCATTGTGGTTTTCAAAGGGTATTGAAAATCTTTCGTGGGTGGCCCGCGAGTTGTCTTACCCGCAGAGCTTACCACATGCAGCTGTGGCCCGTGGACCAATCTGGTTATATGCATTTGGCCCGGCAGTGCTGTATTGTTGCACATCCCTGGACTAGAGGAACACTTTTCTGCCTTCGCCCCCGCCCCCCCGATATATACCCCTATCTTTGCCTATAATGGTCCAGCCGTCAGGAAAGCAGCGGTATGCCGTTTCACCACCTGCTGAAAATCCAAAGGCGATCCCTTACTTTCGACGTTTTATTAAAATATCCGTATTTTCATGTTTTTTGCGAATGAATAAATCCGAAATAACTTTACTGCAGAAGACATGCATTCCTCTTCTTAACAGAGTGTCATTCGCTCTCTTTGCTTGCAGTGGCGTAGCTAGAGTGTGGGCTGCCCGGGGCGGCCCTTGAGTTTGGCGCCCCCGAAGCCCATAAAAATACGTATTGCACAGTTACTGGCTCTTAAACCTTTGTAATATTAATTAGTGTGTGCACCATTATGATATTACAGTGATCTTACATGCTCAAATATGATATGCTTTAAATACACACCAAAAAACTCAAGCATATTAAGTGACAGTTAAACAAAAAGCAAAAATGGCATAGCCTATAGAGAAAAATAGTTAAAAAAGTGTAAAAAATTAGGACCATCTTTATTTATGAAATGAAAACTACAATTTTCTACACAGTAACTTTTCTTGAATTTTTGTAGGCAAATTCTTCAATGGCAATGTCAAAATTTATTTCATCTGTCGATTGTTGCTCTATGGGCAGTATGGCAAGATTTCTCAATTTCTCAACCGCAAGTTGCTCATACTAGATCTTAAGACAAGTCTTGATCAGTTTCAGTTTCGAAAAACATACTGAGGCAAGAAATCATTTCCCTTGAAAAAATGAGGAACCCTCATGGAACCCTTTAAACTCAGGTAACCCCACTACATGTTTTGCGGAACACTGGGTTCCGCGGAAACCATGTTGAAGAATACTGAGCTAGATTATATTTCTACACACACACGGAAATCCATTTTGACGAGCACACATCCAACTACACGTTTATTAGATTTACACAGAAATGTTTTTTAGACCCAACAAAGCGCTTTTAGTCGCAGGTACAAAACTTTAAGAGCACTTGCAAAAGCTTAGAGCTCACCACAGCCACACGTTTGCCCACAGTCATCCACCATACTCCTTTCTAAGTTCTATGACGTCATATAAGGACCACGATCAAACGTAAACAACGACCCAACACTCGATCAATCAACCGTGTAGTGAATCAGTAAAATTTGACATCAAGTGATAAGCGTGTTGAGAACCGTGTTGCAGCGTCATATAAAAAAGCTTATTGCTACAACATCCCTGATACATGATTGTTTATTGTTTGGCTAAGGCTAAGATAACAATCGCTTAAATGCACATGCCACAGTTTAAATTACTCAAAATCAAAAACGTCCTTCAACTGCAAGTAATGTCCCGACGTTAATACCACTTTATTTCAATACAGCCTGTACAGGTTTATAGCCTACAGCATAGCCCATAGTGCCGTCCCCATAAAAGTGCCGCCAGGGGCGGACCTCCCTTAGCTACGGCACTGTTGGCTGGACACTTCACCGTACGCTATGCCTCAACTCTCGCATGATGAAATGCAAGTTAAGTGGTTAGAGACCCTACGACTGCACCCGAATCTCGTGAAGGCATTCTGCTTTCGACCAGCTTCCAGTATTTTGCACAGAGCTTAAAACTTTGCAAAGTGTTACAAACAGGGGCGTAACGAGAGAGGGGCATAATTCCCTCGGACGCCGAATCACTATGGGGGCGCCGAATGACTGCGGGTCGCTGAAAAGTCCTAACATTGTCGCAAGTTCTTTCTTCAATACAGTACATTTGCTTCTGAAAGACCTTAGGTTTGAAAATGGGAGCGCCAAACTTGCCTCTTGCCCCGGGCGCCATTCAATCTCGTTCCGCCCCTGACTACAAAACTGCGATATTACAAACAACAATTTCGTGGGGCCTGGCATTGGACTCATGCGAACCAAGCAAAAGTACTATAAGGTAAATTACGAGGATGGTCGCTGATAGGTTTATGCAAAGTTTGTGAAGGTTCGCAAATGGCTTTGCGGTTGGTGGTGCGAGTTTTTGTTCAAATAAAAACAGACCTGAAGTCTGAAAGTATACAGCTTATTACTTGATTTCGATGTTTGCACCTCTTTGCAGTCTTGTGAACGTTACGCTACGAACGGCAGAATACTCATGTGATGGCCACAGCGCAAGTACTCTGCATGCGCTCCACTGATGAACATACAAAGATAAAAACAGTTCTGTCAGGAGATTGAGCAAAATGTTTTCTCTGAAAGCATAAAAGCACGGTTCTATTGATAACATCCGGGTTAATACGTTTACGTCTGCGCAATGCTTTCCCATTTGTAGCAGGAACATCGGTCCCTGTGGCGTTTGTTTGGATGGCCATACAAAAGGTTTTACAGAGATTGTCCTTATACCTTAACCGGTGCTTCCCATTGATGTCGACATGCAGTACCAGATATGCATGTTTTTTTCCTGTCTTGAAGATGAGAACTCAATGTCAGAACAAAATCGGCAGCATTTCTTCAACTCACGTGTTTCAATTCAAGCTTCTAAGCGCATTGAAATTTTAAGATTGCTTGCATGGTTTGTAGCAAGGGATTCAATATACCCAGGGGTGCATTGAAGGATACACATGGGGTGTGATGTCCCAGGCAGGCCCGTAGCCAGGTTTTAAGTTTTGAGGGAGAAATATACATTTTCAGGGGGGAAGATTTTGTTTTATTATATCTTTAAAAAACAAATTTTTCTGGGCACAACAAATTTTGCGAGGGCACTGCCCCGAATGCCCCCCGTGGCTACAGGTCTGGTTTCAGGCGCTCAGCCGTCGAAATCCGGAATTCAAAAAGCCTTGCCACTGCACAAATTTTGGAACAATGGAGATGATTCTGTAAATAAAACTGCAGGGTGATAACATTTTGAGGGATAAATATTCAGGAAAACCCACAAAACGATCGCTCGTAGGCCTATACTTACAATATAGTTTGCACATGGAAGCGCTCATAGCGTCTTTTGCTCATGGCGCTCATTACCTGCGTACATCATTGAACATGCTTCCATCCTCCGAGTATTTATGCGTGAAACCCTTTGGAAAATTACGGGAAGCATGTGCGGTAGCCTTTAAAAAAACAATAATTTCCGTTTAAGTACAAATCCCATACTGCTCTGCTGTGTGGTGGCTCATCAATGTCATACAGACCTTTGGCACATCTCCCCGCTTCGAGGGCTGAATTGTTGAAAATCCTCATGACGAACACTGAACATATAGAGCAAAAACGCCCACAGAACACAATCTAGAATGGTTACTGTATGCAACCGCAAACTCTGCCTGAAATTTACGACTCTGCAATTTTATCAATACGTTGACCTTCTGATAATTCAATCATGACGCGCTGCTACCCAGAGCCTGCGCATGATCCTGTAGTTGGCATTTGGCGTGGTTTGGGTATTGAAAATAGTGACGGCAGGTCGATCTATTTCAACGCACATCGATTTGCGCAACGAAGTGAACCCGCAAAGCAGGAGAAAATTTTTTAATGAACATCGCCGATGACGCTGTTCACGGACATTTAAATAAGCTTTGTTTCGAGCTGCTGTAATGCGCCACTGAGAGGAATGCTGCATCAAATTGTACAAAATTTGATTATATTTTGAATAGTGTGTCAGCGAACTTTAAGCGGTGAGAGCCTTGCAACTATACTGACTGTTAAATTGGATTTTGTACTGATGATGACTGAATGAAGAGAATGACGGTCAAACTCGAGGATTATGACAAGCACGGCTGTGAAGGACATATAGAGATCGATACAGGCACTGTGTTGTTGATCCCCGCTTATGGTTCGTTAATGTACAGAAGCATGTGACAACAGGTGCGACCACTGATCAGCTGATCCTGGAATACTATGACAAGTATACAATCTGTGCAGAAAAAATGAGAGAACTAGATACACCAGGTCACACTCAGAAAATGTAAAGAAAACAAAATTGCACAGGAGAACCATAAATACGTATTGATACTATTTGACTCATTGACTCACCACAAGGTGAAAGTGTCACCGGTGACGAATAACACAAAACTCATACCACAAGATATAAGTTACATTAATCATAAAAGCTTTCCTGGAGATTGAAGCAACTGAGGACAGCAACAAAAAAGTGCAAAGTCATGAAGGAGAAAACAGAATTAATGAAAGAGTTCAAAACAGAAAAAGTGGAAACTGATCAAATACTTTGAGAACTTAAAACAATGGTAGCAACTAATACCACAAAGATTTCACTACAATACAGTTTTGCACAATAAAGGAACAGAAAAGAACTCGAAACTGACACTATAACTTAGACAAGATCACCAAAACATATGCAGTAATTCTGACAAAAAAACAATGCTTGCTAGACCGGAAAAGAAATAGAAATCAGTAAAAGCCCACATCTTCTCAACAGCTGGGCAAAAACAAAAACTAGGGGCAGATGCAGTCAAACCATGTTCGGCATCTCGTGAAATTAAGATGTTGGATCAAGAAACAGAAAATGGAGAATGGAAGGCAAAAACCAAAAGAAAACCATGTCTAGAATTTGGAAAATATACAGATCAACTCTTAAGACAGCTCAGAAGCCATGGTAATACTTGTCTCCCACTTGGAACTACTGCATGGACGTCAAACGTTTTTCCAGGGGGGGGGATAGTGAATTTTTCAGGGGTTGGTGAAAGGATTTTTTCCGAGGGGGCAAGTGGTATACTTTTATTTTAATTACATTTTTCTACTAAAAAGTAATAGGAAACTATCAAGTTTTAAAATCCTGGAGGATCAAGACCCCATCTGCACATCCTTTCCGACGCCCATGAGCCAGACACCACTAAATAAGCAGTTGGGGGCTTTGTAAATGGGTAATACTGATACTGTAGTCTTCTGTGAAAAGCTAATAACAAGACAACTTTTTTCCCCCTTCCAAAGTTACCTTTTAGGGTGCTCAAACGAAGAAGCTGTCAACCCAGCTCACAAATGGCTGCATGTAGCATATTGGTGAAAAAGATCTTCTCCAGTTGGTTTCTGAGAAACACACGCAGCTGGAACACTGCTTGACACTGAACAACTTCGTGCCAAGCATTAGATTATTTTTGGTTGGCTTAACACTCCCTCCTAGACAAGCTGATGGACACCAGCGATCACTACTTTGTTGGAACAACTAAGGTGGGTTATTAACAAGGCATAGCAACTAGCAGGCTCTGTGGTGGGACGGAAATTCAATGAAGTGAAACGCTAAATATAAAATCATTAATGAACCAAGACAGTATCACTGGACTGGGATTTTGGAGAAATTTCGTCCACTTTTGTAAATGTGTACATGCCTTACTCTTGTAAAGCTAAACAGGGCGACTACCTCATGCACCTAAGTAAATTTCAACACTGTGTGATGAACTTGATAGCCCAAATGTCTTCATATTGGGTAACTTCAAAGCCTGTCCTATTAATATTTGTATTATTTTGTCTCAGAAACAAGGTCCATATATCACATTAGTTGAAAGAATACAAAGGTAGGCTACAAACATGCTTATACACAACACATGATAGGGTAGGATTTAGTTGGTACACGTAGTCGATACTGAAGAGGAAGAACACTGAAACAATGCATCTGCAGCAATTAAGCTATACTGAATTCGGTTATCGTCATACAGAATATCACATAGGAGGAGAAAATCGAGATTTGCGGAAAGACCATGCAAGTGAAGTGGGTCACTTGCCTTTCCGACCCTTTCACAGTAGCCAACGGGTCAACACCCGAGGTGGATCCAAGATTTTTAGGGGGATCAAGATCGAGTTGATAGGGGTGGTTTCTGACCGCGTAGCGGCGGAGGAATGAGCCCCTCGAGGAAGGTCTACGGCAGTAGTTTTTAACCGTTTCTATACCAGGCCCACTTTAAGCAATCGTTCTTTGTTTCAAGGACCCTGACATCAAATAAGTTGTAAAAACAAATGCATTTGTTGGTAAATTCATCGATCAAACTTTCCATGTTATACAGCACGGAAGGGCTCGCGACCCTTGGGAATTTATTGATGCCCCCATGGGAAGGCGTGCCTACCCAGTTAAGGAACACTGGTCTATGGTGTTCTCTCCCCAGATAATTAAAACAAACAGAATTGATTTGGTGCATTCTGATCCATGCTTGCATGGTGGAACATTTTCTGTAGGAATGTGTGCTGTTGCCCACAAATCTTGAAATTGACATTTGCACGAAATATACTGTGTCTGATCGCATTGGACGCTTACTCTCACGTCATAGACATATTGCATTGAATCATGCTCACGCTATGGCCATGCAATTTATTCAGAATAAAGATAGTTTTTCATTATTGGCGACTGTAAATCCAGACATGATCGATATCACTTATTAGTATTACTTCTAAAATGAAACAGATGCAACGACTGAAATTTGAATTCCCCTAGGGCTATTATGTTCTCATTGTTGTTATTCAAAACAACCGGTATAATGCTGAACAAAAGCATCCTTGGAACGAAATTAATTTTTAGCCTACCTGACTTGTACATTAGGTTACATTTCACGGTTAGGTTTGCTGTACGCTACCATCGACATCGACTCTAGCCCAGATCAGCCTGTAATTACACGTGCTGAAGTTAGTCGTAGCGTATTTTTGTTGTCTTCCTTTGAGTAATGAAATGACGTATCACACTCACGACAACTTGTAGAAAAAACAATGTAGTCTACGTTAGCTTACGACATAATTTTGCTGCTTATTTGATTTTTGTCCAGTTACTAAGCGGCCTAGTCTCATCAAAATTTAACAAGAGTTCACATACTTACGCACGGTAACGGTTTATGTGACAACGGGACGGTGCTTTTTGCTTAAATATTGCATGTACCAAGTTTTATTTCCAGTGAAACAAACACGTTCGCATTTCCTAAACTCAGTAAAATAAGTTTTGTATTTGATTGTCTTCCCTTCACCCTTTGCGCAAAAAGATTTTCAGAGACTCCCGAAAACGGCACCTTGATGCGCATTTCTGCGACGGAAATCATCCATCCAAAAAGTATCTGAAAATTTAGAGGGCTTGAACCCTTTTAGCACCCATGGATCCGTCTATGCAAGGGAATAGTCAAAGAGCACAACTGCTTAGTCACAGTGTGGGTGTTAGGTTAGCTGACGTAGCCAATGCTGAAGAGGGACAAACACTGAAACAACGCATCATCAGGCCAATTGCCACATTCGCTCATCGTCATACAGAGGCTACGTAGTGGGAAAAATGGAGGTTTGTGAAAAGTGTCAGACATATGAAGTGAGCGGATAAAAAAGTTAGATGAAGATGCACATCGTTTGAACGAAAGCATAGAAGTTGCTTTCTACTCACGCGTAAAACGTCCTGACGAAATGTAGAATTTGATATGTGCGAACACCTACATTCCTGGAAATGTAATGCAAAATTCGATAGGCGTTTTGGCATGGACCACGTGCCTAAGACTTTCATTTTGAACTTCGACAACGTTGCCAACCAACCACTTAATGAAATAAACAGCAGAATTTCTCAAACCAACACTGCTTCACTCAGAGCGGGAGTAACCAGTGCGTAAAAGGCATTTTTAGTTTTTGCAAAGCTTCACAAAAACTATGTTGTTTCTTGTCGATCCCCACTTTTCCTTGAAGCGTGCGATTTTGGGTTGAACCGCAGACCTACCAATCGTGCAAGTCGCACTTGATTTTGGGCAAAACAGTGCGACGCTACAAAAACACGTGTAACGTATTCGTGAGGCTTTGCAATTTAACTGTTGCTCTAGCTCAGGAGTCCGTAAATACTTTTTGGCGCGGCCCTAAACATTAGTTATGAATTCTCGCGACCCAAACATTTGAGCATATAAGTTTGTGGAAAAAATTTTACAATCAAACATCAATTTCAAGACTAGTATTCACAGTACAACTTTTCTTGCATAAAATTGTATGAAACTTAGCACAAAGAACAGTAAATGATTGCATTTATTTTGTCTAACGAGAATGGCACGTTCACAATTTAAATTATTTCGCGACCCACTTTTTGCGGACCCCTGCTCTATCCGACCTGCAGCAATCACTATGTGGAAACGAGACAGTGTTGCGCTGCATCTTTTCTCGAATGTGAGGTCAATGTTTGTGTCACTATCCCAGGTGAAATGACATGCATCATCGTTGTTTTCTTGAAAGTCCACAGGATGTGGTAACCGCCTACACTAACCATCGAGTTGTACTTAGCGAAAAAAAGGAATGCAGCTGCGATGTTTATGAAAACACAATGCCCAAAGTAAGGCTAAGAATGAGGACTCCACTTGCTTCAACAACATACAGCCTGGTTAAGAGTTAGATCATCTATCCGACCTCGTCGCTTTGATGTGGAGCGAGAACTGACAAACGTGGTTTGGAACAGCAACCTGTTTCGTGGCCCGAAAGAAATGCGGGGTCAGAAAATGACATCGTGAGTTCTCAACTTTCAGCCCACCTGCACAAGCTCGATGCAATGGCAAGACGGCAAGGTTTTCACGAGTAATGTGTATTCGACGGCACGGCGCGTATATGACAGTCGCACAAACGCTGACGTGAAGCCACGGTACGTCCACAGCAGCTTGGAGGAGTTGGTGGTGAAAAAGCTACTTTTGCTGAGCGGAAAACCCGAATTCATTGAATTGTGAGTCGGTTAAACAACCACGGAGCCGCATCTCGCTGCTTGACCACCATATCCAGCTGGCGGCATGAACGTTGGTGAAACACAAACGATTGAACAGTTTCACAACACACGTATAGCGCTACTTTTTACAACTGTGCGGGGTTTTGTGTTCGGCGCAACGCTACCTGGCGCTGTAGCTTGAGTAAATAGTTGGTAAGCCGCGTTTTGTAACTCATGCGACCAGACCACGTCAGAGACAGACCAAACAAGTCAATTACGAGAAACAAGAATTTGTCTCTTATGAGAAGATAAAATGATCGCCTGTGGTGGCGAGGTCGACGTCGACGTCAAAATTCAGTGACAGTTTACTGCAGCACAACGGAGACGGATGGCTATGTACAGATAAAAGACTCCAGGGCTTGGGTCGCTTTTTGCAGCGTCTCCTTAGTTCATGCAGCACCGGCGAAGTGATCGACTTGCCAGGCGCGTTTGTCACTTGCTGTTCGTGTTTGACCAGGACCTGATAAACGCTGAAGCACTTTTCACCTGAAAGAAGATGAGCGGACATTTTTAATGGAAAAATAATGAACTAACGTGCAAGGCCTTTCGCAGTGACAGCTTCGCCGCCAAATGACACAACAGGGGATTGCAGAGTCGCAGCCAGTGGCGTCATTTGCAAATGTCAAAATATCGCCACCACGATTTCATGATCACGCGCGCCAGGAACTGCAAGCCTTGGCGGTTTAGTTTTACTGTTTGCATATACATTTTCGTATTATGCATAACCTTGTTTGGATGCTATTTTCATATTCCCATAGATCCTGAATCGACATCCATATTTTGTATTTGCTGCCTGGAACATCTTATGTTGAAACTAAAAAAAGGCTCAGGGTCATAACATTAAATGTCGGTGACGACGGCGTTTTTCACACACAGTGCTGGCATTACCAAGAAGCACCGATCCTACTGATCTTGGTGCCATCAAATCTTTTAATGACATCGACTGTGGGGTGTTAGGCCTTCATGGTTGTGTCGTCTTGCATCGATCAAGCGGCAGATATAGCAAAGCATTACTAACGCCTCCGTGGCCAGCTCTCGGTTAGTGACACGGTCGTCAAGGAAATGATCTTGACGGGCCTTGAATAAAAACAGACCGAGCGAAACAGCTGTAACGACTACGAAACAACAACACTGGCATGGAAGGTCCCGAAGCGTTTCCAAAAACTGTACGAGCCTAGGAGCAAACACTTTTCGACGTTGGATTATCGCACTATTTTGCATCTTTAACGAAAACAACATTCCTCGAAAGATGTTTCTTCAATGCACGTTACGTAAGCCAGGCTTTATATGCTTATGCGCGGACACTGGCATGTTTACGCTCACCGTTCTGATGCAGTTCAGTCGTTTGGTTTACAGAAATGCTGTGAGTTTTTTCCACGTTTCACTTGCAGCGACTGAGCTTATCAGTTTCACTTGCGAGGGCACGTTTTGCACCTCTTTTTGAGGTTTGTTAAAGGGTGTGACGAACGGATTGTTGGGGTGTGGCTTGTTCACCGCAATGCCACCTACCCATAACGCAAAATTACTGCGATGTCAACTAACCTCGAAATTGGGGTGCTATTCACCAATTTTGAGGGGTCGAAATAGCGTATTAAAGGGTCAAAACTGTTCTCAGCTTGATATCGCGGCAACAGCTATCAAATGTCGATGCCTCCAAGGTATATCAGTCGACGAGTAGACGACGTACATCACTGAATAATTAATGCCTTATCCAGTCTGTCGCATCCTACTGGATGCGCAGAACGCGTCCATGTCAATAAAGACGGCGCGAAATTCAACCCAGGAATCGAATGGAAATCGATGCGCTGGAAGATCTGCTTACGACGTTCGCCATGGCGGCATTGATCTCAGCACACTCTTGTAGAAATTAGCGACCACTACAAAGAACTTCTGCTCGACAGACGATTGCTTAAATGCCTTTTACGCATTTATGTAAGGGAGGTAAGCAAAGCGCAACCGTTGCTGCTCACATGGCAACGGGTCGGTATGGCGAGAAAAACAAACCACACGTTAGCGACGTTTCGAACATCATTATGCACCGAAAATTACAATCTGTAGGTTCCCTTCGCACAATTGTGCTTGCATGGGACGCCGCGCGTTAATTTGAAAGGCAAAGGGGACCCTGAAACGGAGCAGAAGAGCTACGAGTCGTTCAACCGGTTTTCTTAAGTCTCTTTCGTCGTTATTGTAAGGCCAGCTCGTCGAAGACCGAGTATCAGCGCAGGCATCGATCACGCACCTGGATGCCGAGCGCTTTGGCGGCAGTCAGGCCGCTGGCATGCTCCCGAGTGTAGCTGTCCTTCTCCCTCGTGAGAATCGTCACCAGACCTGCGTGGCAAAAGCAGGGACGGTTGAAAATTGTCTGACAATTGTCCGTATAGCAATTGGCAAAACGTCCCTGCAAAAAATGCTTGCGGCTGTGACGAAGTCACCTTGAGACTCGCGCAATGTGCAGCGGACGAAAAGAAAGAACGCATATGGAGCGAAGGCGGCAATAACAACAGCATTACGTGAGTCTCGGTGGGACAGTGGGTTGAGAAAGGACCTTTTTATCGAACTGGACAAACGCTTCGATAATGAAGATTACATCGGATTACTGACGGATGCGGTCAGCACAAGCGAGGAATCGTCTCATAGAAAATGCGCACCGACATATGGCTCCTAACCACAAGACCTCTATTTCTGTAAATGGCAGTGACGTCTGCTTTCATCTAAACGTCAAGCGAACGTAGAGAAAAACCCTTTGATTTGTACAGCGAGCGGCTGCGGAATACTGTACGAGACTGGTCATCGACAAAGTGGCCCAATCTCGATGCGGCCTTCGATGTGCACAAAATAAAACGGAGTTCTGTTTATCAACACCTAACAAGATATCATCAAGAAAAAGAGGGGTTTAAGCAAAAAGCAGGCAAGGTTTTGACAGCTGGTGTTTTGCGAAACTCCTTTTAGCCAAAGAAGAACAGAAAAATCAATTATGTGCGGCTCCTGCTTCCCCCCTACAAATTGCACTTCCTGCATCAAACGATGGGCTTCTCAGCTGACACGTCCGCTCGGGGGGG
>JGI24021J15306_10003814_pt1 | contig 17212 bp, 8 predicted proteins | sample Ectturendosymbi1_FD_15306 | JGI IMG/M metagenome (IMG submission 15306) | reverse complement strand
AACCAGGGGCAGATCCAGGGGGGGGGGCAATTGGGGCGATCGCCCCCGTAAAACATACGAAAGTAACTTTATTCACCATGATTTTGTACAATTTGGAAAACAGCATTCACGATATACGGCCATTTTGCCTTCAATTGCTTTGTCACAGCAACGTTGTGAAGTATACTTCATCTCTCGTTCTGCAGTGAACCCGTAATGAAACTTGACTACCCAATTTTACTGAAATCTCCCCCCTAAACTTACAGGCTGGATCCACCCCTGGTTCGAACTAGCTTTAATCAAACATTGGGACTTTTTCACACTCATAACCGACAAAGTGTGTCATTCTTGTTAAGTCTGTTTCAAATACCGTGCTATAGTGCATGCAAGTTGAAGGAATGCACGAAGGGTAATAAAAGCAGGCAAATAAACCACATCGGACATAAAGAGCGCGATGCACACAGGCGCGTAGCCAGGGGGGGCAATTTGCCCACCCCAATTCCGAAAGCAGCACTAACAATTTTCAGGTTAATGAAGCTTTTGATGTGTAAGCCAAAGAAATGCGTCAGTGCAAATCAACGAAAGTGCTTAAACCTATTCTACTTCAACATGCAGTCGAACCTGATCAAAACAGTATGGTTTGCCAACTGCCCGTGATTAATCAAACATTGTGCATAATGTAAATGCTGGAGAATTCATGCCATGGCTGACCTTTAACTGAGGTCTAAGCTTCGTGTGAAAGTTGATGATAATGAAATACAAACTTGCATATACCCCCACGGCCGTCGGAAGGATTTTTTTCAGGGAGGGGCAAATAGTAAATTTTCCAGGGGTAGCCAAAAATATTTTTGCAGGGGAAACCAAACGTGGCAAAATTTTATTTTAACCACTCGAAACCAAGAAAACACCCATTTTAGCAAAAAAATTGTTAGGAAAATGTCAAATATCAAACTGCCCGTCCTTCCGGCGCCCATGTATACGCGCTTGTTACACTAACCGAAAGTAAAACAAGGAGTAACGCTTTTCTTTGCTGCTTTTGGAGCACCAGCTCGGTGTATCCCACCAAATGGAAATGCAAACTTCATTCAAGACAATCGCAAACATTCCTCTCTGATAACTCTGGCATGCTGCAGATACTGCATGTTTTTCCCTTGACTGCAGCATCAGCCCTAGCTTTAAATGAATGTCGTATATTCTTGTTTTTGTACAGTTTCGCAACTAAATGAATGAATATGGCGGTGATATACATTTTATATGCTTTGAAGCTCAAGCCTTGGCTAAGAAGTAATTCAGTTTCAAAGTCTTCTTTATTACGCTATTAAACCACAGATACTGTTTAGCAGCAACAGCATTTATTCTAGATATCTCGTTGCGATGGCATGTAGACCTACTATGACAGTTCAATCGCAAATATGTGGAGCCTCAACGGTTTCATTAATAATCTCCCATTACCTTGCCGGGGTGTAAAACAACAGTTTTGTCAAGTAATCAGAGTCCCAACTGTACATAGTCTGAAAGTGTTACAACTTTCATCTGATGTTACCTGCGACCCGATCCTACGGTAAATTTGAAAGCATTCAGCTGTAACGCGAAGAGTTAGCAGAAACATGAAACGAAAGTAGAAAGATGCTTTTTATTTTGTAAGTGTTGAGGCCATTTAGCCTACTTATTTAGATAACTTGCAATCTGTTTTCTCGATAAAGCGCATGTGACCAAAATGAAACTAAATTGAATTTTTCCTAGTCGATTGGATTTTGTTATTTAATACCAATGGATCTAAAGAAAGGCTTCAAACTCTTAGTTCCCGAACTTTTTTCAGCACGACGCAGATCTAAGTTTTGTGAACACTTCGTGACCCAAGCCTCAAACAACGTATGATAAAAATACTGATTGTGTGGATGATTTTTGGCAGCAAGTTTCTAAGTTGGTTTTTAATCTCAGCAATCTACTCTTTTCTCAAGTATCTACGCTACAGGCAGACAAGCCATGGTAACGTTGAAAATCTGTAACTCCGGGTTGGATCGCCTCTGCGCGACCCATTTTTTGACCCCTTCCCACCCTTCTTTGGGTTTTGATCCATATTGAGAACCACTGGGTAGATCAATTAACCAAGCGTTGTGTTAAGCTACGGCGACAAGTAGGCCTATTTCTTAACTTTTTGCAGAGCCGTGGTCGTGGCTTCGTTTTCGCAAATACACAACTGTTTTCACTCTGCGTACTGAGTGGGTCAAACATCCGGGGGCTTGTTTAGGGGGCATGTAAAACTTTCCCCAATTAAAAAATTTTCTTTACAATAATTGTGAATTTTATTGTTAACTCTTTTAAGCTAGATAGGTAAATACGTAATCGTTTACGAGAAGCAGGCTTAGTGCAGGCAGCGTACAAAATGCTACTGCAGTCGCATTTCATAGCGTTTATACTGACTTTAATGACATAAAATCCAACTATTTTTCGAACCCGTTGAGGGACTCTTGCGTTTACATTATCAGTTGCATACGTCAACCAGTCGCTCAAGAATTGAACATGATCCAGATCTTATATGCGCGCACGTTTTGGAGACCTATTTCGGGAGTCGGTGTCTTAGAGCAGGGGTCTCCAAACTGCGACCCGACGCCATGTCATCCGGCGCGCGAAGCTATTCATCCAGCCGCAAAGACATTTTGTGAATAATGAAAAACTAATATATTGACGAAAAATTTGCTGATTTGGTAGACTGCAACATATCTAGAGACATACGTAAGATGTCCGGCCCTCGAACTGTTGTGCAAGAGCTTAAGCGACCCTCGGACAAAAACGTTTGGAGACCACCTCGACTGAACGTGTGTTGGTGTACATCGGAAGCGGGTAAATATAAAAAGAATATAAACAGCGCAATCACAATGACGGCCACGATGACTCCTTTCTCAACTGCAATATTGGCTGAAAAAACGCATACTGCAGAACTAGCATTGAAAGCATCGAGATTTTCACAAATGCTCTCGCAAGAAAGTTTTACAAGCAAATGTTGACTTTCATTCAAAGTAGAAACTTGGAAATTTACGAAAAACAAACTTTTAAAACTTGTCAATTCAATGAAAGTAGACTTTCTATTTGCCGGCTTAAATCTGAACAGAATTATTCAGAAAAAGAAGTTTCAGGAAAAGCACATTTTATGGATGATGCTTTAAAAACAAGGGGCATTACATAAATAAATGTTGAGACTTGGTTGTTGTTTGCCCCACCTATCAAAACTTCTGGCTACGCGCCTGGATACACAGAGGACGTACATATTTTTAGTGACTCGCCGTTATAAAGCACGTGCGATTGAGCTTTCAAGAGGGCCGCAACGATTTACCTCAAGCTTTTTCAAAAGCTTGCTGCAAACCTTTGTCAAAGATATGTCTCGATATGTCTCAGTAATACGCAAATAGTCTACAGTGAGGGAAAACTTTCGTGCGATANAATCTTCATTGCTCTGTTCCACTGCAGGTACGACTTGCATCAAAGGTAGCCGCGTTTGAACGAACAGTTGTGATTGCTTCGGAAACATGTTATGTTGTAAATTGGTTCACAACATAACGTGGCTGCGCATATTTCAGATTCATTAAAAACCGATTGAGAGAGTCCGATCACGCAGGCCTCTCGACTAAAAGAGCATTTGCGATAGACGCTTACAAGTGGTTGCTGGAGCTTGACCCACCCAAGCAAATACTTGTGCTGACATCACTTTTGCTTGATGGGCAAAGGTTGGTTCAAGAATACCATTCATTCCATACAGCGGTGCGGTGCCAAAAAAGAAGCGGGGAAGCGCTCAATCAGCCCAAACATACGACTTGCTACAGTCGACATGGAGTTATTCTTTTGTCGAGCTCATATTGGAAAATGACAAGAACAACGGTGTTTTGGTTATGTGGAGAAATAAGGCAACGCCGTAACACCTTCAAAAAAAGTAAGGAGTGTGGCGCACACTCGCGTTTCCCACCGGTTATACCACTGATCACAGGAGTCAACACCACATACCTGAAAACTTGCGGAGATCCTTGAAAGAAAAATCGACAGGCGGTCCATCGCGAACGACCTCATCGTCCGCATCAGGCTGCATTGTCGCTAATATTTCTCCAATGCTATATCTAAATACATTCAAAAATTGTAGTAAAAATTCAGGTAATCTTGGCATGACACGTCTTGTTGAAATGGTTAGCGAGCAACGATCGTGATGCTTTACCGGCCTTACCGTTTCGAAGTTATACTTTCCACGTCATAGTTCGGGTAATTTTCCGGTTGTGCAACCTTCAAAGGCATTTTTATTTGCATTACAAAATGTAATATCAAGCCAACCAGCAGTGATTCTAGAAACGCTGTAGAAAATCGAAAAATATCTAGAAAGACGGCAAAGCATAAGCAATGAGCTTTGCAACGCGTAAAGCAGATGTTGCTTGTGAGTTTAGGAAACACAATTGTGGTCAGTCTTAAGTGCCCACAGATAGGGTGCAGCGATGCTGCTTCTATACACTAGGCACAGTTTTATTCATAACTGGATACAAGTTGTTTTTTTTTAAATCGAAACACAATGACACTGCATACAGTAAACATCGTGTTTTTTTGCAATGACGAACGTGTATTTACGAAATGCTGTTACACCTCATCTGTTTCTTAAAGTTGTTTGTTTTAAGTAAAGCGCCCACGCATTGGGCGCTGTAATTAAACGAAGTTTCCGTTATGATATATCTCGAAACTTGANACTTTTTCACTCACTGCCTGNGTTAAAAAAGTCACCACTTTNATTTCTTAACGCATTCTGCGGAGTCAAGCTTATGATAAAAATAAAAAGTGCAATTNAAGTCGGAGTATGCACTTGGCTGCAAAANATCAGCTTCTTAAACTTCAGGCAGGGGGACACGAGAGAAGGATGTCGCTATTTCACTGCCACCACCCATTTNACATTACGCGCATTCCAAACCTCGACTTGGTTTCCATGTGGAGTTTAGCACTTAGCAGTGTTTAACCGCATTGGTCGATAGCGCGTAAATTTCTCTTATGAAGCAAAGCAAAGTGTTAATGTAAAAGTGCCAGTAACCCAGCATATGATGGATTTGCTTGTAAGTCACTTAACGCGTACGATCCGCCACAAGCTTCCTGCATCAGGATGTAATTAACGACTGTTATTTCCACAATCAACCGGGGAATCTACTGTGACCAAAAAAAGTCGGACAACAAGCGTCAAATTTATTTGCCCATTGGTGAACTAGCAAAATACGCCTGATCGATGATGAAGATTCGCAGTTACCCGTCATGATATACGCAAAACACGATTGATGAAATGCACGCTATACCATCGTGTTTCCACGGAAAATCTAAATAGTCCCAAACTCTAAAATGTTGGCCTAATTACAGTATGATGTGAGAAAAACGCCACTACAAAGCATATTTATGCTTTCTGAACGTCACTGTATATGCACGCTTATTGCATATCAAATGCATGCTCACTGCACCTTAAGGTTCAGGCCACGGAACAAAGCTTTAAAAACGGTTGTTTCGCAAGTATAGCCTGATCTTTCAAACTCGTAAAATGTGCGCATGAGCGAGATTTCGGCCCGTTGAAGTGAGTAGTGCTTGGTACCAAATACGAGTACCTAAATTTGTTTGTCTAGCCCCCTTTGGAGTTTACATTGCAACGTGCTTATCAGGTTCAAGGTACGGCCTTGCTGTTACAAAACCATTGGATTGAGCCTATGCAATGTTCCCTCTAAGACGATTTTATACCTAGCAATCGTTTGTTTTAGTGAGCATAGTGACTTGAAGGCTGAGCTAACAGAGTTCGAAATGAACTACAAACTTTTGAATTATTAGCATAAGTATAAAAACTTATCAAGATACGAGCGAAGTACAGAGTAAATTCAAATAGCTTCTTGTTTCCGTGCTTTTCCAATGTTTTGGAATGTTGCACGTGCGCGAGAATGAGACTTCACCGTTCATTGAGACAAATGAGCTATTATCTCCAAGCCAGTATGGATTTCGAGAAGGGACATCTACCGAATTAGCTATTAATGAAATATATAACTTTCTCTCCATAATTTAGATCAGGGTCTTGTAACTTGTTCAATATTTTCAGATCTCTCCAAAGCATTTGATACTGTGAACCATCAAAAACTTTCAGAAAAGCTAGAAAAACAATATGGTATTAGAGGATTGCCATTGAAATTATTTGAAAACTACTTAGCCAATCGAACACATTTTGTAAGTATCGCGGATATTCAATCACAAAAAGCTGGTATAACATGTGGTGTTCCACAAGGCTCAAATCTAGGGCTTTACTTTTCCTCCTCAATGTTTTGATAATAATCATATTATATCCAAAGTTGAGATGTTAAATACTACGGAGTAAAATTTTATAACAAGCTATCCTGGAACTCGCACATAGCCCAAGTCATAAAACAAATATCAAACGCCTGTGGAGCTCTTTCAAGACTTAGACATTACCTTCCCATTAATTCCTTAACAACGGTATATTATAGTCTAGTCTACTCTCACCTTCAGTATGCAATAAGTAGTTGGGGATCAGCATCAACATACTTACTTAAAACAATAAAAACAATACAGAATAAAACTATAAGATTGATTACATTTAGTTCATATAGAACAAATGCTGAAAAACTGCATGTACCGCTCAAAAGTTTAAATCCTATTGACATTTATAAGTTACAAATAGCAAAATTGATGCATCAATTCAAGCATGGCTGTTTTACCATCTGTTTTTAACAATTTATCCACAAAGTTGGACAATGTACATTCATACAATACGAGTCACAAAACATCTCAAGAATATATAGTTCCTATAAAAAGATTGACGACTAGCCAAAGATCTCTTGCTTACACTGGAGTTAAGATTTGGGGATCTTTGGATCAAAATTTTAAAGAACAACCTTTCCATATTTTCAAAAAGAATTGCAAGTTACACATCCTAAACCAACATTGACCTGCTCAATCATACGCTAACTTTATTATTCCTCATAATCATAACAAATCTTTCTCATGGTACAAACCTTAAACCTGATTAATATAACGCTATTTTACCATTGGGCTAATGGGGGACCTAACTAGAAATCCACCTGGTTATATTAGGTACCGCGGGAAAATGCAAATATGATTTTGATTGTATTGCTATTCATGAGTTTGCTTGTTTATCTTATCTTGTTTATTTGCGAGTTTTTTGTGTTTATGTGTTTGTTCTCGAATAAATGAACGAATGAATGGTGCTGCGCATTTGCGCAGATGCGCACCTTAGAAGGAACACTGCTCCNAAGCAACCTAACATGTGACGCCAAACCGATGCAGCAAACACAAGAAAGAAATGCTGGATTGAAAATACTTTCGATTCAGACTTCCTTCAATTTTGAAGTGGATTGCAAAGATTCGGCAAAGTTTCGTGACTTTCTTTGCGGCTGTGACCCTTCACAGAATCACACATTTTCACCTTCTCTTCAGCNATTTCAATTTTTAAAGCTGCTTTTAGTCACTTTCCAAGTATATTGCCAGTGTCAGCGATAGTCAAAACCTTTATCGCTGCATAGGAATTAGATATCAATAACAACGGCTTTCTACTTATTGTCACAGGCAATATGATGCTACTTTTACTTTCTTGCGAATAGTGCGTGACGAGCTGTTGTCATGATGACTGTGCGATACTTCATGTCATTGCATGTTACTACCAATTTAACAAAAACAAAGAAACTCTGATTTGCTTCTTTAGTTGGGCGTAATTTGGCAATAATACTGTTGCAGGGGCGTAACGAAGGGGGGGCAAGGAGGGAACAATTCGCCGGGCGTTGAATCACTATAGGGGCGCCGAATGACTGTGGAGGGTGTCGAAAATTCCCAACAATGTCACAAGTACTTCCTTCAATACAGTACATTTGCTTCCGAAAGATCTCCCAGGTTCGACCATGGGGGTACCACACTTGCTTCTTGCCCCGGGCGCCATCTAACCTCGTTACGCCCCTGTACTGCTGAACACTTTTTGATCTGTACTTCTCCACGAAGCTCGCATGATTCATGCTAAACCACTTTTCATTTACTATGGAGTTTCAATTTATAATTCAAACTGCAAACTGCAAGCTTTTGGTGAGTTGGTGCTTCAGTGTGTCGAACGCCACCTAAAACAAACGAGATTCCTTGTCAACAGTATTTTCAAAGCACTGATAAACTGACGAACGGTTTGGTCAGTAGTGTCTGTGCTGTCAAACATGAAAACTTATATAGGTTTCAGAATTTTCATAGACTGCATATTTTGCGCACCGTTATTTCAAAGCACCTGTTCTAAGCAGCAAAACGCAACTGCAGACGCTTTTTGATAAGAGTTCGTTCGATCTGATTGCCTGGCATGCACCACCGAACATGTCTGAACGTTGTTTGTTGTAAACAAACTTCAGCAAACAAAAACCGAATGCAATTAGAGACTCAAGCAACGCAAACACTGAGCTATTTTACAGCATCAAGTTCCAGTTATACACTAACGGCATCAAGACACCAAAGGAGTGACAGCCAAACCTGATTGCTATGTGTTTTACTAGGAAATCAATATCGCTTCCGCGATGCATCCTCAGTCCAGCAAATTGCAAGCAAAAGCTTAGAAATGAAATGATGAAGTAGGTAAACCAAAGCAAGTCTTAGAGGAAGTACACAGACTAAAGTAACAAGCACACACTATGCCCATAAAGCTACTATCATCAAAACCTAAAAACAACTAACGCCAATTACATAGCGGCTGACAGCGAGCAGCCCTGGGAATGAGTCACTCAATTGACCACACATTGCTCAGTAACATCAGATGCTAAGTTATTTAGAAGTGACATTACGTAAGCATTTTTTATGTCAGTGCCGATACACAGGTTTTGTTAGACCGAAAAAACGAGCAGTAAGAAGATAGATTTGGGTCGGGAGGTTAATTTTACAAATTTGTCAGCGAAATTTACAAAAAAGATAGAAAACACACAGCGCAGCATTCATGCCATCATAAACTGCTTTTAGTCGAAACCAGTGCGCGAATGGTGGTGCGAAATCCATCTGTCAGTGCTTCTTGCTCCAGAGACAGTGTCTACAAAGATTAATCGTTCCGTTTTTAAAGGTTATCATAAAAAAGTAACGCTTGGTTTCGTCCCTTGTTCCCCTTGTTTTTCCTTGACATTAAAAGTCGCATTGTAATTTTTGCTCTCATAGTTGTGGCCAGTGGCCCTTTTTAATAACAAGCTCGATTGCAAAATCTGATGTTCACACTCAAACTGAACAAACGGGGATGGTAGTTATTTTGAACAGCTTACTGCTTTTCTGGTGTGAACCACAATTTTTTGTATCCAGCAAATAGATGCATACGTTTGCCAAATCCAATCACGAGGGATGTGCCGATTTTTCAAGGTGCCCCAAGTTATGGCTTCTGTGATTGTGAGTGACAGAAACTCTACGAGAGAAGACCGTTGTTCATCGTAAAACGTTTTTCTTTTCGGGAGAGAACGAAGCTCAAAGAAAGAGGATGTTTTCTATAAGAGAAGGCCATTTGTAAGGACCAAATTCATAAATTTCTGCTCAGCAAATTACGTCAGACAGAGCGATCCTCAGCACATCTTTACCAGTCGAAGGTAGGACTTTTCAGTTGTCGCCGATCTTTGCCTACAGCCGGAAGAGGGGACCTCCAACACTTAGGTAACCTGGAATGATTTCACCATGGAGAAATGAAACTGAGGATCCGAGACTCAAATAGCTGGTGGACGTGACCGAACCAGCACACGTGCCTTTTCTGAGATTGCTAGAAAGGTACAGTAACTACTCTGTAAGTCTTTTTTTCATTCCTGATGTTGTCCGTCCAAATGAGACTGAAGATACTGCAAAGGTATCGCGTTTGAATATTATATTCATCTGTTTTTTTCCCTGTCGCGTGTGTGTTGGCCNAGTTTTAGAGTTATACAAAAGAGTGATGTGCAAGTTGACTGGAANTCATAGCGTCTTCAGCTTCACTGGACTGTCATCTTTCTCAAGAGAACAGTCGTTCAACATGAAAGATGCAAAATACATGGAATGGTCAGCTTGGTCCCGTATTACAATCACTTTTCTAGTGCAAATGACTAGAGCAGATGTTCTCAACACAAGGCGCGTGTTCTCAAGGTTACACGCCATTGTTTAACAACTGGCACGTGAGCGATTATGTTCAAGAAAACAGCGATTTTGCTATTAGGCGCAGATCAAAATAATTCGCGTCTACGCCGTGATGATTCAAATCAGCAAGTTTATTCACACGCGACGAACTGCTGTCAGAAACTAGCAAATAACCAGCCGTGGCGTTCCTTCCTGATTTTGCAGTTTGCGACTGCATGAATATGGTTCAGGATTCTGTGAAATGAAATACGTTGGGACGCATTACCAATCGAGCTGGATACCCCACTAAGAAAAAACGTACAGGCGGTACAAGGGTCGTTCCTTATGAGCGGCTTCACTAACATAAAGCGATTGCTAAATGGTCTCCGCACAGCAGACCATGATCAAGTAGATGCTGGTTTTGGCGCGTACACCTTGCAAAGTTGAATAAAATGTCATCGCAGTCGGTACGCAAGAATGCTCTGTAATAATTGTTATCATGGGCGTCGGATGGATTTTTTCCAGGGGGGGAGGGCAGTAGGAGAATTTCCCAAAATTTTTTCCAAGGGGGGCTAAAAGTGATGAAATTTGCTTTTTACCCCTCGAAATTGAAAAAACAGCATTTTTTTGCTCATAATTTCAAAATCCAGGGAGGGCCAAGTCCTCCCCCCCTTCCGACGCCCATGATTTTTATCAACTATTGCAGCATGATAGAGTGCTGCGAAATACCAATATCAAACAGGTCAGAACCACGAAAGCAGCCTTGATTAGCACTACTTTTCAGCTCAATCGGTTCTGACAAGTCATTTTCTCGTTTTACTAAAGAACAGCTGACTTCATCTTGTAAAACTTGTTTTTTTCTTCTCACACATTGCGGATAAAAAGCATGCATATAGGCACTTTTGTTAATATGTTAAGACTGGGTAGCATCTTTTTCATTTTCGCTTTCATTTATTTACATATTTTTGCACACCATGTAGTATGTACCATTTTTGGTCTATTATTTTGTACGGTAGACAAAAGGTGGTGAAAAATTTAATACTGTTTTACATTCCTGAAGAAAACAGATTGCAGTTTAAGTGGCCTTGTCTCTCAACCTTTGGGAAATGTATGCTTAAAATGTACTTTTCATCGACTAAAGAGCAATGTCCGCAAATCCGCGCGCATGCACGATAGTTCTAGTTCGGAAGTCATTGGATGGAACTGAAGCCAAGTAGAATTTTGATTAATTGTTCTTGCAAGCGAGAAAACAAGTAATATCTATATTCAAAGACGTACCACAGTACCGGTTGATTTTGACAATATCGATTCTATAAAAGTTACTGACACCCAAAAACTAACCATTTGGCGTAGCACAGCACCAGTTCGTTTGCTGGGCGAAATACTTTCGAAGTATTAGAATTACTTTGAAAGCTGTAGTCATTGTAACAACTGGGGTCGTAATATTCTGCAGGTGTTGTAGACTACATTACAAAGCTATACCAGAAGCAAAATCTGATCTTCAACAAAACTAAGCGAGGAAACTCCAAGTGGTGCATCTTTAACCGTGTTGCGTTAACAGTGACGGGAAACAATGAACAAATACCAACGAGCTGTGGAAATGCTGAAATCCTAATACTTATGCGATTAAAACCAAAAGTACTTTGCGCTGGCCTAGCATCGCTATCTTCTTTTGCCGCTAATTGGTGGTTGTTGATAGGTAGGCAAGTATACCACACCCGTAACAGCTTTCTTTCACAGAAACGGTACCACAGGCAGTCGCCCGAAAACGGATTGCTCTTATTCGATCCGTGCCAAGCCAGCCCAAGCTGTGATGAATGCACACATTTGTACTAGACTTAACTGCTGCCTTAGGTGAAGCGGCATAATCCAACCACATCAAGTAAAACGTGCTTTGTTTTAGAACGAATCACTCTAGTTCCATCAGCCAGTTGTCTAAAAACAACTTCAACAAAAAAGAAAACATGAGCCAAAATCCTCCACTAAATGCGTGCAGAAGAAGGTTTTAGCAATCCGGTAAAATACATTAACCTGCCATAACTCACTGCTTCATTCAACTAGGCAAGAGAGATTTTTGCCTGTTTACATCTTTCAGCTGATTGGATTATACAGGTAGCACAAGCGTAGCCTGGTCTCTGAAAACAGCACAAAGCAAATAAGCCATGCCCACATGCAGCTTACGTTTCAAAGCACTTTCTACACAAACCATTTGCTCACCTTGTCAGCGGACTCCTTCTTCAAATAGGCTGAAAACCTTGTTCTTCCTATTTACAGATAAACATCAAAAACTTGTTGGATCTTGAGCACAACTTCAGCGCCGCTTGTACAACACGCAAATGTCGCTACGGGTTGTCACCAGACAAAAGGGAGCACAGCAATAGTTCTCGCGACGTTTCATCGAGAGCGTGTCGGCACAGCAAAGAAAGGATGGCTTGACCAGCTGAAACCATATTTATGCGCCTGTCAAAAATACAAGCACGTTTAGACAAGTTGGTGTAGCAGCAGCGAAGTTACATGTTGAAAAGATACAATTTCGCAAAGGAAGAACAAAGCAAAGTTTGGAGATGAACAAACTGACAGTTGCGATAAATCAGTTTTATGTTCAAAAATGTCATTCGCAAGACCACATTGGCACTGAACAACCACACGATAACATCTGGTATATTAAGACCCTTTTGCTATTTTCCCTTGCTCTTTTAAGCGCTATTAGCAAACCCCGCTTGGACCTTGTGCATAAAACTCTTATGGTATTTGTGAACGCTACTCTGCAATGGCGTAAGCTTTGCTAAATTAATTGTTTTTAGTTTTAAAGCCTATAGGTTCTTCTCCGCGCACTTAGATACGCCGAAAGTTCTTTGTGTCGCAACAATCGAGTCACGTGATTTGTGGATAAGGTTACGAAAAGATAAAATCAGGAATCCCAAGCTTGACTCTGAAACCAAAGCATCAGCGTCAGAAAACGTGAGCGCTGAACATAACATGCCGTCCATACAAAACTTACACCTATTCGAATGTAACAAAAGGCGGCCAAATGCAGGAGTTTGGAAAACATGCTTGCTACGAATTTGGTAAAATCGTATGAAGATGTTATTTGAAAGAGAAACTACAGATTTATGTATACTTCCGCAATCATATCGATCCGAAGCCAGCACAGTGAAGTGCCGCTGCAGACATAACGCAGGGAAGCATTCGGGTTATGTGAGTTCACGCTCGTGAACGGTTTTGTCTTGCGGTTGTATTTTCTTTTTGTCTTGTAAATAGCATCAACCATTGTGCATAAGCTATCTATTGAGATATACTCGTATGTAATAGAGTCCTGCGCGGGTTGAAATTTTTTGTCCGCTCCCGCCCGGCACCCGCAAAGTTTAAACCCGCCCCATACCCGCAGAAATTTGAGAAATTTGCCCGCCCCCTCCCGCAGGCCTTCCCAACCCACACTGCACTGTTTCCGTCCCAAACCTTCGCCTGTCACGGAAAACCACTAAAAAATCATGCAACGTGTTTCGGCGCTAGTCGCAATTTATCCTGTGGTTTATTTCAAAGCCAACGGAAGTCTTGAAAAACACTGTAAGGTAATAAGATGGAACCTTGTCAAACTTCAGCGCTTCTTTCTCAGAACACTGTTAAAAAAGTATGTCATTCACTGAGTGACTCTTTTAAATTTGCTCTTCTGGTATTCACGACATGATCATCGATACTATGTAACAATCGTTCATTAAAAGTTCTGTTTGCCATTACGCAGAACGTATCTCACTGAGGCCTGGAAAACTCCACTGTGGTCTCGCCACCACCGGAGAATGTCTTTACACCAGCTATGTCAAACCCAAGGCCTGCATGCGGCCCAGTAAGCTTTTTATTATTTGGTATGTACAATACAACGACAGCATGACTTTTTTTGTAATCTCAAAGTCGACATTTTCGATGCAATGGTTTTTCGTGTCTGTTTATCATGTTCCACGCATTGGTAGATTTCCACGTGTCCAATCACGTCTGGGGGTGCAAAACTTATTTCTAGTTTTCTGATTTTTACTAATGTGTCCCTCTGTACTAAATTTATTTCTAACTACCCTTGTTCTTCCATATAACAGTAGCACTAAATTTGCCAATAACATCAAAGTTTGGGAGTGATTAAAAGTACCATACAGCCGTCGCCATTGCAGTTGTTCAGATGGTCTTAGTGGCTTTCAACTAAATTTGTCTTTGGAAAGATGAAAGTAAGCCATTCAATGTGCGGCCCTCATGAAGATACTGAAAATATTTGGCTCAGTAGGGCATTTCGGTTGGCATAGCTGCTTTACACTTTCGTGACACAAGCTCTCTGTAGCATAAATTATTTTGCCCGTGTCACTTTCACAAGCATTTAGTCAACATTTAGTAACCCGCAGAAAAAATCTCTTTGTCCCGCGCCCGGCCCGCAGCAAGTTCAACCCGAGCCCGCCCCGCAGCCGCACGCATAACTCCGCGGGTTCCCGCATCTGCCCCGCAAATGCAGGTGCCCGCAACCCCCACGCGTTAACCCGTCTCGCGCAGGACACTAATATGTAACACATCTGCTTCGGAAGCTTTGAATAAACGGTCTTGGTTAGCTGTGAAAATGTAAATCCGACCTGTATTCCTAATTTGATACTGTGCGACCGCATGTAGCTTCAGACGTTCAAAAAAATTTCTCTTATTAGACATGACATACCGGATAAACCATTTCTGGTCAACCATTTCTCCAAATATTTGGTTGCAGTTATGCGGTCTATTATCTTGAACAATTTCTTTCAAATGACATCTGATTTTTTGCAGTATGAGTAGAAACAACCGAAAATCTCAAAACGTTATAAGTTAAATATTTCATGCTTTTATCCAATATTAACTTCAGCAGAGGCGCTTCTCTATAACATCAAATTTTGTCAGTTTGTTTGGAACAAATATAGTTGGGTTCCTGCAACCGCAATTCACGCAAACACCTATCCAAGCCGAACTTCCTCGATAGCAGACTTAATCTGGCAATTAGATTAAAGTAGGATTAAATAAGGTCGTAATAATTTATATGTTCACCTAATACTGTAATTTCTAGGGTGCGACGATGTCCAGGTTTAGGAAAAGCAACCGCTGTCCTTTCTTGGAGAAACATATATCTCGACACAGACTTAATTTGTTTATGGTGGCAAGGGACATGAGAACGTTTGTTTATTCGTGCTGACAGATACCGTGATAACGTTTCATTAATGGCATCAGGTGCTGTGATAACAGCTTGCTTTTGTTTACAGTTGCTCTAAGCTAAATGATGAGGTGGCAGGGATTTTATGAAAGGGTTTCTGTAGAAGGCAAGGATGCGCAGTGTATTTTAACGCGACGTGCTTGTGCTTCAAATCAAAACCATCTTTATTTCGCTGAAAACCAACAACCAATCTTGGGCCTAGTTGCGTCATGTTACGCCGCATGCCATAGGCAGTGCAAATGAATTTCATGGTGAATTTAGGCTCCTCGTCTTAAGCGTACGCTTATACTCACGGATATATTGTACAGACATAATCTGCTTCATACATCGGCAAACACAAGATTTTCGTTTCTGATACCGCACTTGCAAATAGATCAAGACATCATTTAGACCCCAATGGCTTTAAGACGTAAGCAGGTAGCAATCTTAGAATTTTTATCNATATCCGCACCCCGCAGAACCTAACTGGTTGTACGCAAACAGCATTGGCACTGCCTGAATTCTGTACATGTTACAAAAAAACACGAAAAAAAAATCTAGCAACATTATAAAGAGGACGTCGGCGTCNTTATAACCTTTCTAATTCCGATTATTTTTCATTTCAAAACAAGCCCTGACAATTCATGATCTTTNATAAGTCCACACACAGGNCTGATCNCTTTTTTTCTACAACTGCTGATTCACTAATTTCTAAAACACTAAAACCTGGAACAGTTCAAACCTTCGTGTGCCGAAGTTCAAACCTTACTGGTATTTTCGCCAGGTTGAAACAGCTCATTCATGCCTTATACGCTGTAACGTAACAGTTAATTTTACAGTTTAGAGTTAGCACAGGAAGTTTTTATTACTTTTTTTCGTCTGTTGAAATAATTTCGAACTAATATAAGAGCTGATCGTTAGCACAGCAGAAAATCAAAATATAGAACTCAAGAGACATCAGGCAAAGTTGCGCAGAACAAAGCAGTGCTGGTCTGAAGTTGACTTGAAATAGTGGTTGGGCTCGTGAGTGTGATCGCTGAAGACGTGCAAAAACTGCTTTGAGGTTTTGCCTTGATCAATTTCACATCTTTCAATTTTGTAAACAGATGATAACATGTTTGAACTTTATGCGATTTTGCAGTTTATGGCAACAGTTGAGAATGTATGCCACGGATTTCCCTGACTTTGTTCCAGCTAAAAAAACTGCAGGTGTACCTCACAAGGATTGCTAACTCCTAGCGTAAAGAGTTTGTTAAAAAGTCATTTGTAATCAATGCTGATAAACAACTGCATCTTGGTATTTTCAGACCTATAATATATTCAACACCACGACATGAGCGCAAATCACAACGTATATTATCAAACGAGATCACAGATGCTAATTATTCGCACAGAGTATTCCAAAATCAATCTGAAATCAGACAAGTATTTTGCAAAAACGAATATACTATTATCTGCCTTTTTGCAAAGTTTTTCAAAATTATATTCGTGTCTACATAAAAAAAACGAATGCATGCAGTTTTAAGCACCGTATGAAGCACCACTCAGCGTGCTGTATGACAAAAAATGATGGAAAAGTTATGATTAACAACGGGTTTAAGTGCAATTATGTCTATCTCATCAGAATCAAAGCTATATACTGTATAAATAAATTTATTAAAGAGACTATACCACCACGTAATACTGCTACACAGAATTATTTTTGAGCACCCAATCAACTGTTTTTTCATGTGCACTGCATTAAATGAGACACATGGACGTGCAGTTGAAGGCAAACTGCTACAACCGCTTAGCTGTGTTGCGCCGCCAACAAATTGAAAGCAACAAGTGATTCTCATTTCGCAAGAAAACTGCTTGTGTCACAAACTAATTTCGTGTATTTAACAGGTCTCTTTTTTCAACTCTGTTCAATGTCAACATTTCGCTATAGTAACTTCCCTT
>JGI24021J15306_10003811_pt1 | contig 17213 bp, 10 predicted proteins | sample Ectturendosymbi1_FD_15306 | JGI IMG/M metagenome (IMG submission 15306) | reverse complement strand
CAAAGTAAATGTATTTGCGCCATCAAGCGTATACTCTCTACTACCGCGATGTATGTATCCTCGTCTTCCTTCATGTATTTGCGTATTCCATGTTACTGCGACGCATGCTTAAATTCAAGCGCCTTGCGCGTGGGAGTGACAACGCTACTCAATACAATACAATACACTCTTACAATATCAGCGTGATGCCTGTGGTAGAGGCTTCTCTGACACGATCGTTCCCATATCAAACCCAATATATTAGTTGTAGGAAGTCGGAGACGGAGACTATTGTCCAGTGTTTCGTGTGCAATTTGATTTCTGTTTTTAGATTTGACTTGCTTCATGGCAGAAACTGTGTTCCAAACATCGATGCGAAATCTTTCAGTTTGGGAAGCCTATCTTTGCCGACTAATTTCCAGAATTTCTCTACCAACTGGTCCAACGCCGTTAATGTTGTACTGTACATTTTTATTGAAAGATGTTATGCTTGTTCTAACTAAAATTACCTATTGCAACATACAACAAACCATGCTGAGAAAGCTCGCGGGCCGTAAAATTCTATCTGCAGGCTACATGTGGCCCGCGGGCACATTGTTCTATGACACAACAAACTTTATTTATGCGCTCAATAACAAAAAGTATAATTTCATTAATATTATTAAAAATTTCGAAACTTCCTTACCTAAATTATTTGAAATTTTGTCCAAATTTTTGACAATTCAAAGCTTTTGGGTGTTCGCTTGCACCTCCTACACTCCCAGCTCCTACACCACTGGGTTGAAAGAAATATAATACTTTGTTTCACCAACGTCTTTTCATTATAAGTTATTTATTTAATTATCGTTTGTCACAGCGCAGAAAGTACAGAAATTTCAGTACCCTATTACAACATTCAACGAGTGAGTGAAAAAGTAAACTACGCAAAGGATAGAAAAGGTTACATTGCTCTGAGCTCCCTTATATTAGTGGCTCGACAACGCCGCAGGTAATGTGCAATAAACTGACTGTGACAATTTTCAGACTATTGCATTCTTGAAAAGATTGAATTGTGTATTTTCAAAATAAACAATGCCAACATTGTTCGACCGACAATATTCAGTGCAGGCAAATTAGTTGTGATGCCATAATAACCTGAAAAGCTTTCAAAACATTATGTGAGGACACAAAAGCACAACTATTACCGCAAGGTAAACATGATACACTGACTGCAACACTTTTGGAGCTTAGTAATTCCAAAGAAAGAAACCTGGAAAGCACTTCATCCCAGGCCCGTAACTAAGGGGGTCTCAGGGTGCTTCGCCTCCACTGAAAAATTCCCCCCCTCTAGCCAGCCTTATAGTATGAATAAACTCAGATTGTATGCATGACCGTTGTTTCCGTACATGCTATCGATGTAAAATTTGGGCCCCCTCAGAAGACTCTTCGTCCCCCCTGGTGTCCCAAGCTGGTTAGAGGTCACACCAGCCTTGTGGGGATGAAGTGCTTTGCACATTTATGGGAAATGCTCAACGTATTTTTTTAGGGATGTGTATACCACGTAGGTCACTCTCTGGATGCGGCCCTGACCTGATATATGTTGATTAGTACAGATCACTCTTGCATCACTTTGAAAACGATAAGAATTAGTGAAATAAGCACCGTTTTAGAGCGTTTGCTAGAATCCTCTAAGGCAGGGTTTCCCAACCTTTCTCTGATCATGCATTCCGGCAGATGAGCATGTACCCCTTCAGCATTTCGAAATATAGTCATGTACCCCTTAGGAATTTCGACACATGAACATGTACCCCTAAAATTGCTTATGACAAAATAGTTTATCATGATTAATCGCAGGTATATTTAAAAATAAGCACATCACGGCTTTTTAAAATAATGTTTACTGATATATGTATAAATTTTTGGAAATAAAACATTAGATATATATTTATTTTCTATTGTTAATCTTAAATGTACCCCTTCGGATAGGTAAATGTACCCCTAGGGGTATATGTAACCAAGGTTGGGAACCTCTACTCTAAGGCCTACCGAAGGCACGATCGTGATTTTTGAAGTTATTATTTGCCATAACTCGCGAACGGATTGCTCTAGAACAGCGTTTCTTAAACTTTTTCTACCTCAGCACCCCTTCTGGTCACGCCTAAGCAGTCTAGCACCCCCTACCATTGGCTAACATCTGATTAATATAACGATAAAAACAAGTGCAGTAGGCTATACCTTCATCATATGCTTGGTTCATTTTCCAAAACAAAAACAGCAATTATGACAATAGCATTGACAAAAACAATAAGAAAATAAAGGAAAGCTCATGGACAAACTCATTTTAAAATACATTCATCAGTGCGATTTTTGTTCTTGCTTATGTGCAACTAGTTTTTCATATCGTGGCATTGTGTTTGCCAGAACCACCCTCATGTCGTGTAACAGGCCTCCATGAAGACGGTTCCGGACAATTGTCTTGATTAACAGCATTGTCGAGAATGACTTCTCGCTCAGGTAAGTAATTGGAAATGGAGTGATCATCTCCAGCGCTGCCCTCGCCAGTTCAGGATATGCAACCAACTGATCGCACCAAAACTGAGGCAGAGATAATGCGCGGAATTTTGTTTTGCAACCCTGGTTCTCTTGCAAATCTATAAATTCCTCCTTCAGGTTGTCAGCATCACTCATTTCTGCCAAGAAGGGCTGCTGAATCCATTCTGGGAATGTCAAATCATGGGGGAAGTACTTTTCCACGGTACTTTCAAGGTGCGATAGATGAGTAACAATATTTTCTAAAACCGTTGGGCTGATTGTCTTATCTTCCAAATTTTCTTCAAGAATTGGAAGGTTTCCCATACTTCCTCCTTCAACTCGACGCTTCCAGAACGCGAGCTTCTTCTTGAAGACTTCGATCTTCTCTGTGCAAAGAATATAAGTAGCATACATGCCTTGCATGAAAATGTTGAGATCATTCAAATGACTGAAAATATCTGCCAGATAGGACAGATAAAGGATAAAGACTTCGTCCTCGAATTTTTCCGCACAATTATTCTGATATTCTCGAAGAAATATTGCAATCTCATCTTTGAGCTCAGCCATACGGGTCAAGATTTTCCCACGGGAGAGTCACCGCACTTCTGTATGAAAGAGAAGAACTTGATGTTCACTTCCCACTTCCTCACAGAATAATTTGAACAACCTGTGCTGTAAAGGACGACCACGGATGAAATTTACAACTTGCACACAGATAGACAGAACATCTTTCAGGTTAGGCGGCAATGTCCTTGCCGCCAAAGCATGGCGATGGAGAAAACAGTGCTTCACTATGATATCTGGTACCTTCTTCTTTGACAGAGCACCTTCTTCTTTGACGCAGCTGAATGTGAAGCCTTCACTTTCATGCACTGGTATGCCACCTGGTAGGAAGCTCTTAGAAGTGGTTTTTGCATTGGCTTGAATCCAATTTGGGGTAGTGTACCCCTTTGGTCATATCTAGCCCTTTTAGCCTGCATAGCCTGGAGAGTCTGTTCATGTTCTGTTGCTGGATGTTTCGCCTGGTGCTCTTTGAGTCTAGCAGGCTTCAAATTAGAGTTGCAAATAATAAAATGACTGGCCATGCATTGTGCTTGGTCTGGTCCTCCAAGATCATCCAGAAGTGCAGTGAAGCCATACCTGACATATTCGTCATTCCATTTGCGTGTTTTCGGCATTGTAGAATCACGCAAACCTATGGACAAAATAAATAACATTTTTGTTAATTAAGTTATATCAACATTCTGCCAATTGGTGTATTGACCATGGAAAACGTTTCCATTTTTTCCATAAAAAATAAGAAAATAGGTTTTAAAAAGCTTAACAGATGAAAAATCTAACAAACACATTTATTCACGTTGGTTATAAGCGTAGCAGTCACGCTAGCACGACCGCTATATGTGAGCAAAGACGGCCAAAGCAAGGAAAAGGGAAAGACCAAGCAAGCGACACTTGTAAGTGACTTCCATGCACATGGAAGTTAGAGCTCTCTTTGGCCTATTCGTCTGGCGCGGAGTGTTACATCGATGACGTCACAATCCATCAATCCATCCTTCCCGAGGTTCGAGGATCAATCCCACACTGAAGTAGGACTCAACAACCGGGGAGTTCCGCTTCAATGGTGCCCGATAAGGAACACCTCCTTGAGGAGCTGGGATGGATAACGTGGGTCGCATGGAAAAAGCAACAAAAAGAAGAGAAAGAGATGAAGAGATAAAGAAGACAAAGGCTCAACGTACCGAAGCCCAATCAAGCATGACACTCACGTCATCGGAGCTGGCTGGACTCTTGATATCAATTGGCAAGATAGTTCAAAGAGAAGAGAGTGGGCAATCCAAAGACTTCGAGGAAGGAAAGAGATGTAGCAGTCACGCTAGAGCGACTGCTGCATGTGAACAAAGACGGCCAAAGCAAGGAGAAGGGAAAGTCCAAGCAAGCGGCACTTATAAGTGACTTCCATGCACATGGCACTCTTTGGCCGATTCGTCTGGCGTGGAGTGTAACATCGATGACGTCACAATCCATCCTTCCCGAGGTTCGAGGATCAATCCCACACTGAAGCCGGACTCAACAACCGGAGAGTTCTGCTTAATAAGTAATAAAGGTGTGCACTAAATATAGTCAGCCAATCATTCATTTCAGTTTATTTTGACATGTTAAGATATGGACGTGGCCAAAAAAGCAATAAATTCCTTCAGCAAGATTTCAGTAGAAAGTTGAAAGAAAAGAAATTGGGATGAAGCTTACCATTATTACCGGAACACAAAGACTGTGTTGTGCTGCTACCTGCTACTATGCAACTGTTGTCTGGAGCCGCGGTGCCAGATCGTGAGTTGCGAAATTCACTAGACATCCATCGAAATTTAAAAAATGTATACACAACCGAACGTTAGCACCATTAATGTACAAAGCTTGTGATGCTGATTTAATATTGAAGTGTGGAACGCTCGTACAAATCAAGTGTTTTTTATCACTATGCTACAGCACATACGAAAATCAAGATAAAGTTTATCCCCATATTCAAATTCTAACAACTTGACGACCAGGACGAATTACGAGTCTCAGCAATGTCCTGAACTGACCTTACACCGCAATTGCACCTTTCCAAAGCTAGCCTACCACGTTCTTGGACACAGCCAGCTAGCCTAACCATTTCGGATGCGAGCAGCGTTCGAATTTCGATCGGCTTTTTCAAATCAAACCGGATTTGGACTGGATTACGTATATATAGGCCTACGTAGCCGGTAGGCATCGCTTGGCAAATACGGATATACTCGTACGCTGGTCGATGAAGTGTTAAAATATGCTGTAAAAATACGTTTGTCCAAACGTACTCCTTTTACCTTTGACCGCCACATATGTGGCCTTCCCCGGCACCCCCTGAAATTGATTTCAGCACCCCAGGTTAAGAAGCCCTGCTCTAGAAGGTGATTGAAGACATTCTCGGATTTGAAAGACAGCAACGCATTTTGAGGTATGTTGTACGTACTTGCGACCTTATTGTGACGTCTTTTTGGGGGAAAACCCGTTTCTCACGTTGCCAAAAAAATCGTGTCTGTGGAGCGGCAACCAAACACGTTGCGATGGAAATAAAATTTCTACACAAAAAAATGTCAGTCATGACCACAACTTTGCGAAAAAATTGAAAAAAATAAACTTACTTGTTTGGGGGAAGTAACACGGTGTAAACCAAAACTTTTTGGGTTGTTGTTACCCCCTTTGTGTCTTTGAAGGGTAAATTGTACCCAATCAACAGACACGAAAGTCTGAAAATCGCCGAACATGTGTCATTTGGTGTCTTAAAACATCCCACCAAATTTCAATTGAAAACACTGAGAGGAATGAAGTTATGTAAGATTTTGCCGATAATTAATTAGCTAATCCCCAAAACGTTTCAACCACCAACGCTAGAAGGCCAATCAGGGGTTCTAAAGATGCGGATTTCCGCCTGGTGTATTTAAAGAAAAACGAATTAGCCCTTGTATTTTTCTCAGGCATCGATGACGTCATCCGAAAATGAAGTTATGCAGCTACATTTTTGACCCAAACATTTTTCCAAAAAACAACATTCATGACTTTGGTTGGAATTTTTTGTTAGTTGGGATCTTCAGATGTAGTCCAAGCCAAAACACCGTTTCGAAAAAGCTAACAGGGAAGCGTGAAAAGAATTTCGCCAAAAATCGCTTTTTTGCCAGATAATCGCTTCTGGAAAATCGAAAATTTGAGTTTTTCTCTAACTTTTCAAATGTTAAGGTACCTTTTTCAAACTCATCGGATCGATTGCTGTCTTACCAATCCGCTCAGTTCTGGCAGGAATCTGAAATACATCCTAAATTTAAGTCCAGAAGGGAATTCCGGTGCATCTCTGGCTGCAAATACAACGAGGAAGCATTGGGTATGTCAGCAGTTACTTCGACCCAATTCATTGACAATTGAAACAATCGTATACGAAGGTCAGGAGCAAAAACGTCGTCATAGTTTTGCGACTTGTAACTATTCAGAAAAAGCTTGGAAAATTAAAACAAATATCAGTTCCTAGCAAACTTTGCTAAAAAATATCAACAGTGTAAAAAACAAAGACTAAAGACATTTTTAGCATTAAAAATAATTTTTGTCCAATTGGTAAAATTTATTCAATGCTTGTTGCTGGCGATAGCAATTCAGTCTAATACTGTATATGATACAGTGTCGAGCTCTAATCTCAATCAGACAACTTTTTACAGAGTACATAAAGCAAAGATCTCGTACGAACAACCCACCTCTAGTTTCCGCTAAAGCTTGATTGTTTCGCATTTGTTTATGCTTTCGAGAAAATACAAACAAATTTCTTACCAACGGGCACTTTGAACTGAGGTTTGCTGCACATAAAAGTTTCACGATCATGCCACCATGTTTGTGTCTCATGACCGTGTGTCACTGAGCAAAGAACTGATTTTACATCTTTAGCTGTTAAGTAAACCACCCGCGCATTAAAGCTCCAAGCAAACTTCGTTTTTTTTGCACAAGTCATGCACGCAACCCCTCCTTTTGTAATTTGATTTACAGCATGGGCAACGTTATAGTTTCAAAATATTTGTTCAGTTCGATGGCAAACGCAAACGTTTCAAGTAAACCTCCGTCGTATTTTTCACGACATTTTCTGAACGATGTTTCAAACTAGGACGAGATCAATCGACCAACTGCCAAGTCTATTATTTGCTTCATGACTAACATTTCCTATTGTTCCAGGCCAAGATCAAAGAGTATTATGGATTCCGGTGTTTACAGAAATCTGAACTTGTCTGGATCGCTGAACAAGTGATAAACAGTCCGCCCGAGGTAAATTTCATAATACAGCGCATTATAAAAGGCCGAAGTCTTGCGCAGATACCGTACAGTACTTGGGCAGCATTCTTCAAAGTATCGGTGTTGCTTCTCGGAGAAGAAAGCGCTGAAATGAAACTTTTTGGTAAGCTTGAATTTACAGAAAAAATTAATTCAATTAAACGGTGAAGGCATTGCTTATGAAGTAAACAGCCTATCTTTCTTGAACATTCAACGGTTGTGTTCGATGTTGCCTGCAACAGTGTTCGATGTGGCCTGCACAAAAGCATCGCCGCTCGAATTTGGAAACTTAAGCGATTACAGCTTTCAAAACTTCACCGCCAACCGGTGTTAGAAACGAAGCTTTGTTGTTAGTCTCTGCAACAAATGATATTTGCACTTGATTGATCAGCATTTTTCGCTTCCGACAAAACCTGCGTCCGTAAAATCGTCACTGAAACAAGCACACGCTGCTTAATAATGTAGACCCGATAATATTTGCTTAAACCAGCAGAAGCTTTTTATGCAAAGCATGCTTTTTCGTCTCAATGTTTTTCGAATTTGCATTTTGTCAAATTACTCAATTTTTAAACGGACGATTTTCTAATCTGTTTGCTTCAGCAGCGGCAACCGCGTTATTTTCTTGGATTTGCTCTGTTGCGTCACACGGACGTTTCATGGAGCCGCCGAGCAGAGCGTCTTTGTGGAGATTCATGCATACCGATCCGGCTATCATTCCATACGCGTCAATCGTGGAACCGAACTACAACGATAACGAACTATTTTGTGGTGGCTTCCAGGTAAATTGCGTGGAATGCGTCGTACGATGAAATGCGATTTTGTGTTGAAATAGCTACTGCTTTTATTTCACCTGTTTCGTATGTTAGCTAACGCATTTAGTTCCCTTCTCTGTTAAGTGGTAAGCGTGATCAAACTGGCATCGGCAAGTGTTAAGATTCTCTTAAAACAAGGAGCAACAACGCAATTAAGACGCATTTTTGCAGCATCAGCAAAACCACGGAGGCCGCTGCGGCATTTGCGGCGACCCCTGGGATGGAGAACGCGAACACGAGGCGCAGGGAAAGTATGGGAAAGGTATTATCGTCCGGAAATATGCCCAAGGTAAGAGGATTGTGCTTTTCGGAGGAAATTTCAACATTTTTTCTGGGACGCCTACCAAGCGTGGCTAAAAGGCACCACAAAAGCAATATATTGCAAGTATAGTCTTTTTCAACGAAACGCAAACTGATTTTGCAATAGGTGCTTAAACAAGATATCCTGCCAGCAAAGACGTATCTTAGGGATTTAAGCATTGGAAATCTTTAGGGAATCACATTCCAAAGCAAGTTTTCTACCTTGCAGAAGCTTGTCATGCTGCATTGAACACTGCATGTTATGTTATGTGATAATCGCAGCGTAGAATCATCTGTGTACATTAGCAATTCTCGCAATGCGAATATTAACGATTTTTACGACAATAAAGAAAATCAGTTAGAAAAAATGGCTTTCCACAAATTCAGAGGTCAAGCCCGTACGGATTTCACAATGTGTCACAAACCAACCCTTCCTGAAAAATGTGTGAAAAGCAGACATTAACCGGCTCATCAAGTCGTTGCTCCTATAATTCATATGCTAATACTCTCAGTAAAAGAAGGACATTCTTTTGAAAGAGCACACTGTGTCCAATTAGAACAACTTAGGGCAACTAACCTTTAGCAGGCCCCGAGTGAGGGTAATTATAATTATTGATGCGATCGGAAAGCCCGAGCGGCAAGTGCGCCATGCTTCACACAGTGGCAGCAAGCAACAATAGGGATCACCCGACGAGATCACTCTATTATTGCTTGTTCGCGCCACATTTATATCGGTGTTGTTCTTCGCGCACATCCCGTTCGTGGTGAATCGCACATTCAACGCAACGCCGGCGGAGAGGTTGCAACATTATAACTTGTCAACATGTTGTATTTTTGTCAGACAAGAACATTCTTCGAAAAATGCTGTTCTTTTTGCTACTCATGTTGTTTCGAAGAACATTCTTATTTGCTTCATCCTTGCAATACTTCACAAAGATACAGCACACGTTCACGCTCGAAACGCGTTGTCGCTAGAAACTCAAGAGCTACAGTAAAAGTGACGAAATTGAGAAGAAATTTGTTTTTTCAATAAAACTTTCAAAGAGTCACTTGAAATAAATGTGGCTGAAAGAGTGAATCTACGTGTGTCCCTTTATAACAGTAGTTTCCTAACGGGGCAACGGGGTCTTCAGCGAAAAATCCGGGATCCCCAAAAGATTGCCAAATTGTTCTGAATGTCGAAGTAAAAAATTTAATTGGTTTATCACAGTGGCATTTGCTCTTTCATCGTGCACTTCTTTTGTAAGTTGCGCAAACAAGGGGTCACCAAGCCAAAATCTTTAGAATTAGGAGTACCCGCGGCTGAAAAGGTTAAGAATCACTGGTCTAGAATAAAACACCGAATTTAATGAGCAGCTTACCCAACATTCAACTGAGCGAAACTTGGTCAAATCGCTTATTACAAACAGGGAAACATGTTTATATAAGATAATTGACGAAGAAAAGAGTGAAAACTGACTCTTTCCATTGCTCTGACATTTTATCTAATTTATCCCCAAACCGGAAAAAAAGACCGACTGTCTTGGATGTCGTAAGTTGCTTGGGGCACGCTCAAGTTTCTGGTGCGGTCTTGGTATCTTCATACACTTGCGCCACACACCTGCTATAACGTTGAGCAAGCGTTGTTTGGACCAAGATGCAAATAATGAAGTTTGGAGGGAATGGTCTGTTTTTCCCATTCTCACATGGAAATATCAGCAAATAATTGGGTGGAAAAGCGCCGAACAAAAAACGCATTTATTACGAGTAGTTTGCAGAAAGTTTTGAATAAACCATTTATTTGCAGGAAGTTTAATGGACATAACGATTGACCTCACCGCCCACCACCTTGGATTTTTCGAAATAAGGTTGTGTGAACAGAATTTTCCGGAAGTTCCAGCCACGCAGGAGTGCCTGAACAGGTGAGGTAGAAAGTTGACTTTTATTTTGACGTCGTCAGGAAAACAGCTTTTTTCCAGGAAATACACATTAGTACATTTTGCTGACAGCTCCACTGAATTCTACGTACGAAAATACAATAAACAAAAATGCAAACTTCACTGAGGAAAAATAACTTGCGAATGCCGGTATGCCGCAATATAATGGGCAGCATGCCGAAGTCTACGTAAACGTTTGTTCGGTATGCTTTTATTCATTTCTTTTGTCATGAAAGGTCAACATGCAGACAAATTTACCTAAGTAAATATACATAAACATAATATCAAAAAGGTTGCACGTTGTCTTTTCATTTTCCAAAACTTTCTTTTATCTGTCATGTGATGAAGCCAATTTCGTCTTTTGCCAAACAAGACCTGGAAAAACACCTGTGTGCTGCAGCAACGACTTGATATGATCTTTTCCAACGCAAACGGTCATTGCGTAACTCAAAACGTTTGGTTCACTTTCATATCGTTGTCCACGAATTTAACTGCTCTGCAGCCCTTTACTGTTCATTGACGGCTGAACGGAAATTCTTGATCTGCCTTCTTTTTGGTGCAAAGACGTATATCGGCTTTAGTTCCAAAGGAAAGAACACCGTGTCGGTGTGTGCATTTTTGCTTCCAATCAAACTCATGTTATTCGAAATATCGATTCCACCTTGGTAGTATCATCCTTGTAACTCATTATCTGATTATTATCTGATGAATCAAATTGTGGCCAACTGCTTTTATTTGTTTTAAATTGCAATTGATACTTAAACACTTTTTCAATTAACTGCGCTGCATACTTAATTGGAAACCGTCTCAAGACGAAAACAGTGGGCCATAACCTGTTAATTGAAAATACCGACCGACCTTGAATCGAAGAGCTTCATCTGTGCAGCACTTCACAAGCGTCGTTGCTAGGTTGTCTGATGAAAATGGGGAACATGCGAGTCAACAAATAGTTATCTTAGAGAAAAGCATCAAGAACGCTTGCAATCTTGTTTAGAGTAGTGATCCGAAATGTTGTCTACACTTTTGAGGTAATAATGCAACCAGAGTTAGGGGGAGTGAAAATTTTGCCGAGCATGTGAAAGCTCAGAGAGATCTCAGACTACCGTTTCAAAACCATGAACTTGAGAATGTACTTTTTTAATATCTCAAAGCATTTTTGTGTCAACAAAGAGGGCAATATATTACCTGTAGGTACCAGTTCCACATAAGTCAAAATTTTGAAAAACTTGTAGTAGCAACATCTAAAAACGCCACTACAAAACAATTATTACTATCCTTATTTTACCTACATTTTAAACCATAGATAAAAGTCAGCAAAGCCACGTGTTTTTTCAAATCAAAATCACGTGCTTTTTTACAAGTTGAGGCAATGGACCGTTTTAAACTGTGGCAATCCACTGCGAGGTTCCAGTCCCAACTTATTAAAAGTAGTTGGACATTGCGAACAGACAACTCGCTGTCATACGTAAAGAGAGCAACTCTCTTGGGTTAATTTTTGTATTCCTTTTTTGCAGTCACCTGCTTTTGACAGAAGCTGGAGATTCAAAGTATTATCCGGATCAAGAAGGAGTAGGAGGAACGAGCAAAGGCTGGAGATTCAAATACAAAGTTCAACTTCCACCAGATGTCACTTGCACACAATGCGTTGTACAGTGGAGATACCATGCAGGTATGTCTGAACATGACTGCATGCAGTAAAAATGCTGCAAACTACAAAGCGCTTAAAGTATAAATTGAAAAGTTAAACATCGAAAACCAAACCAAGATAGAACAAACTTTGTCTAAACTTTTTTGGCAACATGACCTCGATATAGGCGTCTGGCCCAGGCATTTATTTAAAACGATTTCTTAAAAGCAAAATGCTGCATTAATTTGTCATAGCTTGAAAATATATACGTGTAAAGAATTGGAAACGTTACGGTTATTTACTTTTCAATCATATTAGCACTTATCCTACTATCTGATAACGCGGTATTTCTCCATAAAAAGCCGATCTCTTCAAAAATTGATTGGGTTTTCCACGTAGGAAAATATCAACTGCTTCTTGTAATACGAGTATACTCGTGTGAACAAGTATCAACAGACGATCGTTTGTTTGTTAGATTTTATGCAGTGGTAATTATTTTAGCAATCAGAATTTTCTTTGGGTTTTGCTGTTTGGTGATAAAAAAGCTTTACAAAAAAGTCAATTGCAAAAATCGCTTTCTTAAATGTGAAAACGATATTTCTCAGCTGCCCTGTTAGAGCGGGACTCCTTCTTTGAAAAGGTGAGGGATAAAGGTCATTAGGTCATTGCCGTTGTTGGGTTTTGTCCCGTAGGTTTTCCAACCGGAAAGCTCCTTCAAAAGCGACATGTAAGCTTATTTCAAAGCATTCACTTTTGAATGGAGTTTACTGTATATTTGAGGTGACTTAACGCAAGGCAGAATGGGCGTGATGTAGTGGGCGTGCTGGTGCAGTGGGTGTGGTCCAGAGAAAGAACCTGAGCAAATTGTCTTTAGAAATAGCATCACAAGCACCAGTTTTTGTCAACAATTTCAGGTAATTATCAATGAAATTAAAATGGAGTGAGTTTTGCTTTTGACATATTGTACAAAAATAGAGTTAGTTAACATTTTTGATGGACAGTTATTCAAAAAAGAGCAATGAACACACTCAAAAGACAGTTTCATGAATATGTGCACCTATTTCTCAGTTCATCCTTGTCAATACCAAGCCGCATTCTACCGAAAATATAACTCCGTTTGGTAAATGCTTTTCCAATTGTCCGTGCTTTGAAATATTTTTTCTCGTAAAAGTGAAAAAACACTGCTACGAAACTAACAATACCTGCCTGTTCAAGGAAATAATTGGGGCTGCGACAGCAACGAAGGATGCTGTCTTGGATGCGGGGCCCAGGAGGAGTTTTACGGATGCGCGGACGTTGCGATTGGATCGGAACCGACGCTTCCTCCCCCTGGATGGGTAAAAAACATTTTCGATTCTGTGGAACGTTTTGCTTCTCTGAAAAAAGAGCTTGCGCGATCGTCTTCATTCAATTGTCTTCAGCAGTTTCGGGCAGCGAAACGCAAAACCATATTACCGTGGAACGGAGGCCCCGCCCACCAAAAAAGACGCAAAACTCCGGATCGTTCTTCTTGATCAGCTGATAAAATTATGTCAATTATACTCAAATTAAACATTAAAAACTTTCGCATGTTTTTTTGTACCAACAAATGCGATAAATGGATAGTCGCGTTCAAACTTCATGTGTCTAACATGAGTCAAAATCACCACAAAATTTAGTAAAACGCTTAACCTCATTCTTCTGACATATTTTGTTTGTAAATTTGAGAAATGTGCGATTTATCGTTTTCGTATTTGCTCTGAATGTGTGCTTAAAAAAACGGTGTCTGTTTCGTTTACCTATATTTCTTAATCGGTTTTTGATATACAGTATGTTAGTAAACTTATGTTTCAGAAATAGTTGAAGTGAGATTATTTTTTGCAACAATACAACTCGCAAATCACTTCTTGAAAAAACAACGACCATTGGTGCATGACGCGGATGGCGTAATTTTTCGTTTTGCCTCATTTTAAAGAACGAGGTACCGACAACTACGACAACTACAGCAAGCAGCAGCAGCTTGTCGCCTTCTAGCACCCTCTCTACCACCACAACCACTTCTGCGAGCCCCACCACAACTACCACCTCATCAGCCACCACGACCACTACATCGACCCCATCCTCTAATGAACCTTCCTGCAACGTAAGTGAAACTCAAGTTTTCAGACTTTTGAATCTTCCTAATAGCAATCGTTTGTTTCTTTTTGTCAAAAGTTTGCGATTTGAAAATTGAAAAACTATTTATTGGAATCAACCTTTTGAAACACATATCCAAAGCACCGTTGCATAGGATAGGGTTATTAAAACTCAACGTATATCAATAAAACTACCAAACTATAACTTGGTCCAATCAAGGAGCTCAGGTGGAGGTACGTGAGAAACGTCTTATTTCAAAAATACCATGATAAATTGCATTAGAATAAAAAAAACAACTTAAAACTAAAATTTTCTGATGCCTTCGGCCTAAAGCTTTCAAATAATTTAAGGGTCATAAGGTTGCTTGTTGAGCGAAAACTTTTAACAAACTTTAAAAAAATACTGTTTTAGTCAGGATAAGATAAATCCACACACTTTAGCAAAGTTGGTCTTATATCTGGTAAAGAAACGACCATCACAAAAGTTTTAATAGCAAAGTTTTAATATGAACACAGCTCTAAGGCAGTAATATTTAACAGAAGTCTTTTTGCCACATGCGCCCGTCGCACGAAGGATGTGTGTTCTTTATCGTGAGAATGTGACAATTAGTTTGCGTTTTCAGCTTAAAACACAAACTGGACACAAGAAGACTTTATCGACGTTCAAAACCTGTGATTTCAGGCGTTGGTTTGCTTGCATATGTCAACGACATTTTTTACAGAACAAGCCTGAAGGAAAGTACAAGCTGGACTGCAACTCCTATTACACGTGCGGTAATGCAGGCGCTGGACCCTACGTTTATCCCTGCCCACCCGCCACTGTGTATGACGTGTATCGGCAGATCTGCGACCATACATATAATGTTCCTCCCGAATGCGGGGTGAGTGTTTTTAATTTTTAAAGCAAAATTTGCTGTGTTGTGGCAAAGAGTGTGAAAGCGTTAGTAATTACGCAAGCCTATTTCTATTTGCTCAGTATAACATTTTGACGCATAGTGGGTCGTCGTCATAATGGGTGATTGCGATGCTCAAAGTCGTCATAATGGGTGATTGTGATGCTGCGTCCTAAAGGCCATTTCTTGCCTTGAGGGAATTCTGTATTACAGAAAAACATTGCGTTTGTTTATTTTTGCACAGACAAAGGAGCCTGGAACCTGAGTTCCAGAGAAGCTGGAAACCATGTAGAAATTCATCAGTGCGTGAAATCCATGAACTGCAAATATGTCTGTCAGTATGCAAATATCTGCCACAATATCTGTTTCACAGATGAATATTAAAATTGTTTCGCAATTTTTTTCCAGCTTTGTGGATTTTTTTGTGAGTTCGTGTATATGCCTTTATCATGCTAAACAAAACATCAACACAACAAAGAAATGTTTGCCTGCAGCGAGTTGCTTTCACACGAAAGTCATGCCTGGCATTTTTGTGACTGATTTGATCGATGTCTTGTCATACGTAACGATCAGTGGTTAGGGCGTAACTACGCTGCGAAGTTGCTTCTGACAAATTGCAATCTTGTGGTAAAGTTAAACACAGGCAAACAGATGGAAAAAATTTTCTGATCAGCTTCTGTTTTCGAGAATTTGACTGTTTGCTTGGAGCCAAGGAATAAGAACATTGAAGAAAATTACAGTGAAGACCTTGAACATTTTTATATCTCTTGCGAAAATTCGCGATCAATCCTTTATGTAAAGGGAACGCTCGATTTCAAACAGCAACTGCCAAGATGCTGCTTTACCGCCAGATGTTCAAGCAGCGTTTCTTTGTGACAATTTTGGCGTAACACGGCGCCTGGTAGCTTCAAAAATTATTGTTGGCCGACTCTGTGAGACATTATTAAGTTGAAGTAAAAGCCTGCACTGCTGTAGCACACCAAGAGACGTGGAGGATGAAGGCTTAAAGCTTGCATTTAAACCCTCTGAACGTTGGGTCATTATTACAGGATCTTTTAAATAAACAAGTTGCAGGCTGCTTCGAAAGTCAAAAGGAAACGCGGAATGTTCCAGCAGGGAAGCGGATTTTGGTCCAAGTTGTTTACGCCTGTCAGGCAACGAAGACCGGCTGCGTTCAAATGCAGTGGTTCTCAACCTATGTTTGATTTTAGGCAAATATCTGCAAAAAACGAGAGCTTTTAATGCAACTTGGAAAATGTATGCAAGATAACAGCGTGCATGCTTTAAATCATATCGCAATCAACAGCGGACCACGCAAAACGTGAGGTTCATTTGAAGGGCATGTAATCATAGCCTAAATCATCGGAACTGGCAGTACAAATTTTGCAGATTTATAGTGAGGATGTTTCATGGTTAGTTAGAGTTCAACAAAGCTCAGCGAACAAACGTGAGAAACAAAACAGCTATTGAAGAAGTTTACCAGCGATAGACAAGTACAAAGAAAACTTTTTGCCTGTAGATTTTGTGTCTGAAACACTTTGAGAAAGTGCTTCATGAGCACACAACGAAAACTTGGGTAGTGCGGAATTATTAATTTCTAATTGTTGTCATACTTATGATGAGTTTATGGATGAGTTTATCGCAACCTAAAAACCAATCTTTTTTCATACTTGAAAGTAAGGGCCATTTTTAATGCGGTCACGTCATCTGGCAATCAATTGCTTTTATTTTCCTCTGCACTTTCCCATGCATGTTGCAATGAAATCCTTTTATGCGGAGTACGTGCCTAGTTCAAAACCTTCATTGTGATTTTTCGTTGAACCAACAAAAATCTTCAAAAGAGTTTCACATTTTTTGCATTTTTTCTGTAATTTGCAACAGTCCTATGTCATTCCAGAATTGTCTGCAAATTGAATTTGAACTTATTGACAAACAGCCAATGAAGGCAGGCTAAGGCCTGAAGAGCTCATTGGCACGCAAAGACTAACAAAGAAAAAAAAAATGACACACATACACACAAACGAAACAGTGCAACAGAAAACGTGTCAAACGGTGAGGTCATATTAAAAGGGTGTATTTCTGGACAAAAACAAACATGTCTGTCTAAACAAGCGCAATGACGGACTTTTAGACTGCTTAGGGTGTCCGAAGAGAACTATTTCGACCAATTCAGCTGGATTCAATGCAGCAAACTCAGAGTAGGAAAACACATTTTCCTCGGCGAGAATCTTAGAGAC
>JGI24021J15306_10003810_pt1 | contig 17214 bp, 8 predicted proteins | sample Ectturendosymbi1_FD_15306 | JGI IMG/M metagenome (IMG submission 15306) | reverse complement strand
GTGGACTCGATACCTCACGGCTTTCAGCAGTTTCAGACAGTTCTCCCGGCTCCACACCAAAACGGGACCAAGCAAGGTCGGAGATGTAGTCACCCCACCAGGTCCTTGGTCGACCTCTTGGCTAATTTCCCGTGGGTGCAGCCAGCAGGACTTGTCTCGTCAACTTTTTTTGAAACATTCTAGTCACGTGGTCGAACCAACGTAGCTGAGATCTCTCTATTCGGAGGAGGCGTTGCTCGACATTCAGGGCTTTACGAATTTCACAGCTGCGCAATTTGTCACGAAGTGTCACGCCGTGGCACTGTTTTTTCCAAAAGATAATTTACTGTTTTCTTTACCGAAGAAAACCTAGTTGACCTTGTAAAGTATAGATGAGCAAGTGGTGACAACTTCGTTTCCGCAGGACAAGAACCTCTCTTCATCAATGTGTCCGAACCACAAATAGTTCTGCGTTATCTGTTGCCGAACACAAAGTACCAAATCGCCATCACAGCGCAGAACAGACACACAAGAAGTAGGCCTGTTACTGCGAAGCCAATTTTCACAAGTAAGTGTCATTCTTCTGGTCCTTTTGCGCTTTTGCTCCTTTTTGTCAAGTCATGGCAAAAATGGTTAACATCTTCGAAAATGTCGTTGTTACGTTTGAGTTCATGTTATTTGGCACGTAACCAACTCTCTTTTTTCAGCTTAGAAAGTCAAATAAGACGCGATAATATTCATATTGAGCACGTTTGGTTTGTTTTGCAACGGTTCTCTCTTAATTTTCATCATGGAGTATATTTTTTGCATACATCTATAGTGCACAACAAATCATATAAACGCACGTGCTTGTCATATTGAAGTGGCTTTCATGTATTGTCTATACCAGTGGCGAATCCAAGGGAATTTAGGGTAATTGTCCCCCAAAACAACCAAATTGCACTCCTGAAGTGGCGCCACATTTGAGTTTTACTCCGTGTTTGCTTTAACGGTATATCACATGTGGATAGGCGGGTCTTTTGTAGGGAAGGATCCCGGGAAAACAGAATAAAGCTGAGTTGTTTGGTATATATCGTTTTGAAAAGAAAACCAAGGAGGCTTTTGCTGTTTACTTTCTTTTCAAAAAAAATACGATAAAATATTAAACTCCGCTGGTGAATCATATTCAAGTCATAAAATGTTTTTGTCTGTAGGCTGAGAAACTATTTGTATAATCACGGAAGCACAAAAAATTCAAATGTGGTAATATATTTTGGCGTCCTCTTCCTCGGCTGCCCTCGCAAACGCCAAGTCCGTATCAGCCTGGTGGTTTGTAGTGCTTTTGGTGTTATCAGAGATACACATATCATCGCTTCAACAACGAATCACTAACATATCTGGGATCCGTCTCCTGTACTCAGGCTGCGGCGGCCCAGTTAGCTGGTTGGAATACGAAGCATTCAAGAAACTTTCAGTTAAATCACACAGAAACTTTTGTAACAACTAAGGGGACGAAATTGTATTTCGTTGTCCAAGTTGATGAAGGAAACGTTTTTCATATGTATCAAATCATTTGTTTCACAATTATTCTAATCCTTACCACGCTGTGATATGGAATCTTCCATGCTTTTGATTACCTTTGTAGACATGTATGCAGAACTGTTTTTAGTCGTTTTTAATGACTCTGTTTTTATATGGCGATAGAACTACCAACTCCGCAAAACTTCACTGTGTCTCATGTAAACGACAGCTCCATTCATGTCACGTGGTCGCCGGTTGAAGGCAACAAGCAATACAGGTAATTTGTCCGAATCACCCAATATAGGCAAACACCTGTTCTTTTATCAAGTTTTTCTTGTTAATTATAGCAAATTTCACGAGATATCACGCACCAAATAAGTCTCATCAAGAGAATTACATCTTTATTGCAATGTTGTACATCAGAGGCGAAATTAAACTGGTGCAAGAAACGTGCAACGGTTAGCAAAATCGGACAAAAATGCAGGCGCTTCAACCTTAAAAATCAATACTTTTTATCTATAATGGACAAAAGACTGACACTACCGGAACATTTCCGGTAGAGGATTATTGGTCGAGCTTATTTACAGCTGTGTTTCACATCTTCAACTGGAACGTCTTTGATCTGATTTTGCCTAATACTAAAAACTATGGCGTATAAGCCCATATAAACTGTTAACCTTATTGCGATTCCTAGTAATCTGAAATTAATGATCTTCGTTGCGCTCAGTTTTCTTAAATATTGCGCATCACATGTTTTCTCTCTCCTTTTGACACAAAGGCTGCTGCTTCTGGTAGAGAACGAATGGAATTTTTCCGAAACGTTACAGAGAAGTGTACCGTACTAAGGTGGATGCAGTGAAGTTGTGAATTCCAGAACAGTTAGCTACGTCTCTTCATTGACTTACATTAAGTTTAGAAAATCAGTGGTTGAGATGCGATTTTGTGTACATTGAAGAGAGTTTTATTTGTGTAAACTTTATCAGACTCTGTAAATGCGAAAGTTGTTAATGTTTTGAATTGCAAATTTTTTTGACCTATACCAGTGGTTCCCAACCGGGGTGCCGCGGCACCCTGGGGTGCCATTTGCAGTGCCCAGGGGTGCCGCGAGCTAATACGTTTTTTATTATATCATTGAAAAGATATTTTCAAAATGTCGCCAAAACTCAATCCAAATCGCTATGGGTTCGCCACTAGGTGCCGTAAATTATATTTCTGTTTTGTAGGGTGCCGCAAGCCTAAAAAGGTTGGGAACCACTGAACTATACAATGGCAGCTCAAAAGTTCCCTGTATTTTTGCCAGTTAAAAGCTCTACGTTTCTGTTAGCTCTCGAGGAATCAGCCGACTGGACTCTGCTTTCATAATTTCGCGATGATTCATATTTGCACATTTATGTTTTCAAGTAACTAGCCTCCATAAAGGTGACAAACAAGTGAATCAATCAGCAATTTTTTTCACTAGGAAATCGCTCTCACGTAACTCTACCCATCCTCAATCCTGAAAACTTATCCAAAATCTATTTGAATGCCGATAATGGATCATAGATTAATTTGCTTTAACCCTTCGAAATGCATCACTAGTTTCATCCACGAACACAGGGACTGTGCAGTTGGGTTGGGCCGTATGCCTGTATTGAATTCAGGGAGCGATCTATCAACTTTAGCTTCCAGCTGTCACACCCTTCCTCCCAGTGGGATCCGTTTGTCAACACATATCACACCCTTCCTCCCAATGGGATCTGTAACACAGCCTGCCAGCTGGGCCCTTACGAGTATCCTCAGCTAACCCTGGGAAAACTTTGTTGGCTTAACGCCAGAGTAGATGTGTTTTCATCCATCGCCAAGCTTCACAATGTTAGAGCCGTGACTCTTATTGAAAAGGGGATGAAGAGATGCCAACAATATGTAGGCAATATCCCTTGGTTCCTCAACTAGCTCTTTTCTGTAGTGAGATGATATACAAGTTTCCAATCACCAGCTTACGACAGGACTGCTGTTTACACGTGGCTTTGAATCCCGTTTTGAATGAAAAGAATGAAATGAAAGCACTTTACTCTGTGAAGGAAAGCACTATACTCTGCTCTATGCGTCCCTACATATATGTAGCTAGTGCAAAATGTGTCCTCCACTTACGGATAGTTGGTGGAAAACCAAACTGTGAACTTTTCGAACGGGTTTCTCTTTCTTAAGACCAAAATCCGTCCTTGTTGATGAACGCGATACCTGATGAGCGAGGGTATTGATCGTCCTTGCGCATTTCATGTTAGTGACTACTCACTCACGTTATCCTGTCGGATAGCCGGTCAGGTTTTGCAAAAACAGTGGCCACCACGAAGAGGAATTGCTGAAACATTTAGGTAGGAGAGGCCTTGCATTGCTTCTAACGCATGAGGAGACACGAAGCGATCGCAACCCTTGGAAAGGAGAGGGTAGGTGCTGCGCTACCACTTTTCTTTTCTTGATGGGAAACATTGGACGATATTTTGGTCCCTTTGTGCCCTACAAAGGGCAACCAATTTTTTGAACCAAAAACATCAAATTTTGACTTTATTTTGACCTGCAAATTTCCTGCGTTTGCAACTGAATTGTAGAAATCAAAAGGATAGGTTAATAATCGTTATTTTGTTTAAATAAAACAAAACTCAAACGTGTGAAAGACTCAACGAAACTAGAGGTAAGAAGCCGCAGATGCAAATCAACCCAAAAGCAAAAGAGAAATATCCAGTGTCAATAAATATTCTGAAGTCATTGAGAAGGTTCAGCATCGTAATACTTCAACATCAAGTGTTGCTTCACATTATCGCCTGTAAAGTTTCTGTTTCTAGCTAAACTTTTTCACAAAATCAAGAAGCTTCTTTCTACTGATATAGAGGTTGCGCGGGAGTCCACGAGCAGGCTGTACAAATGTGTCAGAATATCATCTTGACCTAGTACTGTAAGACCACGTTTCTTGTCTTACCCCGCTTAGCCTACTTAATATTCAATCGTAGTGGGCAAAACAGCATTATTACGTCTGAAGTCGCAAAAATGCATTAATATGTCAGAATTGCAACTAAACTGGCAAAATCAGATCAATATCTGTTGTTGTAGCTTTTAATAAAACATCGATAAAGGGAAAAAAAACTGTGCTGCAAGAAAAGTTTGACTTAACGATAAATTTTGACTTATTGATAAATTTTGACCTTTTATCTAATAACTTTGGAGTCCCACATGGCATCAGCGCAAAATTTGGTTTGTGGGCGTTTTATAAACTTTATAAAAAGCAGAACAATTTTGACTTTATTGACTTTTGGTTACCCTACTTACAACCCCCCAGTTTTATTCTGTGTACAGCGTAAAGACGTTTATCTGGCAAAATTATTTTTGTTAACCTTTTATTCGATCTTTATACTTTTTTATGAAAATGCAACTTTTTGTGCAGATTAGCAGCCATTGTTTGCCCGATGGAACCAAAAGAAATCAGCATGAGAAAGAAGATAGAAGATAATCACTATACCTTCACACATCTTGAACCCAACACAGCATATTGCATATACATGAAAGCAAGCACTGCCGAAACTGACAGCGACGTTGTAATGATCACTCAGTACACTCGTAAGCGTTGATGATTGCTGTTCAAAAAATCCATAGTCAAGACGATCAATTTCGATTAATTAAAATTCAAAAATAATCTGGACGTATTTTTATTACAAACTCTACAAGTTCTGTCACAAATGTTATTGAAATTGTATTACCACTCGTTGTAAAACCTTGGTAGATGATGTTGGAAGGGATTTCGTTAAATCAATTACAAAATCCACCTCTGCTAAACACACTTTATATAAGTGTTATATTGATTGATATACTTTATTCTTTGTTTAGAATTGCCAAAACCTCAAGTACTTCGATTTAATGAAATAAGCGACACAACTCTGAAGATAAGCTGGTATCCAGTAAAAGATGCTCAGGTTTATAAGTACGTTCAAGTTTGTTTGAATATTGGGATCCATTTCCTATTAATATGATGCTATGTTCATACTGTTCCACTTCGCTTGTTTGTGAATGGGTACGTTGACTAAAGTTGAGTTCGTGCATAATCTTCGTTCTGTTCCTGTCTTGACAATAACAGCGAGACTACGCATTTTTGGCAGATTTTTGTGTTCTTTTTCCAGTCTTTTGGTCATTTCCTTGTTTAACGAGTCGGTAACCAGGACTGTTGAACAACTAAATGCAAGCCAGTTCACTGATATCATACAAGTGGGAAACAACGGAAACTCCAAGCAACATCTTGGAACTGGGTAAGATAAAACACCGTATTTCAATTGTTCACAGGTGCAGACATTTTTTTGTAAAAGCGGTCTTTTGAGCTTGTTTTTAAGTTGCTTTATCATAATATGTCTAGCGGCTTAACTCGGGATAGTTTAAAAAGCTCAAAAATATCGAAACGATTGAAAAATGCTTCACACGTACGCAAGGCACATGCCAAGAAAGAGCAAAATACCGTCAAAACAGGAATGCTAAATTAAAGAATAAACGATGTAACAGTGACGATAAGGGCCTAAAACTGATTTGGCTATGAAAAAAAGCATTCTATTCGCAGACGAACCTAAACCAGAAAATGCGTCTTGCAAAACTGATACCTATTGGTTTTTCATATTTGTCAGCTGCTGCGCTACTAAAAGTACAGTTGTACTGTTCACAGCAGATTTTAATCTGGCTCCAACAACCGTGTCTACATTAACCACAACTGATAAAAAGTAGTATTCTTGAAACGTTAGGGACGTTAAATCGAGTTGATGAAATTACAGTGCTTTGCACAGTGCTATGCTCATTAACGGAATCAACTCACTGAAAACAGCAACTCATAGCTTAAATACCAAATGCTGCACTTCTCTCTGGTAACATATCAATTTTTTTCGTTGAAACATTCAGGCAAAAATAGTGAATTAGAGCACCTTATCGGAACAAAACCGATGTTGAACCGGTGTGGGTAAAAAAAATAAATGCAAAGCAAAATATCTTGTCGTCCCAGGTGTCAGGTCGGTACTTTTAGAACTCAGCGCAAAACCAGAAAATGCTTCAAATATTAATTGCGATATCCGTTTTGCTTCGAAACATCTGCAAATCGTACGCTTAGAAACATCTGTTATTCAAGCTCTGTGTTGCAACTAGTAGTGCTGACAAATTCATTTGATTAGTCTTTTGAACATACTAAATCATGTGCATTATCTTGATCCCAAACAGCAGTGGGGCGAATTCCGAATCGCATTGCTTTTAATATCTTTTCGTTTGGATCAATTGGTAGTCTACACTATGCCTATCTGCATCACCACTTGTAACACTCAGTTTGCATAATGTTGTAGCACATCAGAATGCGACGAATGCTGATATGTATGTTGTTCTATCCTAAACGTATTTAAAGATTAGGTATCGTTTTTTATGGCATTCCTGATGAATTTAGCAGCCAAACATTAGAAGACTCAGACAATAATATATCTACATATTTCTTAAACTACTCTGCAGATATCAAAAATTCAAATAATTATTTTGTTGTCAAGAGATCTCATAGACATTCAGTAAATACGTTTTTGTAGCAAATGCTTAGTTCTTAATGGAAATCTATACTACTTCGTACCGCCAGCCGGAATTTATGTTTTTGCGGTAATGTCCTCTCAACCTACAGATTACATCGGGCGGAAACAACTCTTTGCATTGATACTTCTTACTTCTTTTCACATAGAGTTCGGATTATTGTTACTGCGTCGAAAATTTCGTGTCATACAGTCGCTTGTTATCTCCTCCGCCTTCAATTCCTAAGCTGCACACTGCTTTCAAAATTTTACAAACTTTTCAAATTTTACTGAAATTAAATGTTAAGGATGTTTTAAAATTAATTTTAAACTTGCAGAACAATATCGCTTAAATGAAATATTTCTCAATAATTTTACGAGGTTTTGATGGAAAATATTAACTGGTTTCCTTCAGTTTCAAAATTGCAAAAACTCACACTTTGCTGTACTTGCGTTTGAGATCAAGTTTGAAAAATGTCGCATGCACTTGTAACATTAGCAACACTTGCTTTCTAAAAGGTAGTTATCACAGTTTTTATTAAAACATCGACGAGACACGCCAAAATTTGTATCCTTTTTGCTTAAAACCTAAGTGAAAACCAATGCTAATTTTGTTCAGATTTTTTGTCGAAGGACATTGTCATCGACTAAAACAAAACTAAACTTATAAAAGCAATTCCTGGCAGCATCAACCGTGCTGTATATAAACATACATCACGACGCCTGCAATTTAGTATGCAAAAAAGTTTTTGTAAAGATGCCCTCTGAATGATTGAATCGTAAACTGGTCTTAAAAAAGTTGAAATGGTGGTATCCCTTTTCAGGCGAACCAGTATAATTTCAAAAATATAAAGATTAAATTTTTGATTTGGTTACATTTAATCTAGAAAACAAATGACAGAGGCTTATCAAATAAATATCGATCATGGCAATACATTTGTGATTTATTGAAGATATTGAAAAGCTTGGGAAGCTAATTGTTTTAACGAAATGTTAATTTTGGTGTACAAGCGAGGAAACCATTGCTGGCACTAATAAATTACGACAAAATTAAATGTCGTAGGGTTAACAAAAACTATGAGATATTGCATGCGTGGCACTGAATTAACCAGACGTTTTTTTGTTTTCAGCACTGCATTGGTATTACATCATACATAGGAAACTAAATCGCAAATATTTCATCCCATGGCCTACATTTATAAAAGAAAAAATAGTGTTGTGTTTCAGTGTCATCAGCGTTTCTTGTTGCCCACATCACTTACTAGGTTCTTTTGAACGTGATGCAACGTGAATGTCGATTTAAATTAACCACATTCTTTGTCCTGCACCTGGAGTACAGGACAGGATGGCAAACCTGATGACTTTGGAAGTTGATTTGCAGGAAATCACGGACAGAGCGCATTCGTCGAAGTGGCACTCAGTTGGATGAGAGTGGGGTCAAAAGAATAGAATATGTACAGTTCAAAAAATTGCCAAATAGCCAGCGCTATCAACAAACTGAGTCAAAAGAATCTTTTGCCGACATCTATAATGTGTACAACATCAACTTGACATCAACAATGGTGCTTCTAAAATTTCTCGAGCCAGCGGTCAAGTATAAAGTGCTTGTTCGCGCAATCAGTTTCAAAACTAGAAGCGACCCAGTGTTCAAGGAGGATTTCACAAGTGAGTACATATACCAAACGCAATATATGATTTCAGTGATAGATGTACAAACTGTAATAGCTAATACACGTCAATATTGCTTTCTTGTTCTGAAAGTTAACCAGGCGTTTCAGGTTTGCATGTTAGCTGTTTTGATACTACAAGAGCTTTATTATCTAGAGCTTTTGATCAAATGATTTGCTCTAAGCAGAAGGACAGAACTACATGAAATTCTTTCAAATATCACTTATTTTCAACGCTACTTATGTCCAGGGCCTGTTGTTTGCATGCCGTGGGCGCCCACAGAAAAATATCTGGAAAAGACAAAGAATTCCAGTATGGTAGAAAAATGTTGGAAACAAACAACATAAGAGTTTAACAAACTTTAATCAGGCTCTACTGGCGCTAAAAACATAAAAACACGTTACAAAACTTGCCAACGTTTCGACAATTAATACAACTGTCTTCATCAGGGCTGAAAAACGAAATGCCATAACATGCGAGTACAGATGTTATAGAAAGTGTGCGCTCCAGGCATAAGAGTTTGTTGCATTTGGTCAAATTTTCTTCATGGCTTAATATTTAAGTCGCGAAATTCTGATTATCTGTGAAAGTTCCCAACATTGCTCTGGAAATTGATATTTTGTGGAGACTCATTTACAAAGTTCTTTATTTCATGAGGAAAACAGGCTCTTCAAAGGAGGCTGTAACATCCCATCTTACCCTTTTCGATAAGATCCAGAGCAGGTTTTGTTTCTAATATTTGGATTTATGTGGTCAAAGTCTTGTTTGCGTGATATATCAGAACTGAAACAGCCCTACCAGCTTGAAGCGAGAGAAGTCAAGCACGATCGGATGTCGCTGCGATGGGCTAAAGGGATCACGAAAGCCACTTACTACCACGTTCAAGTTTTTCGAGAAAGCAAAAATTGGGACACTTCAATAACTCGGCCAGTTTCTGGTAACACCATGTCTACAGAGGTTAGTAAAGATTTTTGAAAACTAATCTTTTATTGTTAGCGTGAGATGAAGAATAACACCTTCTTAGTTGTTACAGGCGTAGTGAACATGATATTTTCATGCGAAGGCCACGGATTTCACAATTTCATTTTTTCCGTATGGCAGTTTCCTTTTCTGGAATTCTGTCTTAGAAGATTGCTAACTTCTTCAATCTTTTAAACGGAAATGTTGAAATAAAGTTATGGTTTAAGCCAGGGGTTAATTTTGCATTATGCGAAACCACTCTATCACTTGTAATTATGGTTTTCACTAATATTTGAGGTTATTAAATACGGTTTTCATACCTAATTTCTTTCTTGTTTTGTACACGTGCTGTGAATACCTGCTCAGGTTCAAGTGCTCGGCTTGAAGGCGAACACCCAATACACTATTGTGGTCACTGCGTGGAACGATCACGTGTCGAGCTCGAGAGCTTCAATTTCACAGATCACTAGTAAGAATGTTTTCGCTTTTACGTGGTTGACGTGAAGCTGTCTTGCTTGGTAGTGCTAGAGGGCAGAGATACTGTAAGAACCTTTTCCACACTCAAGGGCAATATCAAGTGGGTCAATTGTAGTACACGAAAAATACAAAAACATTGCTCACTACTTGAAGGACCGTTAATACAGACAAGGAGGCCATAATAAAAAGGAGCAAATACTTAAATAACACATCGACGACAAATGCAATTTCTCATCATCACATAGAATTACTGCATTATAGGTAAAAAATTGAAGACATGTGAAAAGCATCAGACTTTTGGAATGAGTGGATAAACGTGTTAAATAAAAATGAACATCGTCGAACAAATGCTGTGAATTGTTTCGAATCAAGACATCAAATTTCTCGAGGATATGGTGAACTTTATGCTGAGGAACACTTTCTTCTTGAGAATGTAATACGAACTCCGATGGGCATTGCTGCAGGCTACGCACAGTCGTTTAAAATCAGACTGTGTGCATGTGCTCCACAATTAGCAAGCGTACATTGGCGTACAATAAAAACCAAACAAGATAGTTTTTACTTTAGGTAAGCACTGGACGAACGTGCCTTTTGGCATATTTGCAGCACAACAGTGATTTCACGTGTCTCTGAATCTCACCGTCGTTTTTTAATAAGGCACGAGGCACTACACCAGGCCAAAGCAAGACATTTCACTAGCTACAAAAATTCATTTAACGAGCCTTTGGAAATCTGGATGGTTTATACAATAGTTTATCAAGAAAAACTTATATGCAGGTTAAAAACAGTTTTATTGCAACATCTTTACATCAAATGCCAAAAAAACGTTCAAGACCACAGATGGGCCAAACAATCATACGTCATCTGTGCACAGTAACTCGTCAAAATTTACATCATACACGTAGACATTTTACGCGTAGTTAGTTTTATGAACAATAGGCTGTGATGTGATTAGTTCTGTCAAATGCGTTAGACGCGTCCAAAATCACTGAAAATACCGGGTTTCTTTGGTTCACATAATATGTAGGACATTTTTTTGGTAATAATACACACATATCTGTTACCAGCATGGTGTGACTTAAAGCTAAATCGATTATATCACTGGCACTAACAATGATGAAGTATATGGTGCCGTGTTTGCTTTTTTACCTATGAAAGGACTTTGGCAGGTGATAAGCGTTAAATTTTAATATCAGATTAGCGTTGCATGTTAATAATTCTGACTCAATTTAATATCTTAAACAAGTAAGTTGGGTCAAAGTGAAATGATAATTGACTCTTAAACTTCTACAAAACTTTTAAAATGGTGTATATGGAAGCTACCAGCTCTGTAAACAAGTTGAGAAACCGGTAATTTCTTTAATGATCATAGTCGTTGTGGATCAAAAGTCTGCTTTTGCGTTCGCGTCAGAAAATATACACTATCTGACCTATTTGCAGCGCAAATAGGCCAGATAGTGCATATTTTTTGCTAAACACGCATTAGAGTTGGATCATCATACGAACTGGTCGAAAACTCAGATTGTTGCGTTTGAGAATGAGTTTAGAAAAAGATGCTTTATTGGTTCGTTTTTCATTAATTCCACACCCAACGTCATTAACGAAAAAAGTTAGCATTTTTTCCACAAATCTACAAAGCGAGGTTTGGCTATAATTGATTGAATACGAGATTGCATACTTTTGATTCGTTTTGGCTCGGCTCGACGTACAGTTTGGTTCTTACTGGCGTTATTTTATTCTACTTTACAATCTGTTCTCCGTTGTTTACAGTACCTTTTCAACATAGTTATCAGTGTTAGCACTACGTCATCCAATCACGCGCGTTCAGTGAATTTGCTGCTCTCCTGTTCGAGTCGCCATTCGCTCTGATGCAAACCTGATGTTAGCTGACTAAAACGTCGGTGTCGTTTTCGAAAGTTTTACAACAGTTGAACAAAGACTTTTGTGATTGTTTTCCTATTGGCTGGTTCTGCAACATATACACTAGCTGTTCATCTTCTAATCTAGGACATGCCATTCCCTGTATGTTGTGGACTAATAATTTATGACTTTAATTTGACAGAGCTTTCTCCCACCGAAAATCTACGTGTTGCGCAATCAAGTGTGAAATACGATCGTTTTCATGTGTTGTGGAACAAAGTAAAGGAAGCTGAGAAATACTTAATTTCCATATCGTAAGTTTACGGTGTATGCTGACACTGCTGATTTAGTACTATCATTTTTTATATCTCAGTGCCTAAAGGCAAACATCAAACCTTTATTGCGCCATACATGTGTGCCACAATCAGTTTCTGACGAGTTATATTCGACTATACGAGCAATTTGGCCTAACGATATTTTCGGTGTCCTGTTTTTTTTGTAACTTGAACTTGAGTTAATATAGTTATTGTGTGCGTCACTAAATTCGATGCAATAGCAATTATGTTTCATAGATAGAAAATTTATTTTTTAAATTTAGAGAAAGTTTCCAACTCAATACTTCTGCTCTTCCCATGAAGCTTAAGCCAAGATAAGTTTGTCGTGGCACTCTACGAAGAATTAATCAAGGAACTAGAAAAAAACCACACGTTTTTTTGTAGCTAATTGGTTGTTTACTTGGAGGTTGAACATGAACAAGCACAAATTAAAGTCTGTTTTACATTTTTTGAAAAATGTCCTCTCTAAGAGACTTTTTTGCCTTGCTTGATCTGTTTTGTTAGCCCTTAGACCGCAGTGAATTCTTAATGCATCTGTTATGCTGTTGCTAGATTTTTTTTTATAAAACTCGGTATATTGCAAGTTTAATCTTTTTTCAGACAGTTCTGCATTAAAAACATGCTAATATCAGTAGTATGGAACCGACAAAGGTAGCAGGGAAATGCTTTTCCGAAAAGAACGCTTGAATGTCTACAACCAGTATAGTTAAAGATTCTGTCGGTTGAGAATTTCTCATCAATGACAATACAAGAGTGGATATCTTTCTGCCATCTAAAAAAATAAGGGAAACCCGGCCGTTTTTAAAAAACAGCGGGAGAGACGAAGTTTTTCACGTTCCCTTAATATGCTGTTGCATGGGTGGACATAGCTCTTTCCTTGAATAACCTTTCCTGAACAGACCTAAGCGAATTGCGTTTTCAATAACGCTTTGGATGTGTGAGATCATGCATTCTGCTGACTTTTTACTTTTTTGTGTTTTTTCTGTAACTTGTAAAATGCGTTTGGCATAAAGAGTCTTAGAAAGAATGTAGATATATACGAGTTGCTGCTTGGTCAGGAAAATGTAAGTTATACGAAAATGAGTTGGTGCTTGATTAGTGTAAAGGTCTCAATTTCAACTAAAACCCAACTGTATAAAACCTTTTGAAAAACGTTCGTCATTCTACTCTTTTCTAATAATAATACTATATTGCTAAAATTGCAAAGGCCTTTTCAGTAATAACCGTTTCTCAGGTGGAATACCTGGTTATTAGCTTAATACGTCAACTGCAGTCGTGGTTCAATACGTCTTCAACAACCAGTCTATTTTTCAGACCTCCTACAACACACAGCCGCGAACAATTCGAGCTTCCATATGATGAAAATAAGTTGACTTTGCATAACCTGAAGGATGATACGAAATACACAGTTACAGTCAGAGCAAAGAACCACCGAACATACGGTGTTCCAAGAAGCATCACGGTTTGGACAAGTAAGGGGTATCGTGCCACCAGCGAATATATTTGTTCTGGGCGATAACACGGGTCAAAACGCAACAATGCAAGTGAATAGAAATACTTTCTACGACTTCCAATTCTGACAAGTTAAAAATTCGTCCTATTTTGTAGTTTAAATGAAAACAATTAAAAATGCATTAATTAATGTGAAATACGTTTGGAAATTTGTCGAAACTTGCGTTAAACTGGAAGGCAGAAAATATTTTTGAAAACAACTTGACATGCCTGTTCTGTTGGAACTTGCACACGTTTCTTTGCAGGCTGCAAGAATTCGCTACTGCTATAAACGCTCGTTCAATGTAGTATCAAGGAAATAGATTGTAAATTGAAATTGCCAAGCATGTGTATTTTTCATTCTCGTGAATTTCGGAGCGTGATATTACCGTGACTTTCAACGTGCAGAGTTGCTGCCACCTCGAGGCTTTCATATTGTATCCGAAACCGTCAATGCAACCAGCTTTAGTGTTGTATGGGAAAAGGTTATTTCCGCCGATGAATATATTCTGACGTTGCGAAATAGTTCCGGCACTATTGTGAACAGAAACATTACTACAAAAAAGTAAGTGATTCAGTGTGCTTCTTTTATAATCAGCTTTATCGCACAGGCATAATTAGCTTTATTGCAAACATAAAAGATTTTTAATATCAAGAACTTTGATACTGCTGTAAGTTTTTCTGTACTTGTTCCTGAACTCCACTTCTAAAGTACTGATATGCTCTTCTACTAAATAGTTGGACGTTTTATTAAGTTTTATCATATGCTCATGTTAACTGTCACTAATTCTACACAACAGCGATATAATGTATAACAGAAAGAGATTTTCTGGTGAACTGAAACGGATTTTATTTTCAGTCAACATTTCGGCAGTATTAAACTATTTGCCTTTGTCAGGGCGAAAAACGTGTGATAAAAGCAGGCGAGCAACATGGTAGGAGTTACACACGAAAAGTTTTAAAGTCAAAGAAAATCGAGCAAAGCAATTTCAGAAACTATTTAGGGCAAGCAAACTGTCCCAATAAGCGAAAACATAACGTAGTAGACAATAAAACATAAACAAGATGGTATGAATGCAGTGAAAATCTCAGAACCGGAAAAGAATATAAAATAAAAAATCCAAGCGCTCAGCTATGAAAGCAGGAGTGCAATACCTGTGTAAAACAAATTAAAATTAGGCAACCACTAATTTAATATTCAGAGTTTTATAAACACATGGACAAAGGTTTGTGGTCTTTTCATTCATATGGGTCAGCTAAGGTTTATATGGAACGACTTAAGAACTTATCCACTGTTTTGACCGAATCTAGCTGTGCATCTCGGCTTTTGCAAATGCAATGAGTTCCGATGCTGACGTTGAAGTCCGTCGGCAATAATTTGTAAAATTCTATCCCGAATTTACCTCCACGTGGAAGAGTCGAAACATGTTAGATTTCATATGTCAACGTATGTTTGCTGCGAGCATGTGTTCTTTTTATCCGTTACACATGCAGATGAAATCTTTTCTGATCCACATCAGTAGACTTAGGTATTCATACAGACAGACCAGAATGTGGTTTGCAATCTGATAAGATGTATTTGAAAAATAGAATGCAGTCGAAATTTTTCCATTTGTAAAATTGCTACGACGGTATTAATAAAAAGCCCCTGCGATGCTCCACAGAAGGGGTCGGTCCTGCTATTTGGACAATTTTATATCTGAAAAAAGCAGTGTTTTATAATCCCAACTCTTTAAACATCAGTTCCGATGATTATTACTGATTCGAACTCAAAACGTCACATGTAAAGCACATCTGTTAATATGCAAATGCTGCCTAAAAGCAAGCACAGACTTGCGATTTTAATTGAAGAATACCCACCTCCTTGTTTGTTTGTTTGGTGGTTTTCCGGGTTGAAATATTTGTCGAATATTTGAATTGTTCAAACTACCAAATCCTTCGCTGATAAACATCAATCGCTTGATGATCACGACAATACACATTACCATTACAAATGAAAGCTGACCTTCAGGCTCAGGACATCTTTGCTTGCAATTGTACTAAAACTAAAGGGAGAGGGTATTACACATACAGGGCCGGATTTCTAATGCTGGCTGCTCATAGGCTATAGAAATTTTGCCGCCTTCTTTTCACTCACGAGGAAAATCTTGTCCGTGCCAAAAAATTAGCTACCTCTGGAAATTCTACCGCCCTGGGCTATTAGCCTCGAATGTCTACATGGTAAATCCGGGAATCTACACAAAACATCTTCATAGCAAACTTAAATCCTGCTTTTAATTTATATGATGCCCTTTCTTGCGTTTTTGGCACAATACAAAATTTAAATTTAAAGAATCACTCTAAAAGATTTCCTGCTGCTGAAATTGTTTTCAAAATGGACTACACTTTCTACACTGTTATCCTTATTTCTACACTGTTATCCACTGTTTGCCTGGTCTTCAAATTTTTGTATTTTTGTTTCGTTAATACCATATCATTTTGTGAGGGGACATCTTCAAAGCATTGATTCTTATTTGTTTTACAAGTCAGCAAGCTAACTTTTAGCACAGAGACGAGTAACTCTCATCCTGGCTGTAAAATATAAAGTTATTTTAGCACTTCCAAAACGTCATACGTTTTTCAATTACAAACTAAACTCTTGGAGTAACAATTGCTTAGGTAAGGTTTCAACTTAGTTTTAGTCTTTCTGGTTTGGACATAACTGAAATAAGGACGGAATCTGAGCACTGTTTTCAAGACTCGGCCGGCATTTTTATCTTTAAAAACTGTTTAGAATCCAAGAAGAAACTTGGTGGGATGCATTAAGCACGTTCCCTCCTTTATCGAAAAAATTCACACTGCCGTAATGACCGAAGCTCAACATCAAGAACGATGTCGCTAAGACTCACACCCCAGCATTGCAACAAATAGAACTTTCGAAGGAAACGGTGTGGTTGGTATGGAGCGAAAACAAGCATGTTACAAAAATGTTCGAAATTTAGTTTGTCACTGCCAAGTTTGAAAAATGCTCGTCACAAGACAATCTAAACAATCTTGAGAGATCCCACGCATGTTTGCAATGTCTGAAAGAGGCATGGGCTACGTGGAGCAGATTTTTGCGCGATTCACCTTACGTTGAGCAATGGCTGCTTGATGTTATTATTATTACAATAGTAATAGTCGCTTCGAAACAAAGTAGCGTATAGAACAAATTAAAGCACATTTTGAATACCTTTTCTGACAATTACATAGAGTTCAATTCAAAGTGAATGCAGCAGCAACGGGACTGCCACAAAGCAAGCATGAGGCATGATACTATTGCAACCTCTCCGGTGGTGTTGCGTTGATTGTATGATTCACCACGAACGGGATGTGCGTGAAGAACAACACCATACATATATGTGGCGCGAACAAGCAAT
>JGI24021J15306_10003809_pt1 | contig 17216 bp, 8 predicted proteins | sample Ectturendosymbi1_FD_15306 | JGI IMG/M metagenome (IMG submission 15306) | reverse complement strand
CAGGTGAAACAATTTCGTTACTGGAATGATGCCAAACAGGCATGCAGTTCCACAATTCGAAAAAGCTATTTGTACATTAAATTTTGAAAAAAAAATAGTGATATTGTACCCTATTGTCGTACGAAACAAGAGGAAATACGAGAAAATATAGTAATAGTTGTGATAAACCGGGCCTTCGCGTTAAAAGTATCAAATCATCGTGCATTCTTTGCTGCTGCCCTAAGAACAAATTGTTGTATTTCTAACTGAACTACTTATTACAAAAAGGATTGTTCAGTCAATGGTACAATGCGTCAAAGTGCAATTAGCCTCCTACACAGTGTTGTGTCCAAACTTCAGCTGGACTGACTGTCTGTTTTTACTCGGCGTCTTAATAATACTATTGGCCAGTTTTACTAACAAAGTTTACTATTACTCTAATTTTCGATGACACCATTCGGGATTCGTGCTCTTTACTCACTAGTTAAGCAAAAAGCTTCAGGCAAAAACCAAGAATGCAGGTATCTACCCTTAGATTGGAAGACATGCAATCTAGGTAAAAAACTATTTGGTCATCACTGGCCTCGAAAAAAAACTCGGAGTTTTTGCAATTTATTCAAGATTTGTGAAATTAAAATTGTCTGCATATTACCACTTCAACCGTCATTTTTTCCTTATGAAATAAAAGTTGAAATTTCCCAAAACTTTATAGGGTACAGGTGGAGATTAGCGTAGCGCAAGATGTATCAAATATTGCTCAGGATGCTTTATTATTCCTTGTGAGGACGCCTTGCTGGACGGACGTAGATTTTCAACTCTGAAAGATTGCGTTTCGAATTGGGAAGTTCTTGCCGTGAAATTCTGTTAAAGGCTCAGAATTTTTTTTTTAAAGTCACTTCAAAGCAGGGATTCGTTAAAGCTTGGCATGACAACAATCCAAAAAAAAGATTTTTGAAGTTTCATTTAGTTTTCATAACAATCTATGCTGGTTGACGGTTATCAACTACGATAGAAATACCAAATGTGGTTTGCATAAAATATAGAGTAAGTGTAAATAAGGAAAACCTGTACAAAAGGTTGAACTACTTGCTTTCCAAGTATTTAATTGCTACATTATTCCACGTTAATTGCTATATTATTCTAAAGCTTAGTGACATTTCCTCTGTTAGCATCTGTTTAATGGTACAAGTTAATCTGAAAACTTTAACATTAAGCAGAATTTCTTAAATCTCTTGAAATGAACCCAACACCTACAGTTTATTTAGAGCAGAGGTTTCCAAACTTTTTTGTCCGCGGAACACTGCAAGGTTACTTTAAGTGGACAAGAAACCCCGCCAGAACTGCCAAGTAAACATAAACGTTTTATCACCCAAATTGCCGTTATTAAGGTTTCGTACGGTAAACAAAATTATGCGCAATAAAAGTAACCATAGAGCATAAACAATTCAACAACAAGCACGTCTTAGTGAGAACAATGTATTTGTTTTCTGGACTGCAACAATTCTGAAAAGTTCGGCTTAATAGCTGATTGTTGAATTCTTACATCTGATGTAGAGTCCAGTCTGGCGCGATAATGGTTTTCGTTTGTTTCGGGAAAACCCTGATTCACATAAGTATTGTGACGACACTGCGCATCACGAATGAGCAAAACGAGGAAAAAGGAAAGCTAGATCAAACGATATAGCGGCTGCCACACACCCAAAGGGTTGAAGGACATATCAGCAGTTTTTGCTTAAAACTGGAAAGTATAGCTCGTGGAACCCTTTAGATTTGTTTACGGAACCCTAGGGTTCCATGGAACCCACTTTGGGAAACGCTGATTTAGAGCATCAAGTCAAACAAAGACATTTGATAAAATATTCAGTTTTTGTTGAATACACACCGCCACGAGAATCAGGCTTGGGAATAGAGCTACATTAAAAATGGGTGTATTTTTAGCAGAAGTAGGTTCATCAAACATGCATTTTTTGCCCGTAACCGCGCCTAACAAGTACCTTCGGGTTCAGTGATGCAACTTCCCGTGAAGTTTGATGACCAGGCTTTTGGAATTTTGTTCTTGCACGGACTCGAAGGATTGACTCCAACAGAAACTTGATAATTTGTGTTTGGAACTAAAGGGGAAATTGTATAAATTGTTGCATTCTTATTTGACAACACGCTTGTAGTGTTGTTGAAAACCCGCTGGTTTGTAGAATTGCGAATGGAATCGGGTTTTTCGACGTATGTTACCTGTAATGATAAAATTGAGTGACAATATTTCTGAAAACAATTTTTTTAGGGCGGATTTCTCTTGTATCTTCCTCATTAATTCGTGCAATGCAGAGCAAAACCTGAAAATAGAAGCAAATGACGAATATACATTTGTGATAAAAAATAAAAATATGTCTGACGAAAAGTCTTCATAGGCAAGCCAAGTGTTTATCAAGGTAAAAAGAGATTTTGTACCTGTCGCTAAACATGCTTCTGCCAATGTTCATGCAAAAAGCGTTTGCAGTTTTTTCATGTTTTCTTATGCGTGATTAATTATCGCTTTCAGACAAAGCAAGAATTGTCTAAGATATTTGACAAAATCTCATAGCAGATTTTACATATTTACATGTGCTGCTTTACGTTCATTGCATGGTTTCTTTAACCTACGATACATTTAAAGATGTTTGATTTCACTCGTGACGCACGACAAGTTGTTGCTAATTTTAGGATGAGGTACAAACTAGAGGCATCTACCGAAGTTATATTTTTGGTGATGACTTAAAATCACGCAGCCGGATAAAGTAAGTAAATTCTTACGTATTAAACAGGTAAATTGAATGAAAATGAAACATAATTTTAAAGTAAACTAGTCAAAAACAGTTCTGCGTCCAATGATATGTTTCTTGATATTGGGTTAGATTCTCCTCAATATATAACTCACCCAAACATCCTCCACCTCAGAATCGATGTTGCGATTTTCCCAAGTTACTAAGCAAGTGGCATTATTCTTTTTCAACGACACAGATGAGGGAGCTTGAAGCAAACCGCGACCTGTGGTGATCGTTGTCTGTGAGTGAACTGAAACATTCGTGCATCCCAAAAAAGCGGGCAGGACCTGCAAAAAATTATAGGCAGTTTGGACTATTTTAAGGTTAGATTGAGAAAAACATCATGCTTACGGTGATGGAATAATTTCGTCTTGGCGTCATGTTTGTCAAGATCGCGAAAGATTGACCAGGTCTTGCTGTATGTCTGCAAAGTTTGAAAACAGGATAAAATTTGCTTCGTTGTGTTTTACTGGAAAAGATCACAGAAAGTACGAAAGCGTTTTTCCATTTTTTGCCACCACNNTGGTACACTCCATAAAACCTGTCTTATCATCAGTAAGTGCATGTGCATGTTGTACATTACAGGGTTGATTTANTTTACCCAAGAATAAATTATGTTTTGCGGTGACAGAGTATCTTGGAAAAAGGCGGTTATATACTTCATCAGTTCTCTACGNATTATGAAATGCTAATATNGGTTGAGCGTATTTTAGTTCCGAGATCACGGTGGGAACTATTTCTTGCTGTCAACAATATGTTGAGCGTTCTTTTGGTTCTGGAACTATGTTGGGTTATATTTTTTAATTATCTGTATGCTGGTTTAGGTTTTAGAAATCTAACTACACTGGGCATTTAGTTATCAATTAATGACTATATCAATATACTCGGCACGACTTTGGATGTGAACAATGCTTGTTGGTCGCCACCAGCAGGTGTACGTTGTGGCATCAGAGCAGCGTTGATAAAAACTGGCGAATTTAGCAAAAGACATAGTTGCGCAAAAACACAAAAATTCGAAAACATCTCTTCGCCTTGAAAAATATTTTGGTTCCCAACGTCTATGTTGAGCGATTCACATTATCTAGAAGAAAATTTACTCTGTTTTAGAAAGACATATTGCACAGCTGCAAAATAAAACGTTGATACGGAGCAAGAAAATGGTTTTGCAAGTCTTTTGCTGCGCATTAAATTCCTGCAAAGCAAACTCATTTTATTAATAGAATTGTAAAAGCGTTGCAAGGCAGCTCAATGTAACAAAATGTGAGTTTTTAACAAGTGCCAGGAGCAAGCAAAAGGTTGTGCTACCACATTTTGATGCAGTAGTATTTTGAAAAAATGCAAGCATTACCTGACATTGTGTTTTACTCTTACTTTGACCTTGTTGGCATGACTGAACCAGCCTTAGCAGATTCAGTTTCAGTGTGTTGGAAATGTGAACGGTGCCCAATTATGCTAAAGAAAAACTCAATATCAACATTTCCGATATTAGTGTAGTGGTTGCATTTGCACTTTGGTATTTTCTGATAAGTGATTTGAGGCATTTTTTAATTAATGATTCATAAGTGTTTGTGAACAACTTAACAGTTGACATGGCAACCTGCTAACCTACGTCAGGGCGTTTGGCCGCGATTTTCGGAAGCTTCTGTGAACGGTTAACAATACTGTTCCACATTAGTCTACACTGGACCGCTTTACACTAGGTTGTTTTGGCTTTACGTTCATGCGTATTGGTGAGTCTGATCTGACCACTGGCCTACATCTGACCACTGGCCAACAAAAACGTTTTGGCACAAAATCATTTTATGGTATATCAGGGATGCTGAACTCTTGGCTCTAGGTTTTGAGATATCAACATATTTTGGCATCTTGCTACCTTTAAAATCTTTGTGCATGGCATTTTAAAGTCCAGTTTACATCATGTTATGGCAAGAGACAGTCCCGTCGCCAAGGGGGAGGGGCTTTGGTGGGGTTAGGCCCCCCTAACAAAGCTCCAAGCCCCCCAAAATTGAAACGTGAAATACTATAAATCAGCTGAGTTTTATATAATTTTGGAATGTCAACCCCCGCACAAACGCAAAGCCCCCCTATTGAAAACTTTCTTGCGACGGTTCTGCAAGAGAGCTCATAGCGTTGGTAGCGCGGATTGGTGCGATGGAACGGCCAGAGCATTGATCCAATAATGACTCATTTGTGCTCGAGGCGACTGAGTTGGCGCTGAATCGAGTATGGCGAAGCTGCGAAATCTGAGCACCAGTGATAATTAGAGTTTCAGCAGGAAGGAGCAAAAATCGTTCTTAACCGCTCCGTCGCTCACTCGAGTCGGCTCCTAAAGCTCAACATTTTGGCTTTGACTGGTTTTACAACGACGGCATTGGTGCGCTGTATCGCGCACCTGCCGTTTGGAGCATGCATGTTGGCGTGCTGAAGCGCGGAAAAGTTAAGCGAGTCTCATGTGTTTTTGCGTGCGTCATCTGCCAGAGTCTTTCAACGTTATTTGGTTTCTTTTTTTTCTTTTTTCAAGTAATTTAAAGGAGCGCGNTAACGACTAGCCTGCTGAAAACCTCANAGTGTTACTGACCGTAACACATTACACATTATAGTAAGTCAATTGACGTTGTCGGTGTATNGACACACAAGAGAAACATACAATAACGAAACGATAAGTTGAAGAATTGTTACATCTTGAAACACCTATTAAAGTGATGGAAGAAGCGAAAAATCGTCCGCAAAAAGCCAACGATTCATCCTGCACCTTTCTTCAATGACACAATCGTAGGCTTGCCTGTGGCTGTCTATGTAATTGATATAGACTATGAAGAGGAGTGGATAGTTCATCATTACTCATTTGTTTTGCACAGTTCATCATTACTTATTTGTGTAGCCTAGTGCTAATGAGTCGCTTGTGCTGTGCACCTGTTAATCTCTCTGGTTCGATGTCTTACACACTACTACTCAGTTTAACTGAACTTCTCAAGGCATTGCTACTATTAGTGCAGTAATACAATGTGAAGTTCTGCTGTCATTCGTACTTCACAAGACTCTCCCACTTCTAATAACCTATCTTATGTTTACTTAAGAGTTAACTCATCTTCAGGAAATTGTTTCCTTGCATTTGTTGTCCCAAAAGTGTGGTCTTCAATACTAGAATGCATTAAGTCTACTGCCATTTTTACCTTCAAATGGCAACTTACCAAACATCTGTTACATGAAAAAGATACATGATTATATCACTTAGAATCAAATTGTTTCACTTTATCAAAAATAAAATGCTGTTTCTTTGACCTCACCAACTTTCCTCAATTAAACTCATTTCCCTCATTTATGTACATAGGCATCCTCTCTTCATTTGTAAATTTTGCTCACCATGTTCTGCATTCGTTTGTTTTGCTTTTTCAACTGTGTTAATTCAATTTCCAAGTATTAATAAACGGGGTTCGTTGACTAGATGACTGCTATGGTCCTTCGCTAATCCTATATGACGCAGTGACAATCTTTGTTTACATTAATCAGTCAGTTTGCCACTGTTTTCTTGTGTATTCTAATCTCCACTGAAAATTGGTTACTTGTTTGGATGATTGCTCCTTGTTATTGTTTGTGTTTATTATTCGAGTCATATGAAACAATAAATCAATGTCAATGTGATTACCTTGAAGTGTTTGAAACAAGACAGCAAACCAACTGATATTTTCGGGTGTGGGTGAAATGACTGTAACTTGTTCGATCACCCCTCGTAATTTGTAAAAAGAACCCGTTTCCGGTGAATTAAAAAAACAGCCGTCAAATTAGTCAAACTTGAAATTTTTTTAAAAAAATTTTTAACATTGGAGTGAAGGATCGAGGTTGATGCGACTGTCAACTAATGAACCACCTTGGTTCGGCTTTTGGTTTCACAAAATTTTTGATATCGAACCCAAAATTCTTATGTAAAATATTGCAGTAATCCGCATCAAAGCTGTTAGCCAACCACGTCGGTTTCAACCATGCTCGTTTGCCTGAAAGCAAGACTTGCTGACTGATTCGGAAACCGTCATGCGCTGTGGTTTTCAACCTTTGTTGTACCACGACCCATTATACGTCGTAACCCACTATAAATCAACGATCCCCATCTGAAACTCGTATAAAAACAAATGTAATACAGCTGTGCACAAAAGATATCTACTCGCGACCTCTCCAAAATTGCTTGATGACCCTCTGGGGGTCGAGACTCAATATTAGGTATCTAAAAACTCGGATGATAGCCTGGTTTCCAAGCAAACTTGGTCAAAAAGGCGAATACATGCAACCATTATGACGTCACCGACAGAAAACCCCAAACCCAAAGCGAAAAAATTTTTTAAATCAAACTAGAAGACGTCCCGAATCCGTAGAGGATTTGAACACCACTCTACCTCTATCGTTTGGTGAGTTATGGCTGAAATAGTCCTAGACGATAGATCGTCTTTGGATTAGCAGAGATATAACACTGCTAAAATTTGATCGGAAATTTAAAACTTGTTGAACTTGGTCAGCGTAGAAATAACACCGCTAAAACTTGGTCAGCGGAGATGTAACACTGCTAAAACTTGATCAGCAGATATATAACACTGCTGAAATCTGGTCTGTGGAAATTAAAAACTTGTTGAACTTGGTCAGCGGAGATACAACACTGCTGAAACTTGGTCAGCGGGGATAAAACACTGCTAAAACTTGGTGAGCGGAGATACAAAACTGCTAAAACGTCGTCAGCGGAGATACAACACAGCTAAAATTGGTTTGCGGAAATTTAAAACTGGTTGAACTTCGTCAGCTGACGTCGTCTGTAAATCTCCTCAAGAGTTTTCAGTTTTAATTTCTAGCGCGTACGGTTCCAGTATGTAATGTGCAATAATGTTGACGAAAGATGCTGACAACTTGTTGCCGATGAATTGAGTAATTGCAATGGTTACTAGTTTCATTCAGATGAACTGAAGACTCCTGAGAATTCGGAATAGACTTTGAATGTTACCCGAATGCCACACTAAAAATGCCTAGCCAATAATTTTAATAGGGAGGGGGCAAAATTCAACCGAGTCTCAACATTAAAATATTTATTGCCCTTGCTTGTAAAATACTCTCCACAAAACGTGCATTTTGTGATGATTCTTTTCTTCAATTTTTGTGTTAAGATATAAGCCGGCAAATCGAAAGTCTAATTTTTTTTAAATTGACAAGTTTTAAAAGTTGCTTTTCAAAGTAAAGCTCAAGTTTCTACTTTAGATCAAAGCCAACATTCGCTCGTAAACTTTTCTTGAAAAAGCGCTTGTTCTTGATGCTATTAGTGCAAGATCTTCAGCACGCTTTTTGCAGCCAATATTGTAGTTGAGCAAGAAGTCATCGTAGCCGCCTTTGCAGTTGGGCTTTTTATATTTGTACGATTTTGGTGTACACCAGTACACGTTCAATCGAAGCCGAGTAGCGACTTTGCTCTAAGACACCGACTCCCGAACAGCGCCGGATTTAGATGGTGGGGAGCCTGGGGCCCAGGCGTGGTGTGAGGCCCCACGTGCGGATACAAAACGTTTAGGTAGGAGATGGTCGAAGTCACTAGTATTTCCACATATCATTAATATTATGTCGTGATCTTGTGAAGTCACATTCGTTAACTCAACTAACAAAACTTTATGATGCAACATGGTATTTGACAATGATTAGCGATTTGTGAAACTGTTGCAAAACCAGTCGCTAGAAGCATCGCATCTTCTTTTTTAATATTTGCTTGAAAAAAGTTTTGAATATTTTCTGGAAAAACGTTCTGGGCGATCCAACCTTTTCATCATCTCTAAACTTCAGTTCTTGCTCAGCAATAAATTTTACGACAGAAACCAAACGTTGCAGGCAGAGGCGATTTCCGATATTGTTCGCACTGATTGACCTGACTGGCTAGTTCTGTATCAATTCTTCATAGTGATTAATTACATCTGCGACTGAACGTAAGCGTGACATCTCTATGTACCACTGAATGCTCGTGGCTCCTCAGGCGCTCAATACTGTGCTTCCAGTCGCAGATTCCTTTTCTAATCAGGAAATGGCGCACATTTACTCGTATCCGCGCACATCAGTCTACAAGTGAAACAATAAAAACAAGTTTGTGAAGGAGAAAAACAAAGCCAGCTTCTGTCAACTACTTCGCCGTAGTGGTTCTGGCGACTAGTAAAACTTGCGGTGCATTTCCATGACGAGTTTCTGTCTTTCATGTATTCTGGAACATCCTGATTTAAAAATAACTTTTCATCACAATGTAAAGAGAACCTGCTTCATTTATCAACCAATATTCCTGCATCATTTCCGGTATATTGGATGACTAGAGACCGATGTCGTTGCCTCCAGTGATAGCGTCAGCCATCTCATCTATCGTGCTTTTCGATGCTACTTCTTGGCGTTATCCTGCTACTGCACTGTTGGTTAAACTACGTCTATTCTCATCGTTACGTAGACCTAAGTCTGATGCAGCATGTTCTTCGATTTTCTGTCTTCTCCCAAGTTCCGCAGAAAGGGCTCCACTGGACGGCCTCTGTAAACTAGTAACTTGAATGTTTCTTGACTTAGCTGCAATTTCTTCCTTTCTTATTTTTACCTCTTTTGCTTTTTTTACGTTAGAACCACTTGGATACGCTCTACGCTTGTAAAGGTAACGATCTCCCTTTCTTCTATTAATGTTTATTAATTAATAAGCTCAATAGGGCTGCCATACTTTTATCACAAAAAGGGAGAACATTTACGACTGTCACTTACTTAGTGTATTATTTATACTTAAAAAGCACAGAACGTATAGTCCTATTGATAAGTCTTAAGCATTGAAGTAAGGCGTCCAGTGTAGACGATGTTTCAGTCATAACACACAAAACAAAGCCTTTTTTACTTGTCCAATTTAGCCCATGAATATTTTGCAGTTTCCTTAAATTTCTTCGAAATGTAAAATCACCTTTAAGAATATTATGAAACTTCTTGCATAAAACATGTTTCAAATTACATACCAGCTTTAACAGAGTAGAAACTGGTTCAACCAGAAAGATTTCTCTTTCTTTTAGGTTTGTGGAGGCATCAAGGAAAAAATCTTTCCATGTTAGCGCATGCCTAAAGAGCCATAAAGCTGAAGTAAGACTGTGCAATTTTTATCAGTTTGCTGGAGCATTCAATTGTATTGCAAGTTGCAAAATATTTTGCCCATCTTTCTGTTCTATCATTGTACATTAAACTGCATTTGGTTGATGCTCTTTTTGCACGAACTCAAACAAGCTTTGGTATTGGTCAAATAGTTCACGTCAGCTTCATCAATAGAAACGGTTCTATGAAGCAGATTCTACTCACATGATTCATCATTTTCCCATTCAGTTGTTTGCAAACGGAGGAATTTAGTCGAAGCATTTAAATTCAGAAAATAAAGTGATCCATTTAGCCAGATGTGCAACACAAGATTTTACAACACAGATACATCTGACATGAATAAATCACAGTTATGATCCTTGCCTTCTCTGAGTTATCTTGGTGCTGACTTAACTTGGCTTGATTTGCATATCTGATTGTTTCTGTTTAATCCTTGCCTTCACAGTGGCGAAACAAGACGCACCTTCAACAAATGATGCTTTTGACTTCTCAATACTCTGAACTTGCTCATTAAAAGCAAACACAAGTGATTGCAAGTGTCTTAATGTGTTAAGCAGAGTTCGCTCAGAGAGTTTAAAAAAAAACGTTTCAGAACAACAGCTGGCTTTTTGATGGACATGACGTATGAATGTGAAGCTGGGTACATTTGAAGCATCGTTGGCAGCAGGCTAGGATGAAGTGACAAACACCTGGTAATAAGTTTTTGGTACTCAATATCACAAAGTCACAATAGACTTTTTTCCCTCTTTTGCGAACTCTGCAAATGCAACCACACGTAATTCACTCAGCTTCAAAATCATTTAGTTCTTTTCTGAAAAAGGGATATTTCTGACGCATTTCTTCATTTTTTTAGGATTACTGATTAGCTATAGGCCTAGTTACTAGAAACTATTACAATAGGCTATGTGCAATACACTGATCACGATATCATGGTTCATCAGCAAAGCTAGTACAGTATACTGGAGTCAGCAGTCCGTGCTCTAATGCTAAAGTTATTGAGATACTGAAAAAAAGTTTTACCACTGTAATGTGACGATTAATGTGAAAGCATTCCCGCCTTTCCAGCCGGAGTTAACTCAACCAAAACATTTATTACTGTATTTAGACAACTTGCAGGCCCTCCCATAAACTAAGCTACGCCACCATCTCTTATCTTGCTGCCGTTGAGTAGGGACGACTTACTGCATATAAATACAATATATCGTAAACAATGGGGGGCGAATTGCCTCCCTGGCAAGTAAAATGTGAAAACCAGACTCCCACTTCACCTATATTTCAGTTTTTGTGTTAATTTGGTGGTTTTCAGAAGGTTGGTAATTTGCTGTGTTTTCGGATTATTTTCCGGTGATTTAGGGTTTCAGTATAGCCATCCACAAGCGGTTTCACCGTCATTTCTCAAGTTTTTTTGCTGAGCGTTGGCTAGTGCATCCCGTTCAGTGGCCAGTGAGCCCCTTTTAACTAAGTTTTCCACCCTGGATGAAACCTCTAGTTACGCAATTGATTACAGCTATGTAAAATAGAAAATGCAAAAAGGCGGACATTTTGACATTTTTGAATGTCCTAGGAGAATATTTCATTTCTCATGGAAAACGTGGACATGTACTTCAATAAGATGATGTATGGTAGCCGTACTTAACAATGCTATTCATATGCGACCTGTGCGAATCTGAGTAAGGCAGACGCAAAATCTACCAGAAAAGAGTAGACGCAGAGACGTAAACTAATGCGTTGTACGTAGCTTGGACTTGCATTTCTCTAGATTCAGGTACCTGACCGACTTTCAGGAAACCAATAAGCGTAATAATTGTTTCATCACAAAATCGAATAATTTTCGGGTGAAATACTATACGATAATTGACAGCGTCTACAACCAAACTTTCTTCGCTAAAATGNCCAAGTGGCACCCATATATCGCACACATGGCTAAACACATGAACATGGTGGAGGGCCCCTGTTTGGTGGGGGGCCCTGGGCCGGGGCCCCTTGAGCCCCCCCAAATCCGGCACTGCACAGTAGCATAGTGGACTGAAGTATGCTTGTATGGAGATGCCATTGGAGAAGTCCCATACAAAAAACTGGCTGGTTTTGCTCAACGCATGTTATGTAACCAATGCGACACTCCACTATAGAAATGGAACTAGTATTCAGCCAGATAAATGTTGTAAACTTAAAATTGAACAACAGAATGAGAGCAGAACTGGTAAATGCAATTTTGAATGTCAGGACTGAATTGAAAAGAGACAATATTATAAAGCATGTTATGATTATGATGAGATTCCAGAAGCAGTGGCCATGTGAAGTTTTATTGGCACTAGTTTGGTATGCAATGAAAACAATACTGCTGAAAGTTGTGTTAATAATATCGATAATTTTGTGACTTTTTTGTAGGATAAGATTCCAGTTTGTGTACTTTCATCATTATACTTTGTTTTTTGTTTGTTTATTTCTGCTTCAGTTTGGTTTATTTTGGTCTTTTTCTCAGGCTCATCTAGTTTATTTTAGGAAAACCGAGGTGGCAACACTGACTTCAAGTTACGGTAGCAAGCGTTTTTCCGCATGTGCCCACGGCTCTCAGTGAGGGTTTTTCCAGCCAGATCTGTTTTTTAGTCGATCTGGATGTCTAGGTATAAATATGAAAAATCGCCTTAAATCTGTGTTTTTGCAAGTGATAAATTCATCAGCAACTTCAGTGTGCTCAATACTATCATGGTAACTTTATACTACAGTATATGCGCACATCAGGTGAGAAAGTATGCATATCGGATGAAGCAGAACGTGTTCAATCGGTTTCATATTCTCATATAAGATCATTGTCAGGGTTATACACAGTGGTGTTTTTAAGGGAAGGCAAGCGAGCTCCCATTTTTAGGGGCCTTTCACAATGTATTTCGCACATAAATATTCCTCATTTTTGGTAAAAATTTATTATCCGCTCACATAATATTTTCCGACCCACATCGCACTCGTAATTCAGTACTCTGCCTTCAAAGGGGCTCCCAAGAGCAACTGCAATGTGTATGTAGGCTACTCTGCTTTCAAAAGGGCCCCCAACAACAACTGTAATGTGCAGGTACTTTGCTTTACAAGGGGGCCCAAGAGCAACTGCATTTGTGTAAGACTGCTTCTAAGGGATCACAATAGCAAATGTAATGTGTAAGTAGCATCACTACGCTTCCAAAAGAACCCCCAATCGCAACTGTAATGTGCAAAGTAGGCCTGCCTTGCTTTCAAAGGGACTCAGCAGCAACTGTAATGTATAAGTAGGCTACTTTTCTTTGAAAGGGGCCCCCAGCAGCAGCTGTAATGTGTAAACACCTTGCTATCAAAGAGGCCCAAAGTAACAGTAATGCATAAGCGCTTTTCTTTCAAAGGGCCCCCCCAACTTCACTGATTTCTAGTGCTTCATATTTCAATTTGAGGGACCGAAGCTTTCTCAGGGAGGTAACTATGTGGTGACGGGACTGAATTTTGGCCCCTTTGACAGCGTGGGTCCACCACTTCTGTGTATGGAGTGCGGCTGATACGGCTCTGGTTTCAATAACAGTCGACCCCACACCTGAGCCTAATGAAATGTATTCTAGATAGATTTATTAGATAATTGTATCATTCCAACCTAAAATCAAGTAATTGAAGCTACCACAACCACTCTGTTGAATTGTAATAACATGGCTTTGTATTGTGTATAACCTTGATTTCCTACAAATTGGTCAAAGTCACCTGTGTGGTTTATACTAAATCGTTAAGTGCTTCCACAGCCAAACAAGGTAAAGAGCGCAAGAGTTATATACGCAATAATTGGTGATTTCTGGTTTTGTTTTTTTCGTGGCAGAAACTCTTTTAACGGGTATGAAGCAAACATGTTTGGCAAGAAAGTAACTGCGATTATTATAAAGGTCGATGCAGAGTTGGGAAATAGGGAAAGGACCTGTAGGTGAAATGGATTTTCCTAAAAAACACCTTTTGCTATCAAAAGGTACTTTTCCTCACTTGACAAGATAATAGCCTTTGCAGTACCAGGATACTGTAAAGATTATAACACTTTCAGCAAAGAAGGTGCATTGCCGGCATAAAGTAATTTCAAGAACTGCATTATTTTACCAGGTTGTTAGAGGCGATTGCAATTTAAAAAGCAGTAGTTCTCAAAGCACGGTACCGCTGGTGAGCTAAAAATCTTGTTTCCTGCGGCATACGCTTTTGTTTATGAGACAAATTTCATCTTGCTTCATGTTCCTAGTGCTGGTTGAATTTACAATTTTTGGATTAATGATGAGTACAATGTTTTATTTGCGTAATGCAGGATGGTTGTATGATTCTCACTTTGTCTTTTGAAGTAGATCAAGATAAATTTGTTTGGCGGCTGCTCTTTCCTGCCAAAAGCATTGAAAGCATCACCCCCAGCAAAACGCACAATCAGGGCAAGCTACATGAAACGGAAAATGGTCACTATTCGAGTCGTCTCATAAATGATTTCTGAAAAAAGTCACACCTTCACTTTACGAGCTATTCAGAATAAAATGTCGAAAATGAAACATACACACCTGCTAGAGAACTGACGTTTAGAGCCAAGCCGTAGTAAACAAGTGAGGTAACAAACCATTGGAAAATCAAATTAACGGTTATCCAACGCATGCGAGCTCGTTTGAAAAGTTCAAGTGGGTTGTAGCGTTTTTCGAGATCTGCCTTGGCCTGTTTGGTAACAGAACAAGGCTATTTAATAATAAAGTTTTACCTAAGAAAAGAATATCAATCCTAATAACAGTGTGCATGTACAGATGTTTTGACAGCGTAACAAAACATCCTTTAGCCTTCAAAACATTTTCAAGTGAATTTTTTACTGTGCAGCAAGTAATCCTACCAGAAGGTTTCCTCCTGACGTCTTCGCGTCCAACCAAACGTTTTCACTCAATTCAAGTCCATTTCTGTGAGCCATTTTTTCACTGATAGCCTTGGCTTTGGACACTTTTCCTTTGCTAAAAAGCCACCTGCAACGCAATGGTAGGTTTACATCAGGCCCGTAGCCCCTGGAGTGGAATTCGAAGGCTATTCCCACAATTTTTTTGTGCCCACCCAAATTTTTTTGTGCCCAGAAAGGTTTGTTTTAACATATGATAAAAACAAAAATCGTGCCCCTAAAACTTTATTTTGCTCCCTAAAATCTTGAAACCTCTCTACGGGCCTGGTTTACAGCAAAATGAAAACTACTTGAGAACAGCGTTCTCGCAACGTGGAAATGTGCGATAATATTATATGAAAAGACTTTCAAAGAAGTGTGCTCGAAACACAACGGATCTAAAGGCTTTTTCAGAAATTGTGTTCCATTAAAACAGTTGAAGAATGTCACAGCTATAGGCGGTTATGACGGTGGGTTTGAGAGGGTACACCCTTGCCCAATTTGTGCAGATTAAACAGCGCTTATGTGTTGTCACAACACAATACGTGTTTTTCAAGACAGATAGATTTCAGAGTTGCTTTTTTGGAGAAATGAAAAAAACAAGGGCAGATTTTCGAAAATAGACAAACGTTCCCCTTGTTAGTAATATTTCAGTTCAAAAAAATATATATCTTTTTTCCATTTGTGGAGAAAACTCTCTGAAACTCTCATAAATGTTAAACGATACAGATGCTCTTCGTACGAAACGTATGGCGTTTGAAATATGAACGTGATAATTTTTTCATGCAATCATCTTTCAACCCTCCACTCGGAAAAAAGCCTTCCTGAAAGCCTACGATGATACTAAAAGCCATTTGCGATGCAGAAAAATTTGGAATAAATATAAAACGAAGTTCAACCACAATAAAAACACATTTTTAACTGAATTTACTGCGGATGTAACAATTGTGTGATAACGATTGATTGCGGCGACGATTTTAGCGATTTCATGTCAAATAGTTGCTTTTAATATCAGCTTTTCTTTTATATGATGTTATACTGTAGGTGACCAGAAGCAAGTTTTATCTCAAACAAATTTTGAATGTGTCAGTGGCGGCTATAACATGCAACCAACACGGACGTTACTATCAAAAAAAATCAGACGAGCACAAACAGGTTTTGACATTTGCAAGTAAGAGCTAAATGTGTGAAAAGAGGGTGACGGAAATAGTTGGCTACTTTTTTGTTCTTGGCAAATCATTTTAGTATTTGGGTTAAAATGCAGCTAATAGACACTAAGCACTATACCTCCTGGGTTGTCACACTAATAAATTTCTCAGATAACTTTTAACATGTGTTCTGACAGTAACCAGTTTACCTGGGAGATTCGGGCACAAACACAGACAAAGAGCAAAAGATGATTGGAATGAAAGACATATAGAACTGCAAGTGCCTCCAGTCTCTCCAGAAAAATGAAAAAAGTGACAGAAGCATCTCGCCAAATGTGAACATTACTTGAACATTAATTCCAACGGCTGTTTTCCACTTGTCTCCAGTTATTTCCATGACTGAAATAAAACTTACTTAGGTTATTAGATTTCGGAAGGCACAAAAAAACTTAATATTGTACTAATAAACTTGCGTGGGTAAATAACCTGGTATGCAAAGAATGTTTGACAGTTCAGTTCGAAACCTCGGCGATACAACTCTTTTTTGCTTACTTTCTTATTTCATCAAGGTCAAAATGTTATTATAAAAAACTTTCAAAAAAATTTTTTTGAGCAACTAAAAAACCGCATTTACGCTAACAGGCGTATCTGCCAACCATTCATGCTGTTTTTAGTCAAGATCAGATGGACGTCAGGAGATGATTTTTGCCACTGACACATAAAATGCGTACATGGATTGCCGACTCTCTTTTCCAAATCTTCTTCCAAAGTTGTGGTAGTTACAAGAGAGAGGAGCAAATGAAAAGCAAGACTGAATCACGTGCTTTACATTGGGTTTTGTTTATTTTGCGATACGCACCATAGACGACACAGGAGAGGTAGCTTGCTTGAACCAGAATCGCCAGCGTGAAGCGGAGAACCACGTATGAAGGTAGATTCGGTGAAAAGGAACATCCAACGCCCACACCTATCATGCAAAGCTGGCAAACGATCATAGTTGGCAATCGGCCGATCCTGTAATCAACAACAAGCTGCATTTACTGCATCAGAGCAGTAAATAGAAATTAACGAACAAAGCATAGAGCCGGAAATGTTCTTACCGGGCTACTTTCTTTCGGTATGCCAACCAAGCTTTATGCAAGTTCAGTCGGAACTAAAGCACGGTTTTTTTCTACTTTACTAAATCAAGAAGTGAGCTCTTGCAAAACCTTATGATAAGAAAATCTACCTTCGACTTCTGCATGAGCTTGTTTGACTCATACCTGTCAGCAACACTCC
>JGI24021J15306_10003807_pt1 | contig 17222 bp, 7 predicted proteins | sample Ectturendosymbi1_FD_15306 | JGI IMG/M metagenome (IMG submission 15306) | reverse complement strand
CCTATCACGTCCTGCAACAGAAAAGACATTCGTTAAAAAATGGGTTTTTTATCGAACAAAATATGGGTACGCATCTTTTTGGGTCACCCTGTATCTGAAGCTGGGAGGATCGACAAAGACAAGCGTGTGTGAAGCGGGACTGGCAACAGCAAGACAAAATATACGCAACAAAATTTTCGTATGCGCTAACTTGACTTGAGTGACATCGATCGTTGAGTTCAAATAAACCAAAATGAAACGAATACATTTGACCAAACTAAACTGGAGCGAAGTATCCAACGGGCGTCTTCATATGAACACAATTAAGTCACGCCACTAGTGTGGCAATTGCTGATAGCAAGAACAACGTTCAGGTTATTTTATTGCTTTTGTTGCAGGGAGGAATTGATGAAAAAGTCTCGATCGTCAATATTTTATCAAAGTTATCATTACCTTCAAAGATTAAATCTCGGGTACAATACAGAAATTACACAACGAATATGGACGCTGAAATGAAGCACTTGAAAATATATATCAACGTTTGTACGAACACAGCCGTTTCTTTTAATAAAGGAACACCATGATCGCACCAACAAGTAAATAACATCGACATACTAATATGTTCTTCTATACTTTCCACTCGGTGAATATCGAATTGTGTCACCAGAGAGATTGCGAGACCACTGCGGCCAGCACGTGCTGTCCTACCAACCCTGTGCACGTAGTTTTTTGCCAGACCAGGTATGTTGTGATTGATGACCACCTGCAAAAGCCAGAAACCTTTCATAGAAAAGTCACACTTTTCGCCTCTCATAATGCCGAAACCAGCAGTTGCCATGAAATCAGACTGCCATTGTATTTATCTCGAAATGCACAGAAAAACTAAAGCGAGTATGAACAGCTACATTTCAGGAAATATGCATAACAGCGTTGGGCAGTTTCGCGTCCGGACTCGAGACTACAGTTTCTATGGTTTTGGACTCGGAGTTTCTTGATTGGACTACTATTCGAGTCCTTCACAAAGGACTTAGGTTCGTGGACTGGGACGCGCCGAATTAAGTTGCAGAACTGGTTTCGACAGAAATTTATAATTTATTGGGAACTTCTGCACTTCCCAGCAACTTCAACTGCAGCTATATTTTGTATGTGAAAATGAGCAATCCGGTATCGCCTACAACACCACAGCAACCCAACAAAGTCTGTAACTACTCAGCTCCACGTGATTGAAGCACATAAAGCTGAACACACGCAATAGGCAGTTTAGACTTTCATTTCCATAACAACAACAACTTGCTTTTTCACCACCAGTGGTCCACCTGGAATTTCTAGTGGTCCACAGAGAGTTTCATAAATCCTTGATAAAAACCTATCTGCAAAACACTTTCGACTAGTTGTTCATGAGCTGTCAGCACAGCAAAGTGATCCATCGGATATTTTTTTTAAAGATGGTCCCTGGGCCAAAAACGGTTGAGAACCACTGGCCTAACTTCACCATCTGGGCCGGTGGTACGTGGTTTAGGCCTCCACAAGCCTGGACCTTGGGGCCCCCAATATACGATTTTTTACATTTAATACATAATTTTCATATCAACCAAAACGTCAATTTATTTTAACAAATGTTTTTAAAAACATTTCTACAGCATCAACACAACATATAAAGCAGACAGACTTTAGCATTTGCTATGTTTCAAGCTAGGAAAATGACTTTTTCCTAGTTTTCAAAGATGCAGATGCTTTTATCAACTCGATCACATCTAATGTTTTTGCAGTTTCACTTTCAATAGATATCATTGCCAGATTTGTTAATCTTTCATCAGTCATATTTGATCTGCGAAACGTTTTGATTAACTTTAACTTGCTAAAGCTCCGTTCAACAGTACTGTGTACAGCAGTGATCGCTAAACTTTCATTATGATGGCCCCAAGCCCCTTTCAGCCGTAATTAAAGGCCCGTGTTTATTTTTAAAGGCTCAATTTCAAACTTATGGTGTATTCAGTGATCTGTAACATAACAATGCTATAATGTCATAAACCCTATAATGACAACAACAATACCTTGTTAATCAGTAGCGTAGCCAGCGCAAAACTTTTTCAGGGGTGGCAAATATTTTGCATTTCGCAAGCAACTATTTGGTTTGGGACACCACGTCTCGAAGCACAAAACGTTAAGATATGCTAGAAATTTGGGGGGCACAGCCCTTTATCACCCCTCCCGCGCCTCTGTTGTCAACGTCAAACAATCGATGTTCTTCAGTTGTTACAGTTGCCGTTGTTTCATCCCACGCAACCGCAGCAGCACTTTGGCTCTAACAAAGGTCCTCAGTCAGATGTGAAGGGCCCCCTTTATACCATTGTTCCCCAGCCGGTGGGTCCTTCCTCCGACTCTGTTCACCACAATAGCGGATGTCTATGCAACTTGAAAGTGTCAATAGGATTTTTCTAAACGTTTTCAGCATCATACACTTTTCCAAAAATCTAGCAAGCAGATGTACAAACTGTCTAAAAATAATTCTAACTGCGCGTTCGGTTCTGTTCGGTATAAGTGTAAAAACTTATGAAGACGCACATTGCATGCAGAATTAATCTTGAACGAACAGCAGAAAGTGACCGAAATGCAACACATAGCCCGTAGTTGATCAACCGGGAGCCGGTGGCCGCCCAGGAGGAGGCCACGAATTCTTCGCTGGGCAGACACGAGCAGAAGCCTTCACCGGCTTACATTATACGTTAAAACGAAATCTACGTTTTTTATTGCAGGGCAGGGGGTCACAGCAGATGTCAAGGGTCTAGATAAGAGGGCCACGGAGGATCAAAGGTTGAGAACTGCTGATATAGCCCCACTGCTAGCAAACGACTCGATCTTTACTCATTAGCTGTCTGCTAGATGTTGGAAATGGCTCTGCAACGAGTTAGCTGGCTTTCTGATTATGCTTCTTGCCCTAATTTTAACAAAGCACAAGGCAATCCAGCATCAGCGCTTTTTTTCTAAAATTACGATTTCCACTAAAGGGAAAGTCATCAAAGCCAAAAGGTCAAATGACAGGTTTTTTTATGAAAAATGTTAGGTACCCGGTATGGTATAGATCTGAAGGAAGCCGAAAAATTTCCGACTAAATTCCATAATATTGATTGCAGTTTCCGTTCAGATATTTCCCTTGATAATTTTCTCTGATTCTAGGGACCCGACTCGGGTCCCTAAAACACCTTGAAAAACCCTGAATGACATCGAAAGTTGCCCACTTGCTTTGAACCACTGAAAGCGAGAGGTTCGAGCTCAAAAGATAGACTGCTTGCAATCACGTTACCACACAACACAAGACATGTGGTACTTAAACACTTTTTGTGAAAATTTACTTTATCAATTTGTTTGTTTTCGAAATCAGCTACGTCCTCAGTAAAATATCTAAAGACTGCGTATCTTGGTCGTTTCTGCATGACAATGATTCTATTTGTTTACATATATAAAAGAAGCAAAACTGCTTAATATTTTATTAATAGTGTTTCATAAGTGGTTGGAAAACATCTCTGCAGTAATTATTAACCACGTTATCTTTACATCACTGGCATCACTGACAAATTATACAGCATTGTCACAAATGCTCAAAATTTCTTTTGCTTCATCGCTTGTTTGTATGCACAAGATTACATGCTTGAAGCATGACGCGAAACTGTTAAAGATTTTATTAACAGCGTATCACGAGATGTTGAAAATAACTTCTTAAAATATTCATCATTTAAATCGAATCCTTTACATCATTGCACTGACGTATGTTATTATGCAACATTTTCAGCAATGCTCAGAGCTGATTCTTTTGCATCATTGCAACAAGTTGCATGACTTCGATAGCCACATCAAACTACTCAACTTTGCCTGATAAAATTGTTTCTTGCACAAACAACGCTATTTTACACCTCCACATATGGCACCTGTCCGTCGCAACTCTTTCGTTCACTTTATCTTAGTAAAAAAATACAGCACTCAGTCACTACAAATTATTACGAGTCACAGCTGCTTCTGCTCACCTCTTAGGTCATACTAAGTGTTTCAAATCTATGATGCATAAGTCGTAACAGTAAACAGTTTAAGAATGAGCAGGAATAAACTGGGAAATACGCAGGGGCACCACTGAACAAAATCTGATTTTATTGCCGCTGACTGCTTTGCTTCGTTTAGTGCTAAGGTGAATCCCCGGCGAGAACGACCCCGCGTTGATCAGACTACTTTTGGATTAAAGCCCTCTTTTAATCTATCAGAAAAAATAGCTCAACCATACGATGGTAACGAATCAACGGGTAACATTCAGGTACATTTGTCGAAAATCAACGAAAAATATTTTTTGTGACTTGGAAGACGCATTCATATTTTTAAAGCGTGCGGTTGTAAATAGTATTTGCCGTTAAGTCCTTGAGACACGATTTTGCGTGTCTCACAAAGGTTCCGCCCGGAGCATACGTCATCTCCCTTGCTACACCTCCGTAACATTTCACTGATTTTAGTCATTTGATGCCACTCGAAATGTATTTAGAAATGTCCTATCAGTGTGGAGATTTTGATGCTTTGAGGAATGCATATTTTTTAATTTTAATTGTTGTTGAAGAGTTAAGCAAGATACGTTAATTCGTTTAACAATTTTGCGACTCAGTTCTGCCTAAAAATGCGCTGATCTATCGTCGCGAGGGGTGGCGTCCTCACATGCACACAACCAAAGTTCATCTATCTGACAAAATGTGCTTTTGCCAACTATAGTGCTATAGTTTTGCAACCAACTTTCCAGTATCGGAAGTGGTGGACTCAAGACTTGAACTCAAGTCCAGCAGTGAACGACTGGGCTCAGTCTTGGAATCGTGTCATCGACCTCGGTTAGACTTGGTCTCATACTGGATTCCAGCGACGTTGATCTTGGACTATAGCTGTTTAGTGGAGATTATACAACACTGAACCACACAGCGATTCTCAGCAATCATTCCAAATTTACAACAGCGAAGCGGAATGTAAACTCTTGCAAAATTCATTGTAAAATTCTTCCTCGAAGCAAAGCATTTCCGCGCAGTTTCTCATGAGCTCAGCAGGCCTGGCTGTAGGAATACAACGCTTACCTGGACAACAGGGATATCCAAGCCCCGAGCAGCAACGTCAGTCGCAACAAGCAAACGAATATTGCTGGATTTAAACTTTGCGAGCGCAGCAAGTCGGTGACGCTGTTTCATCAACGAGTGCAACACCACGCACTCGAAGCCAGCTTTTTGGAGAAGCATTCCCAGCACCTGGCAGTTTCTGCAATTTTAAACAGCATCTAAATAAAACATAGCTTTTGCTTTAAACAACGATGTCGGTTAATGAGATTAACACAAGTACATATAGGTTGAATCATTTATAAGAAGCATCTTCACAGCACTTTAGGTGTAAATAGTAAACCGCTTTCTAATGGCAGCTGAAGTAGTACATCGCTTTCTCACGAGTAGATCGCTTTCTAATGGCGACTCATTTAGGATACAAACTCGGGAGATATGATAAAACAATAAAACCATTCACGCCATTTTCATACAACTATGCACATAAAAACAAGCTGAGTGGACCACACATAGAACATGTAATGTATGGCACAGAAAGAACAGCCATACACCTAACGTCGAACATATTTTCAAGTGTTGAAGGACCAAACCGAAATTACTAGCGTAGATACGTTACACTGTGTGCGATTTATTCACAAAGACAAGCTCACTTTGCAAGAGTTTTACTTAAGCAACAAATTGAAACCTGGTGACAAACCTGCATGTTTTAGTGAAGATCATTATCGAATGATTAGGATACTTCTCCAATAGATCCTTGCAAACGTAAACAAGGTATCCGTCTTTGATATGCTCAGGCAGCAGTATATAACGCTGATCCAGCTGTTCCACAGTTGATACTCTGTGGAGCAGAAATTAAGGCGGATATTACGTTTTATAAATAGAAGCAAGACTACTTGGTGAAACCTTGTCATTCAAATATTTTGATAACCGATACTCTAGGCTTCAAGTCACAAATTATTTCCTGCAATCCAAGTAACGCCGCGCTAATGTTTTGCCGTGCCAATGTCAACTATTAACACTTATGAGAGAGCTGATCAACTATTCCGAGTTATAAATTCACCATTTGGTCAACTTCCAGCCCCGAAGTTGTATAATTGGGAAGAATTTTACGAACTTCAACTAAAACACCTCTCGAATTACTGACATTACAGTTCCCGACTTCTGGCGCGATCGCTTAATCGCACTTTTATAGACAATTGACGTTTCAGTAACAACTGTTTTCATCGTGGGCAAGATCCAGTGAGCGAAGCGCGGGCGTTTGACCAGGAAAAGTGTGATGCGGCATCAACAAAAAAACAAGGTATGTTTCAAGTATCATTTCTGATACATATCTCGTTTCGGGATTGCTGTTCGTTCATTCTAAAAGTAACCAAAACTGGTCGCTACCATTCAACAGGATATTTTCTTTCCCGCCAAAACCACGCAAATGACTCGATACCGATCACAACTGCCGTCGCAGCTGTCCCTGAAGACAGTGAAAATAACCGCTCAAGAAATCGATCATGTAAGTTCAACGTTTCCCGCAAAGCGACAACGGCGAAAAATTTGTATAACTTCGCGACGACGCAGCCGCTTCACTACGAACAACAATGTAAGTTTACAAGGCGATCACTAACCTTTTTTGTGATCCTATTGCTATCGCGTATAAATTTTTTACGTACCACACACCAGGCTTTTTCAAAACTGCAACTTTCGCGCTTTCGCTCACTGAGATAGGTGGAATGAGTCCAGCTAATAAAGGAAATTGCTAACAAACAGTGAAACGTCAGCCTTTATTAAATTTTTAAGGACGTCTCTATCGATAACTGTTGGAATTAGATATTTTTATTGAGTCCACAGCAACTACACATTTGTTGTGATATGGACAAACAGCCAAGGCTTTCGAAGACAAAAGCGTTCTTCTTGGACTGAATTGGACAAACAATGAAATATTAAAAGTCACGAACTTGCTCTCTGCTTCCCAGAAAAACGGCTTTTTGGTCGACAACTGTTTTACTTCATTCAGAGTATCTGTTAACGTTGCGCTGAACATAAGTGTTTGCCTGCAACAAAAATCGTAAAAAACACTACAGCGCTCACAAAACAACACAAACACAACATCGCGTACATGCGCAAGAAAATGATATAATGCATTTCATTAAATAAAAAGGAGGGCCTGGCGATTAAGAGAAACATAGTTTTGCTATACACGTGAAAGCTAGTGTTTTATCTTACGCACAAGGTAGTCATCAGTGAGAAGACCCGTAGCACTGGGCCTCATGTTTACTTTTTTCCTTTTAACTGATTTGACAGATACTGTACAACAAATATTTAGAAACGCTCTAGCGATGAAACAGTGCTTAAGGCAGAGATTCGGATGGACAAACAAGAATTGCCTTAGATCGACTGCTGGTATCAAACATTTTAACAGAGACTCGTATTTGTATTTCCCCATAACTGTGACATGTGTGTAAAAACGGTATCATCTCGTTTTTGTGAAGGTTAAAGTTTCACCAACATGTCAACTTAGACGCACCGTTTACAAGGTCGAAAATCCTAACAATGATTTTACACCATTTTCCTCTACGGCAACTACTTCCTTATGATCCAAAGCAACTTCAACAAACAGCCTTTCCAGGATTTTTGTCGATGACACCGTGTTTTACCGAACCCTCAGCGAACAGTGACAAATATTTGCATTGTTGGAAAAGGATTTTTAAGTTTTATAATATGGTTACAACCTAAATTACTCATCACTATCCGTGGTTTGCCTGCAGAAACTGTCTTGCATGCTTTTCCGAGTCGTTACCAGCATTCACTTCATAAAAGAAAAATTACTGTCTACATCACGATTTAGTGTCGCGCAGGTCAAAAACTACTACCAGTTCGAAAAATCACGTCACTAATGAATGTGTTCTAGCTTTTTTGTTTGTGGGATAACCTGTTACAACATTATTTATTTAGGCAACAGCAAGTCAATCAATTTTAGGTGGGGGGCCAATGACCAATGTTAGTCCGTAATAACCACCCGGAAGAAGACATGTAACCAACTTGCCTCAGAATGTGAACAGCAACGTATTTTTCATACTAACAAAAAGTTAAGGATTTGGCTTGTTGAATTTAACATTCCTTCAGACTAGCCATCCAACAAAGCTAAGACTCTGCATGTGTACTCATGAAAATCTTGCCCAGTCCTATTCTATAAACCGTTCTCAGCTCAACAATATAATCTCATTGGACGATCCAGCAAAGCAGCTCAAAGATTATGCCTGCACCAAACTGAGTGCCAGTTTTCACATCGCATACCTTAAGTCAAAATAATGTTTGATTAGATATATATTGCTTTGTGTCAAAATTTCATAAACTTCCAGCATTTTATTGTTACCTTTCATCAAATCTAAAGAAGAAACAGATACAACAGAAAATACATGTCAAAGGGGGGTAATAAGTTATAGTTCAGCCTGAGCCAGTTATAAAAACATTGGGGATAAGTTTGCTTGTTTACCTCAAAAACAGACTACATGCTTGTTTGCCTTCCAAATGCTGTTTCGAATTATAAATGTTCCACACTATTGACTGAGAAAAACTAAAACACAACTCGGATTTGGAAGACTAGTTACATGGACTAAAGTAGCACATTTTTAGGAAGAAAAGATTGCTAGGAACAGGGAATGCATCCTACACCTTACCTTTCTTTTGGCAATGACTGAAAAATTACATTCAAGTCTTCAGTAAAATCACCATCCAGTTTGTCTAGTAAACGGTCTGCTTCATCAAGCACCAAGAATCTGATATTGGTACATTCAGGAGGTTAAGAGAGCACAATGTTGTTAAGTATCTAATTTGTATTTTTAAAGAAACACACAATTGATTTTTAAAAAGCAGTTTCAGAAGACTATGTGAGGTTTAACAGAGATATAGCTACAGTCCGTGAAACCAAGTCAGTTGTACAACTTTACCCAAACAACTAGCTAGGTTTTACAGACTACTTTGTGATACACTAATTGTTTTACCTTTTGATAAATAACATACTAGATGTACGTACTGAAAAAAAAACATAAATAATCAACTATAAACTTCTGCATTCAAAGATATATTATCTGCAACCATTAAGAAGCCACCTAATTTTGTTTAACTTGAAGTTGGCTTCAGAGCTTCTAAGATGATCAGCTAGTCTTCCTGGTGTAGCAATAACAATATGAGGTTTACGCTTCATTTCAGCTGCTTGCGCTATCATATCTGCAAACATAAAATCCTTTTTTGTAATTGTAGACATATATGGCTAATAGGGTCTGCTCACTGACCTGACTAAACAAAAATTGATGAAATTTTTTAATTCTTCACACCTGTTACCAAAATAATAAAAAAATGATATTTTGTTCTATAAACCGATTTAGCAAGTGATGAAACAAGTTGATGTATAAGAAGAAAAAAAAACAAATCTAATGCAGGTCTACACTCCCGTTCCACTTAAACAGAAAGCAATAATGCACTGCACTGATAAAAAATAACGTTGAAATGAAGTGAAACCACAAAAACAACGCCTGGCATTTCAGGTCATTTGATGGAAAGTTATGCACTAAATGTCATACAAGGTTCCTTCAAGGTTTTTGCCTGTAGGCTTGTACCTGACACTACTCAGCACTAAGCAAAATTGAACAGCAGGAAAGAAATTCCACTAGATTGGGATTTCTTTCTGATTCCAGTACTAGCTGAAAATGTTTACTACTTTTCAACTTTTTTCTGTTAGCAGATAACTTGTGATAATGTAACATACTGGTAAACAGGGTATTTTTATTGTAATATATAGCAAGGTTAATTGAAAACAGACAAGGACAAACTATAACTTTCAATCCAGCCTGCTGAACTAGTCCAAATTTTAATAAACCTTATCCATTTTTTCTATCAATTTCCAAAGTTCCAGAACATGGCACATAAGATGCATGATTTGCTTGGCTCAACTTCTGTTTGTGGGCAGACACTTCGTGTCATGAACAAAGCTTGTCATAAATCAAAGTTAATTGACCAACACCACAGATTTATCCTGAGAAATGCCACAACAAAGCTAATTCCAGACTCTGATGCACTGGTTAGAAAGTGAAGCTAGCAACACTGTTGCTAGTTGCCACTAATGTACAAAGTGACTTTCTTTGCTGAGTGGTAAAATAAATGCATTTATAAAATCACTCATCCAGTAACCTTTGCATAGTACATCATCATGCTTTGTCTTCTGTTAAAGTACCTTGTGCATGGTAACATTTACATCTCATTTATACAGGTTTGCACAACAAGTCATCCATCTGTTCCCAACATGACCTGATGTCAAATTTTACAAGACAGTGCAGTCTGCAACTCAAACAGTTTTCCCACATGTGATTGAAACAAACTGGTGAAAACTTATTAATAGAGAAGTTTTGTTCGCTGTCTCACATAAATCAAAACACTTTCTACAAAATGCCTGCCCTCCAAATCTTGTATTTGAAAGCTACATTTCCACAGGATACAATCTATGACTGCTTTAGCTTAAAGTGTTTCAGTGCATTTTGAACAACAGCACAGACAAAACAAAACATTAAAATAAATCTGGTTGCGGCTGGAAATAAAAATCTTGTTTCTGGTACATCCCTTGCAATAGCAAGCCATAGTCTTAAGTAAAAGTTCAACAACTTCAAAAAAACTCTACACATGTTTAAAAAAACACTTATTTAAACATGCTTAGCTTTGTAATTGATTACTCATACTTCAACAAAACCATAGGTAACTTGCCTGCTTTGTACGAAAGATGCATTCATAATAATTATCTTACCCATTCCACCAACTATAACTGCATGACGCAGACCAATTGGTTTTCCCAATAATGAAAATTGGTCAGCAATCTGATACGCCAATTCCCTTGTAGGAGTTAAAACAAGACAAAATACACCATATGGATCTTCTGAAAGCTTTTGAAGGATGGGCAAAGCAAAAGCAGCTGTTTTCCCACTTCCTGTTTTTGAACAACCAAAACAATCCTTGCCTGCAAATGAGATAGCAAAATAACAATTTCATTCTTATTTATGCAATGACAAACATTTCACATATCAAAGTCTGATTATTTGGTATGATATGCTTGCTTTTATGCTTATACGAATTTTATAAAAGCTGTGAACAGTTTGAGTCACTTGGAACATTAATTTCCATACACCTTTCCTGAGTCCTCAGCCCAATGTTACAATAATAAATGAATGCAACAGATGTTAAAGAGTTTTTGATTCAACAGGCGAACTTTTCAAATAAAGAAGTATTTGGGCAACCACCATTGAACTTTTTGTGTTTTATGCATACATAAACAAGTTTTATGTGAGAACAACACATGTCATGCATCATTGTTAAGACTATTTAACAGTGATTCTCAACCACGATACAAGAATATCAAAGGGTGCCATAGGGTTCAGCAAAGATTGTGAAAAGAACAAGTTAGGTTACAAAAATATTCAAAGCCAATAAAGTGTCTTATCAGGGTGCCATCATAAAGTTCAAATTTATTTGGCAAACATGCTGGAAACTTTCGGATGTGTAAGAAAGGTTCAGAAAGTCAAAAACCCTAGGAAGTCAGCTATACTCTTGCTAGGAAAGTCAGCTTTGCTCTTGTGAATTGTTCTTAGCAACAGTACGTAGTTTTTCTGAATTTGTTACAATGTCAACATTCACTAGTAACTTTTTTACTGGCTGCACAGGACTNAAGATGTGTAAGACACAAAACTAGTTTTCTTGTGCAAATAAAATGTGATGATTCACTTGTGTGGGTCACTGTGGTTTAACTATTATTACTAAAAGTCAGCTATATAACGATTCTCAATACTACATTTCCAGACTACCCATATTATTTTCATAAGGCAAGTACTGCACAGTGGAAACCGCTTAATAGAGCATCAGTTTATAGAGCAAACCGCTTATTCGAGCAGTTAGATGTGTAGCAGCACCATGGTTGCACACAGTTAATGCAAAAATGAAGTAAAACAATAAAAAATTGACCAGTTCTTTTGTGCTGAAGAGGGGCAAGAGTGAATGGTGTCCACCACAACAGCTGCTGTGCAATACATTATGACAAAAATGTTGCAAAAATACAGTAACTTTTCTTTTTACAGTACTGTGTACAGTGCTCACAACAAGAATAAAATACAGTACCCTCATAATGATATGTGTATTGGTGAACCCGTAGTGTGAATGACACCCTATGTTTATTGCAAAAAGTTCTCATCGGATAAAAGAGCAACCGTTTATTAGAGCAGGGTTTGCTATTCCCGAGGGTGCTCTATCAACACTTGAGAGCTGGTCTATGAATGTATTGTTCCAAGATTTCGGCCTAAAACCAGCAGTTTTCGGTTNCCTTTCCAACGTCATAGCTCCTCCGCCAATTGCGCTAGAGAGCTGTTCAAGGGCTTAAACGGATTGGCTAGTCTTCTAGTCTGCACNCGAAAAAAAAATTTTGGTTGGGGATTGTGGATTTTTTGTGAGTGATGTCATAAGTGAAGTAGTTTTGGGTCATTTTGGCTCATGTTACCTGGCCTAGGGCCCAACCGCTAGGCCAAAGTATTTCGCTGAAATTTTTATTAGAAACTAGGCTTGAGTCCGAGTCTTTTGAGCCTTCGATCGACTTTCTAGCGTTTCTGGTTCAAAAGTTATTATCTAAAATAAACAAATCAATTAATTGTCTAATTAGTCAAATATTTTTATTACTTTACATCACAACTTTTGAACCAAAAACCCCAGCAGGTCATCCAAAGTATCAAAAGAGACGAGGATTGCAGCTTACTTTCTAATAAAAACTTCAGCGAAATACTACCATCTAACAGTTTGGGCCCAGGGCCAGGTGAAGTGGCCAAGGTGGCCTAGAAGTCTTCCACTTATGACATCACTCACAAAAAATCCGCACCCCCCAACCAAAACTTTTTTTTCGAGTGCAGATGAGAAGACTTGCTGCATCTTTTGAGCCTTTGAACAGCTCTCTACCACTTTCGGTGCCTGAGTTACGCGTGTGCAAAGCCACGTGCGATCCAGTTGTTTTGGCACGAACAGCTTGATTTAAACCAGCTTCTAAAGTGTTAATGTACTTATCAATATATCATCCCCAAAGTTAAACAACCAAATTTTTTAAATTTTGAAGCAGAGTGCATAACTATGCTGATGCTTCTGGTTTAATCTCAACACCTAAGGCTGAATTATTTTGCAGTCGCAAACGCTGACAATTTATAGGTCAAAATAAAGTCAATATTTGTAAATCACAAAGTCAAAATTTTAAGTTTTTAGTTAAAAAAATTGGTTTCATGGATAAATTCATTGTCAGTGCATAGCAATGAATGCACCAACAAGTTTATTATCATTATTTTCTGATTTGGTGTTCAGCTAAATATTGACCTCAACTTCATACCAGTTGACTTTTTCGAGTTATAAGCAATTGAAATAAGGTCATGCATGAGCACACACAAAAACTGTGTCTTACTTGACCTTGAATTACATAAGTTCAAATAAAGAAGTTTGATTTACGTAAGTACACAAGTTCAAGTACCAATGATCGATTTTTATAAAAACCTTCTGTCACATTCTTTCAAATATGACAGTGGCTACAGATATGCCTATGGATCTTGAAATTTGAAAACTTATTCATACGCCATCTGTGATGTAACAGTAACATATGACTAGAGTGCAGTAGGCTTATTAGAAACGAACTAAACGTAAAAGATAAACCTAACCTTAACCCTAACCGTAGCCCCAACCCTAACCTAACACTAACCCCTAAAGGTAACATCTAACCTTAAAAAAAGTAAAGAAAAAAAACGAAAGTCGGCAAGGTGAGAGTCAAACCGAAAACCATTGGCATAACAGCCGTAACGCATAACCCCTAGGCTACGAGATACACGCTGTTTGGATGACAAATTGACCTTTTGATTTGAATTGCGTCATGCCAGGTGTATCCATAGTCACTTCCTTCAAAATTCCAACTAAAATATTCACAAATGAAAAAACACAAGGGTGTTTTTATGTCAGAACATGAAATTCACAANAAGTATATGCAAATATTAATAAATGGGAACACTGCAAATTTCAACCAGCACTTTGCGAATACTGGTCTAATTANAAAAATTCAAGGTGTTTTCAAATCAGAATGATGACATCTTTCTGCTTAGGANATTTCATGTATTTTGCTCACTGTCAGGTATATGGCTCTGGATCACTNGATATGGAATGACCCTAGTGGTTACTGGTTAGTTAATTTAGTACAAACACTAGGAATGATTAAATTCATTCTNTTCCCTCACATATTATATTCTTAAAAAATTTCACAGGCTTAACTTACCTTCCAGAATTGGAGGAATACAGTGATACTGGATAGGTGATGGTCTTTTAAATCCCAGATCTTGTACTTGCTCTAAAAGCCACTGATTTAAATGAAGATCATGAAAATCCCCTTCAGTCTCCATTGTGAAATTTGCACTGGGCTACAATAAACACATTGTCTTTTGCTTTGCAAGAAAGATTCTCTACTCCCACTGTGGTGTTTCTTATACACAGTCTACCTACAATTTAGAAATAGTGTAATTTGATCATCTGCACCATTTTATATTTGATAAACAATAACTAAACTTAGCCTATAGTATTTCCACCCAAAAATGGGTGTGCTATTCAATGAGGATTTTCAAACAACATTACGATTACCAACAAATAAGAAATGACTATAACAACATAATTTCCAATCAACCAGCACTAAAAATTAGTGAAATTTGCTAAAAAAACAAGCAGTGATGAGGCATGAGCAAACTCAAATAAAGCAATCAATCATTCAATGCGAACGGTGGTAGGCTATAAACAAATGGAAATTTTGCAAACCTGATCCATTCATTTCAAATATTTTTCATTAACTCCATATCCAACCCATAACCGTAACGTATTCCAATATTCAACCCAAATCCAAAACCATGTGCACACTCAGTTGCACATCAGATTAGCCAACACATCACGGTAATAGGCTGGTGTCTTAACCAGACTGGCTGGAGACCGTGGCAGTTGTCGAAGAGATATCGTGCGAAACANGGACTTTTTGGCGTGACACGTGTNAAAAACTGTGGAGTGTGCGATCCACGCGTGATTGTTTTTCATTGAAAACATAATGGCGCGTGAATCGGCTTTTCAAAAAGCTCTCATGACTCAAAGCATTTATCAGGGATCTTTCGGCAGCTCCAGCACCACGTGTGTTCAGTGGCGTAACTAGAGATCTGTGCCAGGGGGAAAACGTAGCTGAAAGGTGCCCACTGGCCACTGTAGGGGACTCACTAGCCAAAACTCAGAAAAAAAATTGAGAAATGATTGTGAATCCGGTTGTGGATGACTATACTAAGCTCTAAATCACCAGAATTACTCTCCAAAAAATGCGAAAAACAACTGCCTGTTGAAAAGCAAAAGAATATTAAATTCAAAATATGAACTTAGTAGGGGCCGGTTTTGCATTTAGCTTGCCAGTTGGTGCGATTCGCCCCTCTGCCCCCCGTCATTTACGCCACCGCGTGCATTACCATAAAATGTCAAGAATCTGTATGATGTTTGTCATTCTGAGCAATATCAAAACAATTTTGTGGAACTACAAAGTTTCATGGAAGATAAGAAAAAGTTAGAAATTCATCTTACAACACGTGGATGATTGATCGCATCCGATAGTTTCCCGTTGATAAGAAACAGTATTTCACCAACATTTTGCACTATCAGGTTGATTTACCCTAGGTCAACGTGGAAAAGACAGATATGTTATCCATCATCCAACTTTGAAATAACATCTTCCTATAGACTGTTGTTTCTTGTCAAAGTGAATCAGCTGATGCAATTTGTTATTCACCATTGCAAGTATTTGTAATAGCATGACCATGTCAAAATAACGGGCTAGCAATATTTACTTGCAAAAACATTTTCGTGTGTTTTGGTAGTTTTCAAAGGCAGTTTGGCAGCGAAAAAATGACACCAACAGCGAAGTTACCTTTCAAATGTGCTAAAAGTTGTTGTTCAACGCTGAAGTAGGCTACTCATTCACTATATGCAGTGCTGGCAATGTTCAACTTTCTGAAGTAGCTTCGAGATGAGCGGACTGTCATATTTTGCGATCCAGATCCAGTCCTGATTTTTAAAAACTCAATCCAAGTCCAACCACAGTCCAAAATATTTTTCAAATGTGAAGTCCAAGTCCAAAATATTTTTAAAATGCTGCCTTTCCACAACAAAAATGCCTCATTTCTTTTCCATTAACTCACTCCAAATCCGGTCCGGTTCCTAAATGTCGAAGTGATTTACAGTACGGATCCAATCCAAATTCAACAAAATTTGCTATAGACTGGATCCAGCCCAATCCAAGTCCAGTCCAATGCTCATCTCTGCCTCTGGTAGCTTGCATTGCAGCATAGACACAAAAATGGTACTGCAATTTTGAAAATGTTTTAATTTAAAATTCTTTTTATTTTTGTGTCATGTTTTCATCCTCAAAGCAGCTAAAGTTGTCAAAAATGGCTGGATTTCAACAAAGTCAAAGTTGGAAGATCAGATGACCTAACAACTGATAAATTTTCTCGTTTGGAATGTTGGTCATAAACAATCGTGTGTTATCACATTTTTGTGTTTTTTCGGAACACATCGCCCTACCATGGTGCAAATAGCAGAGATGCAGTCGAGACCGAAAGCGAGACTTCAACAAAAAATCTGAGATCGTGACTCGAGACTTGAAGTTCGAGAGCGAGATACGAGAATAGAAAATTTGTAGATTATGCCGAAATTTTTCAAAAAATTTTAAGAAAATGTCATCACCACTTGGATTTTGAAATTGTTTCGAATTTCTTGTCTTTTTCCTACCTGCTTTGGTTGTTTCTTACCTTCAGATATAGCAGACAATAAACACGTTCAAATACAGAACTTTTCCAAAGTCATATCGTTGCAGTATTCAAAGTAAGAAGGCAATAGGCTTGTGACGGAGACCTGTAGCCTTCGATACCGAGGCGAGTCCCGAAACCTTCGAGACCGAGACTGGGAAAAACGTTCTCAAGACCGAGACCAAGTCTCGAGACTCCATCACTAGCAAACAGTTTTGTCTTTGCGTGATTGCCCATGTTCTTCTTCTTTTGAGCTAGTTGTTCAAACCACTGCTTAGCCGCACTGGAACTCGGGGCAGGTGTGGAG
>JGI24021J15306_10003806_pt1 | contig 17222 bp, 9 predicted proteins | sample Ectturendosymbi1_FD_15306 | JGI IMG/M metagenome (IMG submission 15306) | reverse complement strand
GCACATGGCTTACTATTTTTCTCTACCGTTGTTAGTCGTTTCACCAAGAGTTAGTTTTTAGTTGGAGAAATTTTTCAGCCATTAGCATCAACTAGTTAGATTTTTCAGTCATTAATTTATTTATTTGAGTAAATGACTTTTTAATATTTGAGTAAACACTTATTTCATGAGTCAGTTCTTTCTTGTCGCCACTAGTATTCTTGACGTCAGTTAGTTTGCTAAGATGTTATGATTTATGAGCTTGTGTTACGAAATTTTGATTGTAGTCTTGAGTTTGTTTTTCTCTGCTGTTACTTCAGCCTGTCAACTTTTCACCCGTAAGCTTTGCTTGCAAGTTTATCGACTGAGGATGCGTAATTTTACGTGAAATCGACTTCCTATTAAAAATTTGCTGATCGATTCCTTGCTTACACCCATCGTAGAAAGTTCATATTTTACTTTATTGACACATTAAACTTGCAGATAAGTTTGTCACTTCTAAAAACACAGTTTTCACGCGATTTTTCATAGTTATATCTAGACACACAGGTCGACTAAAAACAGATCTGGGTGGAAAAACCCTCAGTGGGAGCCCTGGTCACATGCGGCAAAACGCCTACTATCGTAACTATAAGTGAACATTTGAAGATTTATTGTCGTGCTATTGTTACGCAATTAAGATCAAGAGTGGGCTTACAACAATCTGCTAGCAAGTTTCGCAATCTGCCTCTGCAGGTAAAGGATCGGGCATGAGCGGACTGCGCACTTGCGCCAAGCGTTTCGGGGGCCTCGCGGTCACGACTTTGCCCTGATGGGCCTCGCGTTCATTTTTCCGGCCCTGCCTACATGCCTAGTTGTATACGTCCAGAAGTCAGACTTCCACTTGATCGTGTTTTGTGTAGTGATTGCTATAAAAAACGTAGACTACTATGTCTAGCCCAGCTGGTCTTCTCTAATTTTGTACTGCATAGCAACAAGATACCTTTGGTGCTTACGACCAAAGTTACACATTTGCGCAGCCTGCTGTTCAGACAGAGTTAATTGTGTAGTTAGAAGAGTCTATTTTGGGAGTTGTCCAAAAACAGAGTAGGGCAGTTAGTGGATTATGGATGTTAACCGTTGCGTCCACGTAGGCTTTAGTCAGAACCGTATCAGCCGTACTCCATTCCCCCCAATTGGGGGGGCACGCTGTCACAGGCGGCACAGAATTCAGTCCTGTCACCACTTAGCCGCCGAGAGAAAGCTACAATCTCCCAAATTGAATATGAAGCACTAGAAATCAGTAAAGTTAGGGGGCCCTTTGAAAGAAAAGTGCTTATGCATTACATGTTACTTTGGGCCCCTTTGAAAGCAAGGTACTTTACACATTACAGTTGCAAAGGGGGCCCGAGGCAAGTGCCTCGCTTGCCTTCCCTTAAACACACCACTGTATATAACCCTGACAATGATCTCATATGAGAATATAAAACCGATTAAACACGTTGTGCTTCATCCGATATGCATACTTTCTCACCTGATGTGCGCATGTAAACACTGTAATGTAAAGTTATCTTTATATTATTGAACACATTCAAGTTGCTGATGAGTTTATCACTTCAACCAACACAAATTTCATTCGATTTTTCATAATTAAACCTAGCCACACAGGTCAACCAAAAAAGCAGATCTGGGTAAGAAAAACCCTCAGTGGGAGCCCTGGTCACATGCGTAAAAACGCCTGCTACCGTAACTTGAAGTGAACATTTCAAGATTTATTGCCGTGTTATTGTTGAGCAGTAATGACCAGGAGTACAACAATCCGCTAACAAGTTTTCCAACCTGCCTCTCTATGGAATGGTAACGAACTGCGCAGTTGCGCTAAGCGTGTCGGGGCATCGCGGTCACGATTTTGCGCTAATGAAAGTAAACGTTCATCGCGGCGCACATGCTTTGGCCGGTCTCAGGTTTGCTCCTTCGGTAATGTTTTGATAACTGAACGATAAGACTGATTCTACTTTCCTGCAAAGTTTTTTTACATTTGCATTTCATTACGACATCCCTAAATAATCGTCGTCAATTAAATGACAATGATTTACGACCCAATTTCTTTCGTTAAGCTCGTTCAAAAAATCTTAGTTGGAAACGTCGAGCTGTATCATGGGCATTAGCGGGAAAATATTTATAATGTAATTTGCATAATCTGGAAATGCTGTTCATGTTGTGAATTAAAAATAAAGTTTCAGAATGTCTAGCACCCCTGCACAAACATGAAGGCCTCCAATGAAAGACTTTCTGGCGACGGCTCTTCCCAGGCCCGTAGACACGATGGGGCATTCGGAGGCAGTTAGCCCCAAATCTTTTTGTGACCCCACAAATTTTGTTGTGCTCAGAAAAACTTGTTAACATGTGATAAAAATAAAAATATTTCCCCATAAAATGTATTTTGATCCCCCAAATCTTGAAAGCTCGTTACGGGCCTGGTTCTGCCAAAATTGTGTCTGCAGTTAGGATATTTTGTTTTGAAGGGCATGCGGTCCCGAGATGTAGCATAAATTTTTTTATAAATCGCCATTACGGGGGTCTTGTAAGGCATATTTGGGGGGCAGAATTGGGCTGATACGGCACTGGCCTTCGTCTATATTTGTTAACATTTATAGGCGATTTGAGATACAGAATGTTATTAATCTGAACATGTGCCATGGACCAGAAAATTAACAGTCCAGACATCACTAAGGTTTATGCATGCGTATTTCGGCCAGTAAAAGTCCAATGCGCAAGTTCTATAAGCATATTTCACTTATTGGCTCATGGTAAATTTATCAATTTGCGCTAATAAAAGAAAACATTCATCGCGGCGCACATGCTTTGACCGGCCTCATGTTTGCTCCTTCAGTGATATGTTTTGATAACTGAACGATAGGATTGATTCTGATTTCCTGCAAATTTTTTTACATTTGCATTTCATTACGACATCTCTAAATAATCGCTGTATTTTGCCCCCAAAACCTTGAAACCTGGCTACGGGCCTGGTTGTGCCAAAATTGTGTCTGCAATTAGGATATTTTGTTTTGAAGGCCATTCGGCCTCGAGATGTAGCATAACATAACTTTTTTTTATATATCACCATTAGGGGCCCCTGCAAACATATTTTGTGGGGGGAGAGTTGGGCTGATACGGCACTGGTGGCAACGTTATTTCAACACCACATATTCCTTCTATCTTCAAAAGTGTTTCATGCATGTCGTAGAATTTGTTATCCAGATAAAGTTTTCTTACAAATCCGATAGCTCTATTTCTAGATTTTATAAATGTAATCAGTGTAAGCAGGAAAAATCAAGTTTTTCAAATTTGGCTTGATCTGGAAAAGTAAGAAAACGTAGGTTTGTCTCCATTTTACGTTCAAGTGTAAAAATATTTTGCTAAATTCATATTTACACCTGCAGCAAAGTTAGACATTTCTTCGTAGATTTCTTGATGGCTTGTAAGATTGCCTGCAAATGTTGTATAATTTTTTGAATGCATTTGTAGACTTGGAAAATATTTCAGCTGCCCAATTTCAAGGTATCGTTACAAAACCTGCTGTAAATTTTCTCTCAGCTTTGATATCACAATACATCAGTTCTGCTGTCTTCCCAAACAAAAACCTTGTAATTGTTTGTTTAGTGCAGGTGTCCCCAAACTTTTTTATCTGGAGACCACATAAGCTGCTACACAACAGTTCGAGGGCAGGACATCACGGGTAATGTGATTGTTTCGGGATATATTGCATTTCACCACTTCAACAAGTTTTTCGTAAATATAGTACATTTTTTCATTAGTGACTGTTAATATCGGAAAGCCCGAGCGGTAAGTGGCAAAGTATCACACTGTGGCAGCAGGCAATAATAGAGATCACATGCCATGCTCACTCATTTATTGCTTGTTCGCGCCACTTATATATGGGTGTTGTACTTCGCGCACATCTTGTTCGTGGTGAATCGCTAATTCAACGGAACGCCAATAGAGAGGTTGCAACAGTGACAACATGCTTTCGCGGCTTGGATGAAACGGTTTCGCGAACCGGATTTGGCTCGTGGACTGTAGTTTGGAGACCCTGGTTCAGTGCATTCAAGTGTAGCGTAAAACCTTTAAAAAACATGAGAGGATGAAAAGCAAGGCTATATCAGCGAGCTGTGGACATTCCTGCCTTTTTCATTCATAAATAACCTAATTTCATCTAAGCAGGCTACAAATCCCTCCAGGACTCGCCCTCTGCTCAGACACCGGACATTATTGTACATAAGTAAACATTTATACTGTGCCTGAGCCCTCAAGAAATGTTTGAAACTGTCGACAGTTAAGAGCACGAGGCATGATACAATTTTTCTATTTTTGCGACGTCTCTGAAGACATTGTCAAATTTTTGCTGCTCTCTTTGGTACAAGGAGCTTCTAGAAGTGTAATGCAGCGGAACTGAATGACTTGATGTTACAAACAACTGCACCAAACAGTGTCTTTTCAGGTGGCTGTCCCAGTCTTGGGAGCAACCTGGCCCCGCGTACCTTTACCTATCTGGTAACGAAGTCTGCAATGGAGCGACGATGCGCGTGCCCTCAGAGAGGCATACGTGCCACCTCTGGCACGCGTACCATAGGTTCGCCATCACTGATCTAAACAAAAAAACATGTGAATGCAGCTCACTAGCTTCGAAGATCTGGCGAAATTCACTGTTTCTAAACCCTGGGTATTCGCACATGCAATATGCATGGCCACTTAAGTTTAATTGCGCAGAATGGACAGGTGACGGTAGGTGATTGGTCTCTGAGATATAACTAAAAAAATCGAAGAAACCGATCAATAGCACAGCATTAAGTCAAAATTCTAATGATCTACGCAGTGCAGTGAAATCCGCTCATTGTTAGGGATGCAACAACAAGAAGACCTCCATATAAGGTTCTGCACAGCAGGAAACGCAGATAAAATCACGCTGTCGAATTCGCGAGTATATTCGACATGACTTTTGTAAGTTCCAACCTAGTGTAGATTAACGACACCGTGACCTGAAAAACAATGTAGTTTTTTTCAGCTAGTGTGACGTCGTTTGACAGAGATTGTGAGTAACTACATTCGGCTGATCGCATCATAGTTGAAAGTTTCAAAAATCAAGAAGAGAGATGTAGTTAGATAGTACACGGAACGAAATAATTTACACAGGAGCAGATGCAAGCTGACCACGAGCCTTGCCCAAAAATTTCTTTACAGCCAATTCACCCAAAAAAAGCGTCAAATTGATGGTCTACGGATTCCTAATTTTGTAAATCTTTAATCTGTAACAAACGCAGGTTAGTTAAGCTTTGAAGAGTGTTCAAAAATTTTTTAAATTTCAAAAAGGTTATTCATATTTGAACTGACATCCAACATTGAATACGTTTGTTAGTTTTAGACTCATTTATTTGGTTTGAAGGGTTTGCTTATTTAGTTTCGAATTTTAAATATTTACATTCAGTTTATAATGTGCGTAGGAAAACAGTTACAATCTTAAAATCATAAATATACTGTTCATCTCCAAGATTTTGGGTAAAAATACATTTCTGCAAACTTTCATTTCGATTTTCTTTCGCAATCAAAATACCTGATTTTCAATATAGAACCAGTTATTCACTGTTGATATGTAGCCTATTGACTTTGATTTTATTGATTTTGCGAATGATCAAAGCACTAGCATCGAACATTTTGGTTCGGCTCAGTTTTGGACATTCTGTTTTTTCAGTAGATTGTCAGTCTTGGTTTTGGGCGCTGTGACCATAACAACATGAAAGAATGATACCCTTTGTTCTGCAGCGTTATGTAAATGATAAACCTTCTGCCAATATTATAAAGGTATAATACGTTTGCGATTTACCAAGGGCAGTCTGAATTTTGTTCCAAAACTTCAGGCATCAATCGTTCGGTGCTCACTGCCGGAAATTGAGCATCCCGCACTGAAATTGTCTCGTCATCACCACAAAGGAAAACGCATGCTTGACATGCAACGTTTTTGCTCCAACCAAATGCTGATACTAAAAATGATTCAAACCTGTTTAGGTAAAACAAAATATTGCTCAAAACTAAGCGAGACCTTCAAAGAAGACATTGGAGATGCAGTGGGAACGGTAGAACGGATAGCAACGAATCAAAGCACCATTTGAATATAATCAAAAGTAAATTGTACAATATACCAAGCTTTTAACGCAACTAAAACGTAATGCAAAAGCAATAGTCAGGCGAGAACGATACGTTAAAACCCTGCTCAGGATTCCTTCAAACGCTATACAAGTCTGGAAATAAAGGTATAATGCAACCCAAATTTTGAATATGTTCTCCTGGACATGTGACATCCGTTATTTTCAGACCAACTATTTTTGACACCCCGATGTCCATTTGTAATCACGTCCACAACAAAACCGTATCAGCAAACCACACACAGCATACAAATTTCATACACTGTACCCCAAACAATTGCTTTTTCAAAGAGAAAATTTTATTTGTGCGTAGAAAAGGTCATACGCGTTTCAGATCCATTTTTTCTTCATATCAAGTCCGATGTATATCTTCCACAAAACATTTTGCACTTAAAATCAAATTGAATTTGTGAGGTAGCAGGATGCACGAAATTTTCTACGCATCAGGTAGCCCAGGGTGGTACAGTACCACAATTTTCTATTTACAGGCTTTTAGGGACATTTTTGTAAAATAAAGGCCAATCTACACTGAGGACGTGCCAGGAGTTGCCAGGCGTAATCCTTTGTTTGTTTTATTGCATCCGGTAATCCTGCGCTCGTGCACGGCTCGGCAAGGCAACTCCTGGGCGCAATAAAACAAACAAAGAATCGTGCGCAGCTACTTCTGGCAACTTATCAGTGTAGATTGACCTTAACTCTGGAATCATTCCATTTGTCTCAGAAAATCAGGAAAAGTCAAGGAAACACAGGTTTCTAACATTTTTCTCAGTATATGAAATCAACAAAGAAAAGAACCCGCTGGGTAGTGGGCTACCTAGTTGTCGTGAGCAGGGGCACTGTGTGAACCTGGCTTGTCCATGATAATGGGATTCTCAAGAAAACATGGTGTCATGGCTTAGTGATGCGAAGCCCATGAAAAATAGGTTATTAGGGCCTTTTCAGGTGACAACTAAGAAAAGTCACCCAATTTTATTGGCTCACCTAATTGGACGTTTTGTGGTGTTTTAGCCTAATTGGACGTTTTGTGGTGTTTTAGCCACGTCTTTGCACAGGCTCGTCATCAGACATACGATATAATATGCTTCGTATTACTAGTTTCGTAGGAATCCCATGGGGTAGTACGGTGACTAATTGCCATGAGNTTGTACAGGTAACAGTGTCTCATGGACAAGCCTGCTGTGAGCACTATATCGAATACGTATGATACAAAAAATGCAGTTTAAAGACCATTGTGAAACCCGAAAGAGTTAACCGCAAACAGCATTTTTAACTAGCACGTGGCGGAATTTTAATCAAATAAAAGCAGAATCTGTGTTTTACTGTGAATCAATTTATAAAAATGTGCAATTTTCTTTGAGAGAATCCTACCGATAGAATGTTCATTGTGAGTGTGTTTCCCGAGAATGTTTTCAAAATTTGCAGGTCTTGTTTATAAGCAGGTGAACTATTGCATAGCCACACGAAGGGTACTGCGTGCGTTTAAGTTAAAATAAACCGAAGTCGATTCATTGGTTGTTTCTGTGACAAAGATGAACTTGACCTTTCAACAAACTATGGAGTCAAATACTTCTGAGGAATGGGAAGTTTTCCATAGAGTTTTTGGCTCAGATTTCGCCACAGTCGTGCTTCCTGTTATATACTTTATCATCTTCATAATTGGTGCTGCCGGAAACGTTGCTGTTTTATTTATAATTTTAAGCTCAAAAGTAAGTGAGACCTTCACCAGAAACCAACTTATTTATTTTGTGTTGCTCACAAAATTGTACACAGTGCATTGTGCTGATACGTCTTTGGTGAAAACATGAACGAATGGTGTTAGTGCTACATTAACATAGCCCTAAAAATTGGCATTGAGTGAGGAGTATGCAATTATTGCTAAAACAAATGTTTTTATCCATAATAGAAGGAGGTGATTTATACATGAATTAAACTTTTTCACCAAAGCTTTGCAATACATATCTATCAGTTTTTTGTAATGCTAGTAACATTTTGAATGTAACCTTGTTGCTTATAGCTACGCGTTAATAACTTTTTATAGATCTTTAACACTACCAGATATTTTTCCTTCTGGAAAACCTCTGAACATCTATTTCCGAGAATCAAGGGTTATAAAAATGCGCAAGAGCTTTGCGCTGGTTGAACAGCTTATCTTGGAATGTAAGATCTTTTAAATGTCGGATACGTAAGGTTTCATTAGGACAGTGGGCTTAAATTGTAAATTAAGAATGTAAAAACTAATATAGTTCAGCATTGCTTGATCTAAAGCAAATGTTGCGGAAGTATTACAATTGAAAACAACAAACAGTGTTTGATGATAGGCTAGTTACAACAAGAGTTGCTAAAGATTTCATGGACGCTTTTCTGGAAAATATTAATAAATTAACGAATCATCACTGATCACTAGGTCACTAGGTCACGTGATGCTTCCTCAAGACGCGTTTGTCTTAAATGCTTATGTTCCACACACATATTGACTGAGATGCTTTCGGTGTCATTCATTGTGTTGGTTTGCATGTTGAACTTTCGAATGGTATTCAGAAAACAACCCTAATACTTTTGTACACGTTGACGATCCCAAGTTGCTTTCTACTACTTCTCTAACAGGGAACTACAGTATCTTAAAATTTGAAGTAGCAACGTTTCGCTTTCAAGTACTATCAACAACCTATAAGTATCTGTACGAACAAAACAAAGTAAATCAAATAACCAAAAAATTAGCGAAAGTCGATGTTTTGCCTAACATTAAGTGTCTAATCGACGTGGCGGAAAGTTTAGTAACTCTGTTTTGTCGAATATGAATTTCTTAAGTTTGACATCAGGCAAGCGCCAGCAAGACATCTTTCATCAACTGGAAAGTCGCTATATTAAGGAAAACTTCCTATTGCATTGAATAAATGAGTGATTGTTCTCATTCTCTTCATAAAAACGCAAAAACAAGCATTACTTTTCATTCATGCTCAGGAGGTGAAGATATGGGAAATATACCTGATCAACTTGGCTGCTTCGGACCTTGCTCTTCTGCTCACCCTTCCGTTATGGGCAACCTATTTTGCGCTTGGTAGCAAGTAAGGTTTGAAATGCATAAATATTTGCTTGAGAGATAAGCATATTGGGTTGGTTTGTGCAAAGTTGTGTTGGGGTGGACTGTTGAAATTAATATATCCATTACAACAAGGTTGGACAAAAGTCGATCATTGAGCTCTTAACAACAACCTTTATACCAATTCCCTTCCACAAAATGCCTGCAATACGCAGGTGTTTACACGACAATCTGTTCTTCAACACAAATCTTCCTTGCTAAGTTTCAAAATGAGAAACTACTTGCAACTATTCTAAATCACAGTACACGAATCCAGAGACAAGATACGATTTACGCACTTACCAACAGGAAAGTTCAACTATGACGCCACACAGAAGACGTTATTTAACTATACGCAGATCAACCTACCTTGGCACTTTCCACTTGAACACACGTACATACAACTACGTACCTTGGCATCGCAAGTAGCTGAAATTGTAAATATTGTAGAGTCTTGTAAATTTGTTTCTTGTGAAAAGTAATACATTAGTCGTAAGGACGTAACATGTTCAAACCTTACTGAAGTTGAAGTACTTCTGCGCAGCAGAACTGGCAAGAAAACTGGCATTTCCGTCTTTCAAACCCAAAGCAACATCACTTGTATTAGTTTTAGGCATTTCAAAATATCACCCAGCAGCCAACTAAATAAGATTCTTTTACTAAACAGCCTGTGTGATATTAAACCAGAGAAAGATTAGTAGATATACAGCACAAGTGACTTAACAGAGATTCTTATTGAATTAATCCCTAGGGGATTAATTAATTATTATGGATTTTTGGCCAAACCTGTCCAACCACTAAAGCTAGAAGGACTCTAACGATACGGTTTTTTGCCTAATATATTTTTAAAAAACGGTTAAATTGCCACTTGAACTTTTTTCTCAGGCCCTGATTACGCATCCAAAAATCTCCTATCCTCCCCAAGTCGTGACGTCACACTAAAAGAAATTCAAGACCAAAATTTCTCGTACTTTTATAAATCCAACCCATGAAACTTTCTGGTTAGTTTTGAGAGTTTAAACAGCTCTCTAGCTCCATGGGTTGGAAAGTTATGACAAGACGAAGTACTAGCCACTAATGTGATTTTGCGGTCCTAAAGGGTTTTAACGCCTAATAAGTTTGACAGCTGTATGTTATAATTACCGCATGTGTCGTCTTCTCTCTACCGGAGGAATACCTAAGGTGTTATTTTAGTGATCTGCGACCCAAAAAAGCTCTATACACCATGGTACTACGTAGTCCAGCACAAGCAAAATTGTGGTAAAGTGCAGTTTTAGCCAACATTTCGAAAATGAGCATGTAAGGAGTGGAATATGGTCGCAGGCGAACAATGCCACTGAATTCAGATTGAGCACCTAGAATTGCTATAGTAAAGGTAAGACTTATCTCGAAGTTCTGTAAAACCTCCTCATTTAACCCACCCTACTAACAGCACTCGTTATTGCTATTTTTGTTCCTTTAAATGTCGAACCTCGCTATTTTAATTTCTTATCGTCCTTGTGTCTGAGTCAAATAACTAATCATTTGGTACATTTCATCGCTTCGAAAGCAATGGGATCTTGTTTTTACGAATCAACTTTTTCCGAAACTCGCATTACTTCCTCTAATGTTATATTTCCTTCAAATCCCCAAATCACTCCCTACCACTCCAGCCAAAAATAACTGCGGACAACACCAGAGCATAAACTTTTCTCAATTCCCAAAGAGCGTCATCTCTCTGCTGACAGTGACAGCAAGGTAACTATCAATGTCGAAATATATCTGAAGAGGACACTTATCAATGACGATAAAATATCTTGAGAGCAGAAAACCCTCCATGAAGACCTTGACAGGCTACGGTAGACCACGTTAGGCCATGCTAGACCTGTAATTTTGTACAGGGTTCCCAAACTGGAGTCCGCGGACCAACGGGGGTCCGTGACAAGTACAGGGGTCGGTGAAGGCATGACAAAAATAAAAACATCGAATGTATACACTGCACATTGTGTGCACTGCAACAAATAATTTATGCAGTAGTTCGTAATTAAATTGATTTGGCAAGCTTTTGTAATGGTAAATCTTGGTTGTAGAGCCATCTTTTGCAGCTCTTAAAGATTTTAACATAGAAAATATGAAGAAAAAATTCAGGTCCAGACTTGCCACGGACTCTGACTTTCGAGTTTCGCTGTCATGAATAGTCCTGTTGATAAATTGTTCGGTAAGAAGCAATACTATCCGTCCCATTGTTGCTGTCAGTTTTGAATAATAAAACGTTTTAGTGTCCTTAAGTTTTCGTTTTGTATTATCCTTCCGCGCTGCAGGGCCCAAAACGTTTGGGAAACCTGGTTTGGCAGATCGCGGTAAGTCTGCTGTGACTGAATAAATGAACTTCTTATTTGGCAGCTTTTGGTTTCAACAGCCATGATTTGCCAAACAATTTTGTTTAAAACGCTCGGTTGCGCAGATTGAAGTGACCAGCTGCAAAAAACAAAAACGATCATCGCAAAATCAGCGGTTCAGAGCATCCGAGTAGGTTTTGAACACGTAGCATTTTTATGGTTATGTTGGTTCTATTGTTTCTAATCAGAGCTTTGAGGATAGAGTCGATTAACAGTATGATTCCGAAAGCTCCTAATAACGATTAGGACTCTTTGGAAAACGTGACAGATGTGTGGTGTGTGATTTGTACAGTGTGTTTCAAAATGTTGGAAAAGGAGGTGAAAGTTATCGGTAGTGGCTTGACTTTACTCCGCAATAAACGAGGTGTTTTTGCTGCTTGGCGTTTGCAAGTTTCTCTCCGTCTTTGTTATCTGAACGCTGTGGTTACATGAAAATTGGGAAAACGGAAAAACTAACCAGTTATGGGAAAGTGTATATCAAGAAAGGTCACATTACTCATACTGTAGTACAAACATTTTGATAACAGGTCCTCTTCAGCCTCAACCGTTGACAAATTTTCTTTTTGCAATTTACTTCTAGATCAGTGGTTCTCAACGTGGGGCCTGCGCCCCACCGGTGGGGCATGGCAAAACTTTGGTAGGGCGTGGAAGATGAAGACATTATGAAACAATTCTAGTGGGAAAGCAAAATGAAAAGGCACTTGTTCACAAACAAACTGATTGGTGGATGTAAAGGTTTCACTTGTTCACCCGTATACAGTATAAGACGACAATCCAAGCATGTTAGCTGTGCATTGTGTTATCTACAGGGAAAATTTAGTTGCAAAAAATGTTGCTGCTTAATTGCACAAAATACTATATTCTGTGATCAAATGTATAAATTCCATCAAAGCAAATGCCAAAGCAGGGTCTTTGTTCCAGAGGTTTTGTGAGGCTAATCATTCATATCATAGGTAGTGGCTCAACTGGAGGTTTGATCCAGGGGGGAGATCTTAGCTGGAGAGAGTCCACCAACCAAAACTCAGTAAAAATATTAGAAATGACAGTGAATCTGGATGTGGAGGATGTCTATACTAAAACTCAAAATCAGCGGAAAAACTCCGAAAAATTTCCGAAAAGCAAAAAAACAACAAACTACTGAAAACCAAACAAACAATAAGTACCGAAATATGAGCTGAGTGGGGCCTATACTTTAGATTTATCTTGCCAGGGGATGGTTCGCACCCCTGCCCCGCGTCAGTTACGCCACTGATCATAGGCGATTGGTGCACTTTACACATTGAAGTAAGGTGGCTATCAAAGGGAATCTGCTTAAAAAGATTTATGAAACTATATGAACCACTCAACTGGTTTTATTTCGGTCATAGACCGAAATGATTTTGAAATGACTGAAAAAAATTAAGTCATTTCGGTCACAATGTCTGAAAATATGTAGGTTCAAAAACACTGTTATGGCGAGTTTTAATACAACTGTGAGACGAATGACAGAAATATTTCAGTGACCAAAATGTCTCAGCAAAAATGACCGAAATGCCTCAGTGAAAAAAATAGCTGCTCAGTGAGGTTTTAAGGATAAATCTGAAATGATCCTAGTGCTACTGATGACCACAGATGGCAAAGCTTCTGTGAGCTACTTAGCAGATATTTTTGATAAAGTTTGTTCTTCAAACAAGCAGCTCTAATAAGCCAATGCAACACTTTGTGATGCAAAAACAAATATATTTGGATTTGTGACATTTCTCAGTTTGCGCAGAAACAATATTTTGTCAAAAAGATATGTCCAATTTTCTTGGTTAAAAGAATGTGATAACACTAAGCAGGCAAATGAAGTCACTGCTGCACACGTAGAAATGCTCATTGATGACTTCAATAAAAGATTTCATGAGTTGAAAGCAATGGAGTTCCCTTCTTGGTTGACTCAACCACTTTCAATAGATTTATCTCCAGAATAAGAGATTTGACAATGTTGTTGAGTATCGCAATGAATTTGAGTAGACTTTGTGCATTATAATTCATATCACGTAGTAAGCAGTGTCGTGACCGAGCAAAAAAATACTTTTGACATGAAAGTAGTTCTGGTGGGGTCTGAGATTTTTTTGGAAATAAAAGTGGGGCCTGGTTCAAAAAAGGTTGAGAACCACTTTTCCAGATAGTATGCCCAGTTGCCCACATTAAGTTCATTATTTTTTTATGTTAAAATATTTGTGTAGTCTGAGCTAGATTTTTCCAGGATGGTAACCTCGCACAACACGATCACACTTGGCCAGTGCCCTAATTACCAGTGTTGCAACCTCTCCGGTGGTGTTGCGGTGATTGTGTGATTCAACACGAACGGGATGTGCGTGAAGAATAACATCATTATGTATGTGGCGCGAACAAGCAATAATAGAGTGATCTCGTCGGTTGATCTCTACTGTTGCTTGCTGCAACAGTGCGAAGCTCTGCGCACATGCCGCTAGGGATTTCCGATCGCAACACCAGCAAGATTAAATTTGTTATGATCAGAAGGAACTGGTTTTAGTGCCCAATAACCCAAATTCAATAGATAGAAATTCCCACAGCAATTTTCTATTTTTGAACAATCTTTATAACTCCTCAAATTTATTCCTAACTCTTCAGATGGATATTCGGTTGGTGGTCTTGCAAAATAGCCAGTTTCGTGGCATCTTCTTCCAAGTACGGAAACGTTACTTTCATGAGCCTTATAGCCGGAGAACGAATGTGCAGACTTCTATATCCTAAATTTCGTCATGACTACAGGTGAAAATAAAAAACTGACTTACTTTCATTTCCTATTATGATACTTTAGATCAGATGTGGCCAACTTGCTGTGATTGGGATCGACTAGAAAATTTTTTTATAACTCCCAGTTGACCAGTCGGTAATAAAGCCACAATTACAAATTTCGTAAAATGGAATCTTTGTCCTGCATTTCCAACTCATTTACCATCGTGACGGTATTTTCATGTCGCAATTATTTCAATACTCTAACAAAACACGAAAAGAGTTGCTTATATCACAGCACAAAGCTTTTTTTAATTACGTTTATACATGAAAATGCAGCTTCACATAAATAAGTTGAACCGAAACAGGAATGGATNTATTTCGCACNTTTTTTGATATTGAGGTATTTTCATCAAAAACCCTTCAGCAATCATTTTCTCATACCCGAGTGTTTAGGAACACATCAGCTTTCAATGCCAACATTTTAATTGCACCTCTTTCCAACAAAAATACTTACGCATTCAACTATATCTTCTATCTTTAGAAAATCTCTAAATCGCACTTCAACGATGTTTACATAAGCAACATATTTCTAAAGTTTCAAAATACTATTCGGATGATTTTGCTAATGAGCCTTGATGTTTGGGAAAAACTCAAATCGTGTTTCTTCAGGATCGGAGATCAATGCGGGGATTTTTATCAAGCAGCTATAGCACCGATCCATTCAGTGATTGGTTTGCTGTTTCCTTGTAACTGCAAACTTACAGCACTTAATACGGCGGTAAAATCAAACAGAAAAGCCAAGTCACTCATCCAAACTAAATCATCTAACTTGGCATGGTCGTCATCTTGAGCGTTACCTCTAAAAATATTTCGCCCTGACCAAATATTTGTTAAGTGGCATGCAATTGTGCAACCATGCAGACACACAAATATAGGATAGTTGCGCACCTGGGAAGTAGTGTTGGTCACCTCTATTTATTGCAAGAAGCCCAAGTTTTTCCAAGTTGGAAGAAAAACTTGGGCTTCTTGCAATAGATCTCGAAACCTTTGAACAAATTTGCTTCTGCTGAGCCATCTTAACCTTGCTCAGGTAACCTCTGCCCAATTTGGGCAAACGGTTCTTCTACTTTTAAATTAAAAATTAGTTAATGTTCACGTAGAAATCTGATTCTTTCAGTGGTTGCATTTTTTAGACGCTCTTTCGGACAGTCCTATCGAAATCTGCACAAGTTTTCTAGTTTTTGATGGGGAACAAAAAGTTGCCCAAATTGACCCATGGTTACCTAAGGACTGAGGTGTAACACAATTCCTACACAAAGATCCCTCCAAAGGTAACCCTGTCCAATTTGGGCAAAAGGAGTTGGTGCATGTAGGTTCACTAGTAAACCACGCCAGCAACCTTTGACCGAAACCAGCACCAAGGGGGTAGATCACACGAGTGCAAGCCTTGACGACGCAAATCAATTTGGCGCGAATGGCTCCTGCCCAGCTCGTGGTCTTCATTGAGAAACAGGCAGGAGAATGTATGACGCCTTCTCCGCCAAAGCAAAGAAAATGGAGCCAGAAAGAACCTGCACCTTGTGTGTGCACCTGTGGTGGAAGGTCAAAGCGTTTTATTGAGGACATGAAGAACCTCGTACTTCTCTTTTCTTAATTGAAGTTTCTAGAACTTTGGCTTGGCCAAAAAAGGCTTGCTCCTTGTGCATGCACTTGTCTTAAAAGGCCAAGGCATTTTATTGAGGACCTGAACTTTGAGACAACGTTATGGAATCTGTCCACCATCAGTACGGACCAAAACGAGGTTCACGTGCCAACTGCCAGTGCCAACGATGGGAGCACTTACCGGCATTGATCACTTTCAAGTTTCCTGCAAAGATTACATACACTCTTGGAATACCAACCCACGGTGATTTCCAGGAGTGGTGGCCACGCGGTACCAATGTGAATATCACCCGACGTTATGGTTAGAGCGAGTTTTTTGTTTCCCTGTTGATGCCTTGACATTGTAAAAATTGACAAAACTGCCCTTATTTATAGTTTTCAGATTACAATTTTGGCGGGCTTGGAGTATTGTTTGGGGGGCTTAGCCCACCGAACCCCTTTGTGGCGACGGGACTGGCCGTATGTGAGACATGAAAGTCCATAGCAGTGATGCAATCAACCTGATTGCCCAACAATTGTCGTAAAGTATTTGCCCATTTTGGGCAAGTTTACCTCATGTGCCTGATTTTCGTAAAAAAATTGCCATTTTGGGTAAGGTTGATTAATGTGGACGAAAATTGCAATGAAATAGAAGAATTTCATGTCTCAACCTAATTTACTTTTATTGCAGACAGAACAACAAGCTTAAAATGAGGTTCTCTTTAAGCCTTAAACTGACCACCAATGACGTCTGCTGGCGGAATTTTTAGATTTTTCTTTACTGTTTCGTTCATTTGTTAAAAGCACTACCCACATTTTTGTTTGGGAAATTGCTTTTGTTCTTTCTTCACAGAGAAACTTTTCCAAAATCAACACGTTGATTTTTTCTGATCTGGTGAGCTTGAGAAGACTTGCGAAGTTGTAAAAAAAAACCCGCGCGCGTCTAAACCTCTCAGTTAGTCCAGTATAAGCGAACAAACAAAATTTGCCCATTTTGGGCAAGGACAACAAAAGTGTTTGTGTTTAGAGTTTACCTGAGCAGGGTTAACAGTTTTCTTACTTCTTACTCCTCATAGACTGCTGCCTTATCGTGGCGGAGGTGTTTGTGTGTCTCTGTGACGCTGAGAGCTATGCTGACCGGAGCAACTGCTCCAGGTGTGGGGTCACCCCTGCCAGAGTGGTCGACGGGTAGAGGCCCGACTAAGTGCAGACCATGTATTTTTTTGGCAACAGGAATCA
>JGI24021J15306_10003805_pt1 | contig 17227 bp, 14 predicted proteins | sample Ectturendosymbi1_FD_15306 | JGI IMG/M metagenome (IMG submission 15306) | reverse complement strand
CTTCTAAACTAAACCAAACTTAGACTTGTTTCCTCGTAAATGTACGTATGCGAAAGTGATTGATTTACGCAATATGGTCCTGTCAAGCATTGGGTTCATTTCAAATCGATATCGCATCCCCCCCACCAAATCAGCCTGTGTCCGCTACTGCCAACCACGATGGACCTAGTTGTTAACATGCTGCAATGGCTTCAGAGAACCTGCAAGGAAAAACGCTGCTAAATCCTTCCTGCGGGAACGCCAATCTCGCCTTTTGTTAGCTGGAGCTATAGGTTGGGGAAGTAGGTTATATACTCAAGTCCGTTTTTCTTTGTTATTATATTTACATCGGTGAATGACGAGTGCGAAAACAATTTCCTGTAAAATCGTCCACAACTAAAAATCACATAAACGTTAACTGACACTGTTCCAAAGTTACACTGCTATGGAAAAGTTGTCGCGTTCACGATTATTCAAGAGAGATCAAGATATTAAAGAAAGAGCTGTTAAACANCACGTGTGTACAGCAGAAACAAAAGTCAGAGTAAAATGTAAGGGTTTGTCTCCTCCAAGAACGATCTGGACTCTGCTTTCACACCCTGAAAAAACAAGTGCTCCTTCAAATTTTACAAATACTAAAAGAAATTTGAGTGTAGATAAGCAGCTGTCACTTGGGTTGCAAGGCGCTAAAGAAGTTGCAACACTGCTTCGCTCGTACAGCTTACATAGCCCTTTGCCTCAAACAAACATAAGCCCCGCTTTGTCAATGCAAATTGAACTTTCATCAGCAGACAGAATTATACAAACAGCGGCAACTTGGCGCACAACCACTAACGTTGAAAACATCGCATGCTTACTGTAGATACCCAGTCACAGACTATGGATCATTGTTACCCATCCGCGTGATCGATTTTTCAACGCAGCACTGAACGAGGTCAGTTGATTGGAAACATCCCGGTAGGATTCGATGAATCAAATGCTTTGCTAGCAAGGCGCAAACGGCAACCCGTTTTCGTAAATCGTCAACTGAAACCAGGGTATTGGGACTCCACATCATTCAGTGATTAACAGGAAAAAAAACAAAACCGAAAAACGTGCACATTTCAAAGCGATTGCGGGCGGTGTCAAGCGGCCGAACATCAACTTCAAACTTGCTCTAAATCGGGTCGTCATTCAAGGCTTAAAAACAAAAACCCAGCTGACCTTATCGGTGATTAATAACACAAGAGATAACGCAAAAACAGACGGAAAAAGTTAGGCGTAAACATCGAATGTGGGTCAGTTGATGAAACGTTCAGCGCTTCACAACACTTCAGCCCTCCTGTGAGGATGACAACGGTGCAGTTAGCCTTGTGTGGTCACTTCGAATCAGACACCAAACTTTGCCGCACAGCACACAATCCACGCCAATTCGGATTTCCTAGTCTTTAACTTAAGGCCATCACTTCTCTGTAGCTAAGAAATATGAAATTACGTGAAGAAGCATTTTGATACGCTGTAAGACCAACACTGGGATTAAGATACTTGAATATATATCAAGACAAAACTCATGAGTTTTGGTGTTCCAAAAGTGTGCAGAAATACCCGTTCCATAGAAAACTATTGGGAATGAGGAAATGTGGCATGGATTGCATGCACGACAATTTCTCGTTCAGTTGTTTGGAAGCGCTAAAGCCGAACGATCGCGGCTGACGTGAAGAAGATGCAAACAAACAAACAGCACACTAGAAGCAATAAGACGTATCCGAGTGAGCAAACCTCTTTAAAAATGTCAAAACGTTTGCATTTCATTAAAATCATGGAAATACTTGCTGTACCAAGGCAACAAGAGTTTTCAATTTTCTTCTCGTTCCAACATACGGAACGCAACGTTTAAAGGTCGCACTTTGTGACGTTGGTTGACCTTTCCATTTTCTCGACAGAGAATCTAAAAGCGAACTTGATCAAGTTAAAGAAAGAAAAGTGTTTTACAGATCGCACGATCATTAATTCGAACAGAAAGGGTTTTGATGAAAATGAAAAGGCGTACAGCGATAGTGTCTGAACTTTGATGCAAGAAACGATCCAACACCCAATATGTGTAGAAAAAAAAGCAAAAGCAAATACAACTCAAGACACGGCAAGCCATGTACCAACGGCGCAAAAGCAGAAGAGCTGTTCGGGACGAACGATAGCGATCGTCTCGCGCGGCAGATCTTCACCACTTTCTAGCTGAACGGCGTCACCATAGCAAGTTTGAAGCAACAAGCATGCGAAGATTTGTTTGTCCAGGCGGCATGCCTCGCACCAAACAGTGAAGCGTTCTGCAGCAAAGCAATCAACGTTTCCGAATCTTTGCTGACTGCGTGATCCGCAAATGACTCCGCTTGGTGGCAAAGCACCATTCGTTCTGATCGTCCCAAGATTCCCAAACTGTCTGTACACGTTGCGCTGGCGAACACCTGATAAAAACCTTATGCTGGGAAGCACAGTCTGGCTCTGGCAAGACGGTTTTGACGCGCCGCGCCGTTTTCCGTTAGTTTTCATTCCTATCCTTCATTCAGAAGGGCAGTGCTTTCAAACGCAGCAAAAAAAGCAAGCCCGGTTGGCATCAGTTCTGTTGCGGACAAGTAGACAATGTAGCAGAACTGCTTTTCTAAGTCTGTCAGACATTTTTAACGCCCTCTTCGTCTTGCAACCGCGCGATGGATTTCTTGATGCGGAGAGCGGTCAGTCGCGCGCTCGCGTTCTCGTACCAGCATTCCTGCATCAGCTTCCACATACCACGAGTGCTCTGTGAAACGAAGCGAATGTTTAATTTTCACTCCCACAATCGCCCGATTTGTTGCTGCAGCGTTTCATTCAGCAAATGCATTAAATGCGTGGCAAATGTCGGATAGCGTAAAATAAGCTTTACAGCTGACTTTTTGCAAAGCTTCGGGTGAACGCGGGCAGCAACAAACCGGCATTATGCATAAGTATGGCAAGGACAATGATTGTGCATACCTCTGTGACGCAAACCATTGCTCGCACAAACGCGAGTGGAACCAGTTTGTTGTGTTTAAAACTTGTCTTAGAGGCACCAAGCTGAGCAAGGTTGAATCAAGCGGTAAACACTGGTCCGACAGTCTGCGACTAACAATGAACGCAAATCCCAGCAAGCAACCCAGTGCTTTTGCCAACACAAAAATCCGCTGCTAACATTGCTGGAGGTTTTGGGAAAGCACGCACACATACAAAATCGATCGATGAATTCCAAGAAACAATAAGCGTGGAGCGATGGGATGCTGCCGGCACGTAACGATCATGATATACAAATCTGTCCACGTGGTCAACTAATTCCTCTCGAATCCACGTCTTCCACAAAGTGGTCATGCTTATGCTCGGTTTAATACAATGCATCCCATTGCCGCAATACTGGCTTCAAATTATCAGAATAGAATATACTTATCTGTTCTGCAGAACTTAATTTACCTATCTATCTATTCCAGTAAGAGAACACGCTTATCATCGTCTGGGAAATTAACTTCAGTAAAAAAACGTTGTGGAACGTTCCTAACACTAATCTGTGTCAAACAATTCTTTGCTCACAACTAAATAGCCACATGTTGCTAAAATAATTTTGCAACAAATGTGTGGGCAACGTTACTTGTTACTACATGCAGTCGAGAAACCGTGATCTCTTTACTAATTGATAACACGCTCTCAGCAGAACGATACAATTCGCAAACATGAGCGGAGTTGGATGCCATTGGCACCAGAATATTGCTCGGTGGGAGATGAGCAGAAAATTGTTTCATTGGAAAGTGAACTCTTGCATGAACGTGTGGCACTAACTAGACACCAACCACGAATTCAAACAACCGCACCAGACTGCAGTGGTTTAACGGAGGCTTTCGTAGATAACGCTATCAGCAAATTAACAATCTTCGGCAAAAGGATGTCAGGCAACGTCCACCAGTCATACGTGACATTTGGAAATAAGCCACGGAGCTATATATGTCAGGAAGTCCCTGACGTAACAATCGATCAGCCAATGAGAATCGTTAGTGCTTTGGTCTCATTCGCTACTGCAGAGTGACCAAAACGACTCTTAAAAGACTGAGTCTCTCTTTATAACGAACCGCTAGTTAGTGAACTTTTGATAATCTTCCAATCACATTATTAGTGCGACCGATATTTTAGAAAGAACCCGAGCAACAACCACTCATTAAAACAATTGAGCACTTGTCGTTTTTTTAGACAAAGAAGCTATTGCCTTTTTTTCTCAATTCGTTCAGTTATGCTCAACACAAGTCCGCCATTAAAAACGTGACCTTAGTTTCCGCAGTCAAGATAATTACTAGTTTAGTACTAACTACATAGTAACAGGTTGGAGCATATGAACCGCGCGCGCACTGCAATTAATTTTTTGAAGAGAAAAATCAAGAGTGAGTTGAGATTTCACCAGTGGTTTAAAATTAGGATTTGATTAAGGCCAGGCATCGTTCCCACAAAATTTCAACAATCAAAATCCATGACTCCCAATGGCAATATTAATAATGTTTCATGAGTTTTTACTGTCTATCAAGAGGAATCCTTTCATAGCAAAGAATCAGACAGTACGATCTTATCAACGTGTACATTTCGCCTACTGGGTAGGCATTATCAGCTTTTACCCTGAGTTACGTGCATAATAAGCTTCCATTATCGAGTGTTTCCGCCTTACAACTATTAAGTACACCTCCGCTTTACGACATATTATCATACTTTAAATGGTAAATCAGCCGTTTCACAAAATGCATATTTCTACCATACAGGCATGTACAGCACAGTACGCCAATGAAAGGTACAACAAACAAAAAAATTAAGAAACGTACTGCATAACAATGACAGCATACATTAGTTACAGTCTAGATGCATTTTGCTGTAAATTTACGTAATACAGTAACTAGGGCCATTTAAAATCATTAAAGTCGTATTTTTTCTGTGATTCAGGAAGCTGTGAAACGAATTTTAAAACAGAAATCGCATCCCTACTAAGTCTATATCAAAAGTTATAAAGCCATAAAAAGTCGTATCTTCCATGTTAGGTCATAAGTCATATTTTGCATATTTTCAACCTAATTCAATAAGGAAACCATTGAAACAATATGAAAATATCCGGTGAAACTACTACATCGATAGGTCTAAACTGCATCCTGCAAATTGAACCCACTTGTGTACCCCGCGAATGTTGGAAAAGACGTAGGTCAACCAAGTTACCGTATTTGGATGAAATGTAATGCACTGTCCAAAATACATGTTCTTGCTGCCCCAATGAAACCAACCAATGTCCATGCATGCTTTCAATTTGCTTCAAAGTTCAAACCATAATATATGTTTTCATCATGTTTTGATATGTTTATTTTAGTGGGGCTTCAACAAAACATGGTGCTACATCCCTTATGCCTATTTTTGCTGGTAATGCTTCTTTGTACAGTAGTTGTGCATATTCTAGCTCAGTAATTTTTGTTTGGTCAAATAAAGTCATATAATCAATTTTTTAGGTCATAAAAATGGCCCTAATAATAACCAATACAGACCCGAGGCCCCTAGGGCAACAGCTAGGGGATGGGCAATTGAGAAAAATTTACTAACCCGGGATTTAGTCCATAAGAATTAAATCGAATCCAGAATTCTAATCCTATTCCGTTTTTGTTTTTTTTTACTTTCTGGTAATGCTAGAATCTTTTAATCTTTCAAACAAAATTCCACAACTCAGCAATTTAACATTTTTGCCATAACTTTTCCATGACTTTTGACGATAACTAAAGTGTCCATGATTTCCATGAACATGGAAGCCCTGACAGGTGGTACATCATTACTCTACACCTGAGAATATGCATGCTGTGTCAATGATAACGACAATTTCAAGAAAAGATGTTTGTTTATCGTACACGAATAGTTGAGCGGCACGCCAGTTAGTTTACCTCTCCCGGATGTAGAAACTTTCAAAAGTCCCTGCAAGTGCGGAACTTCTGGTTGAGGCACATCTCTTGACTTGTCGCCACAATATGGCCGGCGTCGCGACACCGCTAGCGCCGCATTTAGCGACAATAACGCACGAATGACAGATCTGTGCTACACCCCATACATCAATCTTGGATGTATCACGAACTGCACGCGCTCACATCTCCAGCGAAACACGCAAAGCACGCTTCACACATACGTCGTAATTGTCCCATGCGTTCTCTCGGTGCGGTCTGAGCTTTTGCTTGCACACAATCAATCGCATGTCTTCGATTGTTGGGTCGTCTGGGGCGACGTCATAGTAGGGTAGCTGGTATTCAAGGCTGTTTCCTGCCATGCAAAATCAATTTCGATTAGATTTACTGTAAATCTGTGGACGTGGCAGAAGTACATTACTTAAATGGAAGTTCAACTTCAACAAGTTTGCCAATCTTGCAGAAAAACAAAAAATAATATTAAATGCGCCGTAATTTTAGGAGTGAGGTTGAGTCGTGTTACGTGAAATCGATTTCCTTAAAAATGTTGTTTAATTGGTTCGCTTGTGTCACCTTTTGTGGAGACAAGTTACCTGAATGCACTGTACATAGGTCGCACACATTAAACCACTGACTAGGATCACTTTCTACACAGATTAATTTTCCATTAATGTTTAAAGGCGCAATAAGACTTGAACCGAAAGCAATTTCAAGCGAAAATNAGGAGCAACCTAAGAACTCACCACCAACACTGCAGCGACGAAGGATCTCCCAGTAAACAAGCGCGAGTGCGTAGATGTCAGCGCGCTTGAACGAATCGAAGTGGTGCATATTCAAGCTGCTGTCAAGCACTTCCGGAGCCATGTACCTGATGGAGAATGAACGTGTCGAATGGCAAATCAAGCTTTGCGGTTAGGGAGAAAAGCAATGAGCACTGCGAGCCAATCACAAGCGATATGAGTTACTTTTTTTGGCTCTGTGGCTGACAAAGATTGAAGCATGGGGTCAAAAGAACGTTCGCGTGGAAATCCGTGTCCGCGGACGTTAATTACTCAAACCGACATTGCTAGCAAGCCCCGAAAGACATTAAAATCCGGGCTCTCAAACAGTACCGATCAAGTCATGGGATCCAATCACGAGCTCAAAGCGAGCAGGAAACGAAAAATTCAAACGCAACACGAAGCCGAGAAACCGCAGCAACTTGTTCAAGTGGCTTGCGTAATCGAAAAATCTGCATGACGCAGAAACTTCTACCGTAGAGTCCTCAGAGCCGGCTAATAACTGAGAGAATTACATGCGTGATTGGCTCAAGTTTATCTAAGCTCAACGCAGCTTGTCTGGAGTTGTCATGGTGGTTTCAAAGTACAACTGAGAAAGTCGAAAAGCAGAAACCTGAAGGAGGAAACCGTTTCTTCAAGCAACAAACGCATTGGCTCAAGCACCGCATGGACGAGCTATCTGCTCAAGATTGCCGAAAGGTCACAAGCGCACAAACACCATCGATTTACTACTGTTTCGTGCAATATAAAGGATCAGCGCTAACTCTTCGCATAAGCATAAAACGTGGAACATTGTTTCAACCAAATATGAGCTCATGGTTACGATAAAGTTAGTTGGATTTATAGTTCTAAAATATCATCTGTAAAGCAGTTAGGAATATGTACGAAAGGTACCTAGTAATAGAACCATAACTACTAAGAAAATTTACGTGGGTGGTTTGGTTTAAACATCCCGAGTTTGGTTACCCGTCCTTAAAGGTTACCACTTCTTTCACGCACCAGCTACTTTGCATACAGAGGCCGGCATGCTTACGATCTACCCGGCCTAAACAATGCACTTGTTTCTATTTTTTTAATGTTGCAATGCTAACGCAACCTTTTTGCCTATGGGCACAAGCATTGATGGCATTCATACCTTCTGGTTCCCACGCGGTCGTTCGAGGGAATGTCAATTGTGTCGGTGGTTGAATTGTGACGGACGGCCAAACCTAAATCAGCAATGGCGCACTCTCTGTTTTTCTTGACCAGGATGTTCTTCGACTTCAAATCTCGGTGGGCAATCGGAGGTTTGCCTGAAACGAAACGATTTGTATCTGTGTCTTACTGCTACATAATTCAGCTTCACGACAAGGACATAAACCTCCGAGGCATACTGAAACGGCCCAGGAATCTGTGTGTAATTTCTCAACAGAACCGCGTCATTTGATCAAAAGACTAATATTGCATTGAATAATAAATCCACATGAGGTTCGTGAAAGATTCTGACTGGGAAACCTTTCTAGCTCTGGGGTTGAGCGATGGACATGATCACTTTTAACACACAGGAAAATCGCAGGATGTAAAATCTTAGGACGCGACAACACGATCTTAATGTCTTACCAAAAACGATCGGCAAAACCAAATCTCACCCAAAACGAAATGAGCTGAACGAGAACAGGATTTATAAGATTAAAATATCAGCGTCTTAGACAGAGTGGACTTGGTGCAACGAAACGGAATAATGAAACAAACGGTGAAAAATGTGTTCAATCGAGATTGACTAATCGGTTAGATCTGCTTTCGGTGTGCGCTTTCGTTCTTCGCATCAGCGGTCCAACGTCATTAGCCACACGGCAACAACAAAAGCGAGCGCTGGAGGAACAAAGCCAATTCAGCTTTACACTTGCAGTATACCACAGCCCGCCATTAATAATTTAAAAGCTCAGCTAACTCATGTTAGGATTCACAATAAACTACCGCCAAAGCTTCGACGGGCATTATAATACACCGAATGAGTGCTGTAGTTTCAGTTATACTCCAACATTATCAATATGTTGGAGGTCCATCGACCTCCTCATGGACTGCACGGCCTGACGGTTCTGGACGATGAGACTATCGAATGGCTGCTTAACATCTGCCCCGAGATCTAGTGCAGCCAAGCAGTGGTTAGAAGAGCAGGCTCAAAAGATGAAGAATAATTATTAATATGATGTATATATTACGATGCGGTTTTGGCCAAGCTTCTTCTGCAACATGGTTAAGTTCCAGGTATTACACACTGCCAAGAAATACCATAATTTACCAAGAAACATCTTCCGTGACGAATGCTATCATTTTACTTTCAACCAGTTGTAAGAAACATACATGATTCACTGGCAATCTACAACTTGCGGTCGTGCAATAAAATCATGGAACTGAATTGGCTTTAACGAGCACATCACAAAAACACAACTGGACGAAGGCATTTGCGTTGATTCGCGCCAACGGCAAAATCAGATCTCACCTAATGTGCCGTGTATCTCGTTGTGGAGATGAGTGAGACCGTTTGCAATCGAGCAAGCAAGCTTAAACATTGTTGGCACGTCGATCGTCGTTTCTTGCAGGTAATCGAACAGCGAACCGTTTTCATGATACTCCGTGACAAGCCACAGCTCCGTCCACGTCCCAACATCTGAGTGATACAGCGTTCGTGAAATGCCAAAAGAGTTCAAACTTGATTTGCAGGCATTTGCTAAAAAAACTGTTGCTTTTTCTTGATGCGTCACCCCCACCCGATGAAAAAAGCTCGCGCCTGCGTCCAAACCGGCCACGTAGCACGGTCTGACTTTTGTCATGTCTTTCGCGTGCCGCGTCCTGCTGCCAGGAGTTCGCAACGGTTTTTCACCAGAGCGGTGCGTCTACCACGAGGGGTGACCAAGCTCAAACAAGCGTTTGATAACAAAACCAATCAGCACTCATTCGAACGCTTCCGTCGAATGTCAAGCGCGTCACCGAACAGAAATCATCCTTTTTCAGTAACAAGTTACTGACACTGGGCGTTCGTTTTGATAAACAGAAGGCAACCACGGGAAACCCACGTGAGCTTAGAGAGCGAAGAAATCAACACAGGCTTTTCAGCACCATTAACTTTCAAAAGCGAGAAATCACGTTGACGGCGAGGCGCTTGATATTTACCTTTGTTATCAGCGGCAATGAACCCCAGAATGTTATCGTGACGCAGCATGTTGGTCTGGTAGATCTCCGCCTCCCTGAACCACGAGCGTTCGTCGCGGGTAATGAACTTCTTGACAGCAACGTCCTCGCCCCGCCATTTGCCGCGGAACACTTCGCCGTACCTACGTGGGCAGAGGTCAGTGCTGTTTGATCACAGCTACAATCTACAATTAAGTAGTCCGTAGAAATGTGCGAAACGCGCTTTACATTCGAACGTACGCAGCGTTTGTTAATGATGGGCCACAAGTAACCGCAGCATCTCGCGTCAGCGGATTTGCTAGACAGGAAATGAAAAGGAATTTTTGAAATTCTGTTCCGTACGCCTGTCCGGTTGTCGGCGCATGGGCTAGACCCGAAACGTCATGAAACCCAAGTTGCTATTTATTTTTAATCTTTTATTGCAATGAGTACAACACAACGCGGCGCTGTCCACGCAACTGAAATTTGTTAAGCAGCACGTGGGCGAATCCAGCAATGAGCAAATGGATCGAGTTACAATGCAAGAAAATAAAAGTACAACGTACCAACTTAGTAATAATAAACAATGCCAATGGTTTAATCAACAAAAAAAATCAATCGAATTAATTTCAGCTTTGAAAAAAAGCTGATCTCAAAATTATAAAGACACTAAATGTTGCTACGACTGAACGTGACCACGCACTAAGCACCCATTCAACAGTCCGCTCCATCTACCAGTAGAGCTTTTGTGTTTTTGGTGAGTTACCTTCCTTTACCAATCACGTCCTGGAGCTGGACTTGTCTGGCAATAGTTCTGTGAACAAGTAATGGCAATCCCGCTCCTGAACCGCTGCTCGACCACGGCTCTGACAATTGGTCTAGCACAAAAATACACCATGCACGTTGAAACCTTCGGCAGTTAAACATTTTGTTATGTTGCTAAACATGAAATTTGATCGTTAACCATTGTTTGATCAAACGCAATTTCATTTTGGCCTTGGAAATACGATGCAATTTCATTACTCGATGCCAAGACATGTTTTTAGTAAAAAGTAGGCAGATGTCACAGAACGTATTCGTAAGAAAAATCAGCGCTTGACGTAGTGCTTTCTGACCGGGGAATCCCGGTGATGCTCCGCTTGTCGAAGCAGCATAACGACATGTCTACAGCGCCTTCGGCAATTAAACGAACAAACAGTTTTATACGTTAAGAAAAAAGCACGTCGGTCAGTCACACCTGCCTTCAACAGACCGTAAAAATCGCTACTCGCGCGTAAACGCACCTTGTATTATGGCGTCCGGTGTGTTTTCCGTCAGGCTCGGCTTGAGCAAGGATTTCGTCGGAGCGTTCTGCGATCGTTTTTGACACATGTAGATACCACCGACCACCATCATCGCCAGAAAGAAGAATAAGCCTACAGCAACTGCAACAGACATTTCAAAAATGAAAAACGATCCGCGCGTGTCCTGTCAACACACAGGTGTAAAAATGTACTTCAAAAGCAGTGATCAATTTCTTCTAGTGCTCGCTTGATAAAGAATGAAGGCAATTTTCATAATTAAAGCTTACAGAAATCCGAAACTAGCCTTGTCATGCTGTTCCACGTGTAGTAAACACCCACCGGGGCAAATCGCATGCACACGAAACAACAACGAATCAATCATGGCTCGTTGCACTGATTCACGACCGCGCGATTCGCTTCTGCTACAGGAGATCGTGCGCCACCAATCAGGTACAGATGTAACACAGTTACAGGTGAAAATAGAAGATGACAAATTATACGTAACCAAGAAAAAAAAAAGACCACAATGAAACGTTCACCACGCGATGTTTTTTTCTTGGCATATAAACCAAGGCAGAACAAGCATGGAACTGATCGCGATTTTAAAAAAAAAGTAGTTTAGAAACAAACGCATGAAGCACTTTCTTTAACATGAAATCTTAACAGGTCCACACAAAAGTAGAACACTTAGTAAAACAACACGTGGACCACTTGCGTAATGCTGGCATTCGATGCAGTTTATAGTTACCGACCTGATATGCCTATCGTCAGTTCCAACTTCGATGATGCGGGATGACTCTCTGTGAACCAACAATTTGTTAGGATGTGTTGGATTAACAAATGACATAATGCCAGGGTCGAAATGTCAAACAGCATTGACGAATGTGATTAGAAACCGGAATAAAGATGTATGAAAATGGATTGACAACAGTTCACTAGCGCAGAAGTCTTGCCAATCAAACAGTGCAAACAGGTTTCGCTCAACTCTCACAACCTGGCAAACTCGAAAAAATCATCATACCATGCAATGTTTGCGCATGTGTGCATAAACATTACTGAGATTCCCGCTTCCGCTACTTGCTTCAAGATGAATATAGACATCAGAAAAGTCGATTGAAATTGGCAGTTACCAATACAAAGTGAAATCTCGACTAAATTATGTTTTGCAAAAGTATGTAAGGCAGGGTTTCCTAACGTCTTTGGGCCATGAACCTCATTTCCGGATTTTTTTTCCGGACTCCAATCCTACGTCGCACATCAACTTTTTCGCCCAACTAGCATGAAAGAATAATACAAAACGAATAAGAAATAACGCTGAATAATGTTTAAGTTTACAAAACTGACAACGTCAATGGGACGGACGGGTTGCTTCTTACTGCTCTATTTACCAATTCTCGGAAATTTCTGACAGTGTGCACATTGTAGAATGTATGTTCGACTTTTTATTTTTTTTCATATCTTCACGCATTCCTGTACAGTCGTCGCGGACTCCAATGGTTCGTGGGCCCCAGTTTCGGAAACCGTGGGGAAAAGAACAATGTTGCAATAAATCATGATTTAAATAAATACACACACTGAAGGTTTCGCAAAACATTTGTTTCACTGCTTTTTGCTCAGTGTTTTTCGAAACGTCCAATATGGCTTCATTTTAATCACTGATTGTTACGTTAATGTTTCTAGCAGGTTTCAAGTAATAATTGAAAATGTATACCAGTACCTATTTCATACACACCACTGGAGACTACACTATGACGGTGTGCAAAGCAACATGAGTTTTGGTTGCTAGTACGTTCGCTAATGGGCTGTAGCAACTGAAACAAACAAGTGACGATCTGTCTGTCAGTGAGACAAAATATCGGAGACATCAAGTTGTCAGGAGAAATGCTCTAAGCATTAACACTTTCATCTAAAATCTCTTTAAAAACTAATCTCGCGTTCAACACGCAACAACAAACGTAGTTCGTTCGCAGCATCAGATACTCCATTTCGGTGGCGTTAATAATTTACAACAATTTATCCCGTAATAATCCCAGCGTTGCCATCGCTTAGCAGTCAGACGCAAGAATAGGCGAAAATGATACTACCAGTGAAGGCAAACACCAATTACTGGTACTATTTTAGCGGCGGTAACATCACGCCGTGATTGGCGTGCCATTGATAGTGAATGAAATGAATTCAACACGACCCGCCCACGCATTGCGAACAGGTGAGTCATGCGAGCTTTCACTCTAAGCTACACGCGAATCTTTTTTAAAAGAGCCTTTAGTCGAAAACACGAGCTGGTGGCACCTTTTTGGTTGCATGACAAAGCTCAAGGACGATGGTTTCTGCGAATACATGGGACACTACCTGGGGACTTTTACCTCTGTTAGAAATAGTAACTGTAAAACCTGCACTTGGTTTTAAAACAGACAAGCAACAAGGAGTTGCTGGCAAGTAATAACAGCATACTGAGAACGAACAGAAACTTAGCTATCTTCACAAGCAGTCTGAACCTCTGATACACGACATAGTTGCTAAATGATGAAAATTACGTTTCTGAACATAATGGATGTGTGTATTGCATTAGGCTGGCCAACTTCACATGAATAAAGCGCTAGTTGTAATCAGGGTTGCGGAGTCGGAGTCGTAAGGAGTCGTTTTTTTTTGTCCGACTCGACTCCGGATGTCCAATTGAACATTTTTACCTCACACTCCTAAATTGGGAATTCCTGCTAAAATGGTACAATTTCTTTTGAAACTTTTGTTGAAATTGAGGTTTCTTACACACCACGATTTCCACTGATTTTAACAGCCAAATCTCATTCCTTTTATATTAAGGAGTCGGGAGTCGGAAATTTTGGAAAGGTCGTGGTCGGATATTGTAGCTCCGACTCCGCAACCCTGGTTGCAATGAGACAGTTAAGGAAAGCACACTGAAAAAATAGGCAGTTACTACCTAAAAAAGTGTCAAATGTTTTACAATACCATAGAATTGTGGTAGTCTGATGATGCAGGGTTGTAGAGTCGCAGGTAAAATATCCGACTCCAACCTTTCAAAAATTTCCGACTTCGACCCCAGACTGTAAACTTTCCGAAATTTCCGACTCCTTAACATTAAGGGAATGAAGTTTGGTTGTTAAAACCAATCAATGGAAATCGTGGTGCACAGCAAGAAATCTGTGTTTCAACAAAAGTTTCAAAACAACTTGTACTGTTGCAATCTTTCCGTTGGTGTTGCGTTGAATGTGCGATTCATCACGAACGGGATGTCCGCGAAGACTAACACCCAGATGTATGTGGGGCGAACAAGCAATAATAGAGTGATCATGGCATGTGATCTCTATTGTTGCTTGCTGCCACAGTGTGAAGCCCTAGTTTCCAATAAAAACTTTAGCAAAATACTACCATCTAACGGTTGGTGTCCAGGGCAGGTGAAGTTGGCCAAGGTGGCCTAAAAGTCCTCCACTTATGACGTCACTCACAAAACATCCGCACCCACCAACTAAAAATTTTTTTTCGAGTGCAGATTAGAAGACTTGCTGCGTCTTTTGCCACTTCGACCAGGTCTGTAACCCCTACAGGAGCGGAGATATTCCCGCGCAAAGCCACGTGCGATCCAGCCGTTTTTTTTGCGAACTGCTTGAATTAACCCAGACGTCAAAGTGTTTGCCCATCCCCTGTATCATATGATACTGTCCTCCACTAAACACAGCCTTCTCAAAGTGACCCCCAAAACAATTGCCCATTCCTGCTCTAGACTAACTGTCTCTCGCTTGTCATGGATTTTCATTTTGATGCAATGTTACATTCCAACTTGGGTAATAAAAACTCTGATGTGGGCAATTAACGCCTTGAACTGGTCTACGAATATATCGCACCTAGATTTCGGCCTAAAACCAGCAGTTTTCGGTTGCCTTACCAACGCCATAGCTCCTCCGCCAATTGCATTGGAGAGCTGTTTAAACCCTCAAAAGATTGGGCAAGTCTTCTAGCCTGCACTTGAAAAAAATTTTTTGGTTGGGGGTTGCGGATTTTTTGTGAGTGACGTCGTAAGCGAAGCAGTTTTTGGCCATTTTAGCTCATGTTACCTAGCCTAGGGCCCAACCGCTAGGCCAAAGTGTTTCGCTGTTCAAAGTATTCATTGGAAACTAGGCTCGAGTCCGAGTCTTTTGAGCCTTTGATCAACTTTCTACCGTTTCTGGTTCAAAAGTTATGATATAAAATAAACAAATTAATTATCTAATTAACTAATTAATTATTTTTATTACTTTAGATTAGTGGTCTTCAATCTTGTTTGTTCAATCGCCCCCTAACATGAACTTTGCTTCAAAATCGCCCCCCACTTATCATTTTAGTGTTGGCAAAAATATTGTTTTAATTTGAAAATATTTAAATGCTATTGAAATTAAGGGGCAGTTTAGTTGTCACAAAAAATAAACAAACAAAACGAATGGAATTGCATTTGTAAAAACAATGTTATTCATTTTCAAAACCCAAGTTGGTTCCAACCAGGGCTGTGGAGCCGGAACCCAAAAATTTTGAATGGTGGAGCCAGAGCCTGAAATTTGATTTCCCATTCAACAGGCATTTTGTGTAGCAAGACAATTGTACAAATTATGCAATGGTTTTTAGTTTTTAATAAACCAAATCGTTCTGGAGCCGCAGCGAAAATTTTTGGATGCCTGGAGTTGAAGCCCGAAGTTTGAGTTGCGGCTCCACAGTCCTGGTTCCAACTACTGCGAACCTTGCCCCTGGCTTGTATCTGCAGGTTTTTTAAAGCAGGTTGCAAAGTGGTCAGCGTAAGTCGTACGGCCTTTCAAACGGTCTTGTTCATGTCACGACAATTGCGGCATTTATTACAAATGTGCAATACTTGGTTGAAACTTGCTCAGCAGCATATTTAGTGGGGAACTTCAGTAGTAATATTAGCTTAACTTTCCCCAAAACTTCTGGGAAACACTCACTACACTGGATCAAAACCTCGCTTTGGTAGTCGATGAAAAGTTTCTGGATGTCGAATCGCATTTGCTCATGTTAGTTAACTAGCAAAACACTTCACCCAATCACTTTCTGCGGCTGCGCAATCGAAAAATTTGGTGTTATTTCCACAACAGAAAGACTTTTTAGCAAACCTCAAACTACAGGTGGAGGAAACGATTTTCTGGAATTTTTAGTTTAGCCAAGATGGGGGTGGTTGGACTTACTTGCTAGCAGGGATATAGTGCTAACAAAAAAGGTGTGGGAACGCATAAAAAATACCCATTTTGAATGAGCTTAAACCTCATTTTAAAGCAAAACGTGAAAAAGATGTCAGAACGCCATTCCCGCAGGTTCCTGGCCAACTACACCCCTGAGCGTAAGTTATCCTTTTCCTAGCCTACTGTACTGATATATTGTGTCATTAGTCAGATGAACACAGTACAGCAATATCTATAAGCACAGTAAAACACTCGACTGACTGAAAAACATGATAAGCACGTTTTACAATTACGTCTAACTGTAATTAATTTTGCTAGCCATTTATTGCCACGTAAATCGTCTCTTAACAGTCATTTTTCACGTGTTTTTTAATAGAAGACACTTGGTTCCACTGTCTTACTCAAGTTACGAACAAAAGTTTATAAAACACATGTTAACAGACTATGACTGTTTTGCCTATGAAACAATGTTTTGGCAGTGCTCTGCCGAAAGACAATATGAAGTCTTGTTTCAAAGCAATTTTGCTAATAATAGTACATACAGTTGGGGGATTTGTGTTAGTTGACGGGAAGAACCAGTTAGGCTAAGCTTAATAAAAACTTTTTAGTAATACTCTAATTGCAGCGAAACTCGATGCGATGATTCCGTGGCAACAATGTTATGATTGTTGGACCATTTTTAGTATATTCAAAGAGGCTAACGTTGTTTGTCTTTAACACGTATAGAACCGGCCTACAGTATATTCGTACTTTGATTTCGGCCTAAAAAACAGCAATTTTCGGTTGCCTTACCAACGCCCTAGCTCCTCGGCCAATTGCGCTAGAGAGCTGTTCAACGGCTCAAACGGATCGGCCAGTCTAGTAGATTGCACTCGAAAAAAATTTTTTTGCCTGGGGGGTGCAGGTTTTTT
>JGI24021J15306_10003804_pt1 | contig 17227 bp, 10 predicted proteins | sample Ectturendosymbi1_FD_15306 | JGI IMG/M metagenome (IMG submission 15306) | reverse complement strand
TTGATGAAAGAAACTTAAAAATTATTAATCTAACTACCTTCATCCTGAAAGGATATGAAATTGGGGAAACAAAAACAACAGCTCAGACAACATCAGATTTGTTACCGAAACATAGACTGAATGATAAGAGTGTGCTTTGACTAACATGCGTCAGTATTGTAAACATCAATAAAAACTGTGCTTAATTTGATTAATAATTCGCTAATAAATTGCCCAAGGGAGCAACAATAATAATTTCACAATGATATTGAGTTTTTGTCGGTCAAAATCGCATGCATTTCAGAACCCGAAAATAAACGGGTTTTCCCGATGTTTTTTTCGGCTACCCGAAACCCAACGTTGCTTGTGCGTATCAGAGTTGCTTGTACGTAACTGCATTTTTTGAAGTTCAATCTTCCGATTGCGTGCACTAGGCATGTGATACGATGCACCGTCGCAGCAGGTTGAATAGTATGCGGAACAGTAAGAAAAATCTGCTGAAAAAGAAGAACTGCTGAATAAGGTTTTGAAGGAGTTTTAATTGAGTGGGGAGTCGTTCCGCGTCAGTTAATGTTTAAGTGACAACGAATTTGTCACAAACGCACGAATGGAAATCGTAAGCTTCACGAAAGCATATTTTGACAGTATACTCCTTCAGCAATCGTGTGATTACAGTTGTTACTAGGGAAGATAAAACGTATGTTGCAGGCAGCAAGCATCTAGAAAAATCAAATTTAGAACCTACATACATTTAGATTTAGGTCAAAAAGTATAAGTATAAGACCGAAACCGCAGCCATAAATCTTAAAAGAAGCAAGTACCCTTTTCTAAGGTTCTAAATTTGAGAGTTGACAATTCTTCTGCGATTTATGCAATCGAGTCATCGCAAATAACATAGCATTTTCAATTTTTGGCAATGCTACGAATCAACATCATTTCCGATAGACGATAGTATTTTAGAAGTTACTTCTACCAGCGCAAAGAATCTAAATTCGGTTCAAAAAAGGTTCATGAGGTCGGAGGTAATAGTAAAGAGAGAGTTTCATCATACTCGTTTTGTATTCCTCTTGAAGTGTCATGAGTGGTCTGCGGGCGGCCATCCCTGCGCCTAGAGCCGCGACTATGCCGAAGTGAATGCTGTATTTAATGGAATGTTGGAATGCCAGTGGCAGTAGCGCGCGTGAACTTTCCCTTGCAAAGGTGGGCAATTAATTTGGATCGGAGGCAACTTCAGAAGGCCTCGTTTAGTTGATGACCATAAATTCTAATAGAATGAGAAGCAATTTTTAGTAGAAGCAACCCTCGGTTTGAGTTATGACCTCAAGAAGGACATTCCAGATTTGAAGATTTTTCCAAAATGCATTCACGGGCCATTGAAAACTCTGTGGCAGACATAGAGCCGTGGATAAAACACGCCCAAAACTTCCAATCAGAAGGACCAATAAATGTTTTGTGACCCTTTTTCAGTTTTCACCCAAAAAGAGGTCAAACAATGTCATTTTCGTGAATCTCGCATGACTGCAGTACGACACTGAACCTAGCTAAAATACTTTGCTGTGAGCCTATAATAATGGTACCCAACAATTCCTGCTATATCAAATATAAAACTACTAACGATGGGACATGGGACAAATTTTAAGTCCACTCTTCCATCGTCTTCCATGGGAAAAGTCCATGGGAACTACATTCGTATGGACGAGACTGGGTTTTGTGTAAGTCATTCCGGAACAAGCATAACGTTAAGCGAAAAAGTGTGCAGTTGCTTGGACTCAGAAAATAAATTTATTGTTTTTGTTTTTTGTTCAATTTGTCTTAACAAGACTATTTTGCATTCTATTTATAATGTATAGTTACATGTCAAAATTATGAAATTGTAAAATTTAGTTATTAATTTTTTCTTACGCTTCATCCTCAAGCTATGTAACAGATTTTGTGCCCACATTGGATTTTTACGTCAATCTTAGACTCCGCCGTCGTTTTTATGGGAAAACACTATTTTATAAAAAACTAAGCCGATTTGAAAACTAACATATTGCAACCAAAAACTTTTTGCAACAAGTAAATGAAATATTATTGAAATATATTGCATTTCGTAAGATGCCACCTTCTGTTTTCAAAACCAAAGATTTCCGCCAAAGGAAACGGTAAAATTATTTCAAAAGGACGAGCCTCTTTCAAATTTTGTTGTGAAGCTACCTTTTATGATGGATTTTTGGCATTTTTGCGCACCTAAAGCTAACTTCTACCATTTCTTGTCAACAAATCAACGAGTTTGCGTGAACGGAAGGCTACGATAGATAAAGGGGGAATGCGATAAAAGGAGAAGCGAATGTTGGCAGCTTCTTGCGTATAAATATAAAAATGGATTTTTGATGAACGTAGCTGTTAAGGTGTTAAGTTCCAAACTCCAAAAGGCTGAAACCTAGATAAGTCTTCGCTAGCTGCTGTTCCTTGCAAAAGCACGCAAACCACTATCAGAATAATAACCCATTGCGGTACATTTGTACTAGAACTCAGTTCAAGGTTCGCACTGTACTAGAACTCAGTTCAAGGTTCGTGATGCCAGATTATTTTGTAAAAGCAAGCAAGAAAATTTGAAAAACAAGCCCAAAATAGGTAATTTAATGAAAAAGCAAACAAGCCTAAAATGAACAAAATTCGTTTACAGTAAATTGAAAGAGCAAAAGTGCTATAAAATTTGAAAGAAAAGCAATCCGCAAAACAGAAATCTGCAAAAAACAAGTAAAGTTCAGTTAAAACAAGCCCAAAACCAAGCAACCCGCAAATCCATAAAAAAACAAGCCCAAATTCACAGGAAAACCGCAAGGTTGGAAACGCTGGGTTCGGAGCAAACAATCGCAGGAGAGGATCCAGGGTCAGTAACTAAACAGAGTGACAGAAGGTCAATTGTGGTCTTGCTAGAGTGTAGTGAGAGTGTTACAAATTTCACAGCACCAGGGAGTTTAATTCTAAATCATCTGCGCAGAAGCAACAACAATGGCAATTATTCCTGGAAACAACCACTTAGTTGGGGCCACAACAAACAACAAACAAAGCGGGCCAACACAAGCCAAAAAGCACTACCATCTATTAAATCACGACCACTTCGAGTTAACCTACCAGCACGAAACACCTGACTGTAACACGCCGGGCAAGGAGTCTAAACATGGAGCTGCGAACAAGGAAACAAAATGACGACACGCCACTCCCCGACGTTCAAGGTATCGCGCTTCAGCAGTGAGTGGGTGACATGGAACAGGCGCTCGATTGGTTGTTCGAGTGTAACAGTAGCTAAATCATTTTTTCAAGTATTGCCACTGGATGCGAAGAGCAACGATAGAAAAATTTGATCAGCAGTGGCATATTCATAAATCTATACACAGGAAGCTCAACATGGACACAAACCTTTTGAATTTTGACAGTATATAGCTTCGTGAATGGAATGGCTGCAGCTGTCGCTTTCGAGCAACCATAATAGAAGATTTGAAGCAGGGTCTCAAATTCAAATTGTTTCGAAGGCCAAATGAGGATTTATTAAATAAGCCTAGGGCCGCGTTATGACCACCCCGGGACCTCATTATGACTACCCGGGACTTCATTATGACTACCCGGGAGCACATTACGACGCTGACGCGACAATGGCGGTACCTGAACCTCACTGAAACACCTTTTACATCTTGTTTCCTGTGAAAGGTATCATGGGTTATACGCAAATCATTTCTAGCCGTCTCTACGTTCGTTTAAAGGGAACATGGTCACTTGCTAGCCGAGCACTTTTGAACACCGGCGAATAAGCCAAATAACCTAAATTTTAATTATTTGAAAATCCCCATAAGCATCGCGGGCCGCACAAAACGCCCTCACGAGCCGCGTGTTTGAGCCCCCCGATTTCATGAAAATTCAGAGGTTGTATGAGCAAAGTTTCAGGAAAGTTTTCAGGAGAGGAAGTACTTCGTTCAGATGCCGTGAAGCCGATATTTTGGCGGTTTTGCAATTTATGTTCTCGAAGTATTACATGCAATACCTTGTTGTAAACGTCCTGTGCTACGCACCAGGAATGTCTTTGGAATAATACTGCACTTAACTTTGTGCCCAAAGATAATTTCATTCTGTTCCAATGCTTAGAAAGTTTTGACTTGTACTTTTAAGTGTTCATAAGTACATTTGTCGAGATCTGCAAATCTCAGATAAACTGTGATAATTTTTGTAACATGTTTGACCTTCGTCTTCCATGAAAATATTTTTCCATTTTCATTCCTTGCTTATAAAATATAATAAGGTTTATTCTGCGAAAGTTTATGATCAGTCTTAAATTGCAGAGCTGGGCAATTGTTAGTAAAAAAATAACCAAATATAAATGTTTCACTATTTCTTGTGTAACCTCTACAAATCTAACTAAAATGCTTAATCGCGAAATCACTATAGGAATATTCGCATCTGATGATCACAAATAAGAGTTAGGAAAAAAAGAGGCATGCAAAATTTGAAAACGAAAAATGCAAAATATTTTTGTTGTGGTGCTTAACTTTGCAGTATGTCTTTAGACAGTTAACTATGCCTATTTCAGATTGATGGAATAATCTACCAATAGTCTGCTTTATTGATTTGGCTAATCGCCATTTGTGTTCAATGGTGAATATATTCTGCTTATCTTAAAGTATTAAAAGTTGCCGTGAAGGTTCCGAAAAGTTCCTTCTGTGAATAAACACCACAAGCATTTTAGTTTCAAATCCCAGGTCTTTCTTGTTTTATTCATTAACAGCTTATATCGTGCTGTTCATGCTCTGTTGATTCAAAAGGCTGGCAAACACAACAGTTGTTGTGAGACAAAAATATTTTCAATTAGGGGCAATGAAATGTAAGTCTAAAATAACAGAGGTAACAGGGAGAAGTGAAAGTACCTTTTGAGCAAATGCTTCTTTTTTCTATAATAAGGCATGTAATACAAAATAACTTTTTCTTGAAATCGGAGACAACGGTTTGTTTCCTTTTTTATCGGCGTACAACGGAAGTGCGAGGACAGTAACAGCCCAAAATAACCACAACCATGTTACTGAAACGAACAAACCTTTCTAATGGATACAAATGATTTGCTTTTCCAAAACATTTTGACACCACAGGCAACCATACCTCTGCTCTTTACCATCTTTCCGATGATACAACGTTCATGTAAAATTGGTGTGCATCAAAAACGTTTCTTTCAGATTCCAAGTGGTTCTAGTTCCTCGAATAGCCGGCGCAAATGACAAAGTAATGGTTATGGATCTTCCATTTAAATGTAGCTTTTGATGAAATGAAACCAGTGTTTCAGTTTACTGTTTCGTGGCTATCCAAACTAGTTTACCTGCCAATTCAAGTGGAAAAGTATATTTAATGCTAACTGCCAGCAACATCCAGAAAAATTATGATGGCAAAAGTTTGGTATGTATACAGTTTAATTGTTTCCCGCAGACAATTTCCTATCTGCACTACCAGCTTATCTGAACCTAACTCTTCCACACGTGATTGCCCATAATCCCAAACGCAAAATTACAACCGGAGTTCCACAAAACGTCCTAATGGGTCTCACGTGAACATAACATGAACGATGCTTATTTACGTTTGAAAGGTGGCACAGAAGAACATTTGCGGAAACGAAAATTCTTCCGTGATGACGATGACCCTTGTGAACATAAGAATGATGTACGGGGTGCATCTGGAAAAAAGGTTAAATTACATAGGTGAGCAGTAGACATAAAATGAGTCAAAGGAAGTTTTATCTCACACCTGGAAAGTACTTGAAAATTATTGGCACTCCGACTCAGTGTTCATTTCTTGGTTCAGTCTCACCTGTATACAGCACAACATACAGCAAGCTGTGAGCAATTACTATACATATTTACTCAAGAGGAAGTGAAGCACACCAGTTTACAGTGAAACTGGCATCCTGTGTTCAGCTCTTTAAAACTGTTGTACTTAGCTAAAAGTAATATAAAGTAGGTTTGCAATCCCATGTTTACAGTTTATAACCATAATCGAATATGAACCCCAAAGTTATTTTATCCTCAATGTTTCCTTGTCTAGCCTCTAATGGACCATTTGCAACATGGCTTATCATCCTTATTCTCCGAAGGTAGGACATTCACAAAACGTTGGGTGTATTCGTACCGAACTATGCCATCTTAAATGGCATTCCTGTTCTTTGTGACGCAGAGAATGCTGCTAGAAGCCGTAGGTGCAGGATAGGCCTGTCACACTGTGTAGTCAATCGAAAAAGTTATTTGAGTCTGAAGTTATCGGATGTTACTATCCTTTCAGTGCAACTCTGTCATAAGAGCAGTTTTCTGATTTGATTATGTCTGTTAGCTCAAAGTTCAACCTAATTTGTAACATCTTTGTTTTTGTTTGAACTAACGCTAAAGATTTTAGGGAACTTTGTAATAATGAGCAAATGGTTTTCGTACGAATTTCAAGTCAAACATTTCAAATACGAAGATTGCTCACCTGAAAGATTTTACGCGTCGCAGGTGAGAATGTACCAAGCTGTTTCGAAAGGTTATCACAGATATGAAAACGTCCAAGAAATCGTCAACAAAACCTTTTTTCTGACTTTCCAGTTTTAATTACTGATGTAGGAAAATTTCTTGTAAGGGATTAACACAAGAGATAAACTTCGGATTGTAGTAAGCAAAACCGAAAATTTAACATTAACTTATGCAAAAGACGCCTGCAAATATATTTTTATCTTAAACATTTTGTTTGACAATGTGTCTCACATCGCATGCGTGATTTGATGAGAGATTGCTATGTGTTGTAATAACATCATACCTATGAGACACAATGGTGTATTTTACCTGGTGCACAGCAGCAATACAGACAAAAAAAAATAAATTATTTTAAATTTTGAGCACACACTTGATTGAAAGCTACAAAACCAGGAAAAAGTGTTTAAGGTACTAGTACAATAAAAAAACACTGCACTATTTCGCTGCAAGCAATGAAGTTTTTGCATTACATATAAGCACAATATTTTTGTGTTTGATGTTGTTTTGATGCACTGAGTTATCGCATTGCACAATATTACAAGCAGCGTTTTTATAAAAGTGGAAACTTTGAAATAAAAAACAAGCATACAGTTGAAATATTAAACGGTGTGAACTGTGTGTAAGACCACCAGTGCGTTTTACTCCATCTAGACTCTATAGTAGACTAGAGTAATAGCATTTAACTGTACACGATTTTAAAAGTGCAGTTTGTTCACTTTTCAAATCATGGCTAGATAAAAATCAAAGCCTTCGGAGAAGTTGAAAAACTTCTTAACCGTAATTGTTGAGATGAAATCAAAATTTTATGATTGGGTCAGTTTGCGATGTTGTGGAATAGAACTCTGGCCAAATTGTGAAATGCTGTAGGTCTGACGATGCGTAGTGTTACTGTTAAGTGAAATCGATTTGCTATTAAAAATTCGCTGATTGACTCAAACTCTTCACCTGTGTGGAGACTAGTTACTTGAATTGATCTACACCAGGGATTCCAAACCTGCGGTACGCGTACCACTTGTGGTACGCAAAGGTCTTCCTGGTGGTACACGAGTAATTTCCATTTGCTCACAAAAACCTGGAATCACGGCTTTCTAGTGTCGGGCTTTGTTTCTAAATAAATAAATTTTCCAGGAGCCTGGTATTCCTATTGTATCGTAACATTATGACTTTCGATGCGCTGTTAGCAAGATTACGCCACCCATCGAAGAATTGGTGGAACGCAAGCAAAAACTAGGATCTCATCAAATTTGGTTATGGTCTTTTATTGTTATTTTAATGCATACTATTCTTGTGAATAAGCTAAGATTCGATCAGAGTAGTTGTTCTGGAAGAAGTGGTACTCGTTGACAGTACAAGGTGCCCAAGTGACACTAGCTGGTAACTTGGTTGGGAAGCCCTGATCTACACCATCATGTTTTCCTTTTTAGTCTTTGGCATTTATTTCTTTGTAATTCTTTGTGTGTATGTGTTTCGGCAGCAACCGAGTTATTAACATTGAAACTTGAACGACACGGAGTTTTTCAAGTGACACACGCCTGCTACTATGTGGAATATTAACAATTAAATAAGACTCGTATTGTGTTATCTGCACACCATCCCTGTTAAACGTCTATAACATCAGTATTAGTTGCAATGTTCACAGCATGAGCGTCGGAAGGGGGGGAATCCCCCTAAATGTTGAAAACTGATGTTTGCCTATTACATGTTTAGCAAAAAAAACAGCATGAAATCAACATTTTTTTAATAAGGAAAGAGAAAAATGAAATATCGCCAACTTTCACAGGCTGGAAAATTGTTTTGTCTACCTTTGCAAAAATCCACTACTGCCGCCGACCGGAAAAATTCTTTCCGACTCCCATGGTCACAGAAACATACAATCCTGTACTGATTGATATTGCACACCGATGTGTAGCACCAGTCCAGATCAGTTGTGAACGTGCTTGTCAACAATATGTCAAGACACGCTTCGAATGAATTGATACAGCAATGTACGATCAAGTGATCCTAATCTAGCCAATCTGAGCGGTAGCAATTCTCACCTAAATATTGTCACAGCGCGACTCTCCACTTTTCGATAGCATTTACAATCACCCAAAACGCTTGTTCTGTTTTCACGTTGTGTCAAAAAGTTGCTGACCAGTTTCTGCAGCGCCATCACGTCAGACTTTTCCTTTTGTGCATATGAAGCTACAAACACCATTTCAGCGGCCAACACACTTTTTACTGCTCGAAGCCACTTTTTTAGTCAAAAATGAACAATAAAATTATTTGCGGTGTTGCTAAAGACTCGCCCACAACTGATATGCTATCATATATGTTTGGTCTTTTTATTGTCCTATAGTTTTCTCATTTTCAGATAAAAATGCTGCCCTAGATGCACGATACCCTGCATTTCACCAAAAAAATCAAGCGGCAAATGGTGCGCGTTTATTAGTTGTGAACACAATAAAAAATAACATTCTTGCCAAACTTTAAGTGGATTTTGCTGAAGGCTAGAAATTTAGCAGATGAAATTCCGTTCACCGAGTCACTATTCCACGTACTTCCTTAACTTGACTGTAATATAGTTTGCAAAAAGCTTTGGAAATCTTTTTCAAAGTCCTTTCCACTTTATTGCTTTGCACTATTGTACCAAGGATTACCAGTCAATAATAGACCGATTTTTAGACCACAGGATAACGGAGACAACTAAAAGTTGACATATTGTTCAACTTAGTTTTGTTTGGGAATGGGTAATGAACAAAGTTTAAATGGGAACCTCAGCCTATTCCCACACAACCGCTCAGTAACTCTTTAGTCCGCAGTTGCTAATTTTCTTCAAAACTGTGTTGCCAGAAGGGGTAACAAGCAGTTCAATCAGAAAAATATCCTTACCGGTTTTTAGCTTTTCGCAAACGAATGCAACAGCAAAAGACAAGGTTTTAAAATTTTGAACGTTACTCTTTGGTTCCACGCCACAACCACGATTTCTTAAAATATCCTTAAAGTTCAACACTTTATCTCACAAATATTATATCATAGGAACTTGCAACCAAATTTGGACCCTGGTGCATCTACTTATATATGAAATTTTGCTACTTAAGGTTTTTTGAAAGAGCTTTCGAAAACAGCAAGGAGTGTTAAAGAATCCAATCAAACTTTATCATAGTTTCTTACCTTCAGAGCATGTATCGAGCTAAAACATTTTCAAAGCAAAAGTTTGAAAATTTGATGTCAATTGAGTTTATATTTCGGTTACTAAACGGGCAACATCAGCTGTTATTCACATCGAATCGTCTTAAAATTATCGAAGTCACTAACCTTATACTTTTTCTTCTTAAAACAGTGGTTTGAACTACCAACTGCGGGGTAATAGTACCCACAATACCCACATTGACGGATTTAGTTGCATTAAACCAGGTTTAGTTGCACTAAACGAGTTTTAGTTGCATTAAACCAGGTTTAGTTGTATTAAACCAGGTTTAGTTCCATTAAACCAGTGGGCTGGGGTTTGCTTCTGCAGTTTGTAGCACAATCGTGCTCCGGCTTGTTTATTACATACATTGCATTAGTTAATCTGCTATGCTAACCTATGAATCTTATTCAACATTCAGATCACCAGGATAGCTGTATGAAAGCGTATCTCAAGAGGAATGATTAGTTTTTGTTGTTTTTTGCAGTGGGGAGACAATGTCTGGATCTTTTGTGCTTACAAATGTTTCATCGCACTTTACTGGTTGGGTTGGAACATCGCGGACGTGGTGCTCAACAGCGACGTGTCATATGCATATTTTTTAACAAACTGGGGTGCCTGGACAAACTTGTTGTACTTCCTGGTGTCATCTGGTGTGTGCATTTACGGTGTAGGCTCTTCGAACTCTTGGACAAGAAAAAGAAGAGACATGTTCGTTTGCACCACTACAGTCCAAAAATACCGACTGCCTGCTCCTTCAGGTACACTGCAATCAGTTAATTTTAAAATGAGAGTGTTTTGGTGGATTTATTTAATATATTTCGTGCAATTCGACTGACAATCAATGTCGAACGTAATGTCCTGAGCAAACACTTCCATCCGCTGTTCAAAGTTTTGCTAAAGTTTCATGAAAATTTTGTGAATCACCACAAAAGTTTCGTTTAGTCATCAGTCAGATACACTAAAAATGCCGTGAAATGCAGCGGCAAAATTATTAATTTTGTTACCGCAAGATGAACTTATTTGCACAAAACTGATAAAATGCACGTGTTCAATCAAAGATTAGTTGTGTTAATTGACAAGCACCACAAACATTTCCCCTGTATTTTTGTTACTGGAGATGCAAGACACGAGGAGTGTAGGGAGAAAAGTCTTGAAAAGAAGCAAAAAAGTTTATGTAAAAGCGTGATCAATCTTTTAATTGTTTTCATGCAAAACAAACAGAAAAATCAATGCAATAAAGGTTCCATATCTCAATGCATTGGTTGGGATGAGTGAGATACAATTGAAAATCTATGCCATGGCTCAATGATGTCGTAAATTGCAATCAAACTCTAACATCCATACAAAACAATTCAAACGGATAACCTCAATCGGTGACATTCGGAAAAAGAATTCTAATAACACTGGTCTATACACATTTGTATATAAACATAACTAAGCTTACGACTTTCAAAACCTTTGTTGAAATCACTTAAAATGTTGCGTCATACAGGCCTGTAGTTCCCGTGATCAATTCGTTTCTGGTGAACGCTGCACGATGATATCTAGGCACGTGATTCTAAGTATCATGAGCTGTTGCAAAAGCTTCTGCATTTTGCAAAAGTGGGTTAAGGAAATGATGTATGAACTTTTCCATTATCTCTATATTTATTCCACCCTTGTAAATATCAACCTGCTCAAATGCTGAAATTACATTCTGTTACTTTTGCTTTAGTAGATTTTTCACTCCAACAAACGATTTTGTTGTCCCCTATGGCGCTACCGAAACACGGGCCGCTTCGTTTCTCTGTGGTGACATCGTTGTACTTCAACAGTCCGTTCATTCCATGAATTTATTTGCAGGCAAAACGTATGCAAATTACAATTAAACGTATGCAAATACAATTAAAAATGTGCGGAGCAGCTCCGAGGCATCAGTTTGATGTTCACTCACCTTTGTTTCCAAACACAAGCCGCGCCGTAATAAAAAACATTCCAAAAAATTTTTTACCTAACACAACATCCTTCATATGACCAAAACAGGGAGATAGGTTGGTTCCAATTCAGTGGTTGTATTTTTGTGCATCAAAAAAAATATTCATGGAAACTGTACATCGTGCTCGAGTACCTACGTATTACAGTACTTCCTGGTTGTTGAGCAAAAATCACAAAGCTTTTTTTTCACGATAAGACCACTTTTCAACGTCTTTTCATCGTTGCATGTTTCCAAGAGCATTTGCTAAATTCCAATTGGATTTTTTAAAACTTTAGCTGGCCATTTACCAAATGTTGGTTGGTTTAGATTAAAATGCCTTGAAACGAACCTGTTTGACTATTATGTCACCATTAATCAGTAAAGAAGACAAGCCATTGGGCGTCGTTCGTAAAAAAACATATCTGAAACATTTTGCGCAAAAAACTGCTAAATCGGACCTAATTAGTTAAATCCGAACGGATTTCAGCCACGCACAAATGATGATGAAGGATGCCGGTCCTGAAGAAATGCTATGGTTCACTGTGGCAGCAATGCTGTGGCATTTAAAAACCATGGCGCCGTTGAAAGTAGGGTGTTGTTAGGTCTATGTTAGTGCTTCCTTTGTGGATTGTGTAGACCGGGACAGTCCAAACTTTTTTGTCAGAGGGCCACATAAGCTAATACACAACAGTTCGAGGGACGGACATCATAGGTAATGTCATTGTTTCGGGAAATGTTACATTCCACCAAACCAACATATTTTTCGTAAGTATATTATTTTTCCATTAATGAAAAAATGGCTTCGCGGGACGAGTTAGCTCGCCAGCCGTAGTTTGGATACTCTGGTGTAGAAGATGCAGAGCCGTCGCCAGCAGGGGGGCCAGTGGTGCCCGCCCCCCCATTTGAAATCGATGCCCCCCCCATTTCACGTTTGGCCCCCCGGTTGCTACATACATCCAATACTGTATTTTAAAAATGTGGTCCCCCCTTCTGGTATTGGCCCCTCCTTCTGTCTTTTGGCCCCCCCTGCTGCTAAATCCTGGCGACGGGCCTGAGAAGATGGATGGCATTAAAGTTGTCGTGGTGGTCTTGGTGCAAATTTTCGCGCAACGTTTCTGCACAGTAATAAAGAACATCATGAACAAGCGTTTGATAACTTCTGGTATTTTTGCAGATCAACCCTTACGTTGGTTCCATATACTCAACTGGATATTGCACACTGTTGCTTTCGATATCGCTTTGGCTGTAACCGTTATTTACTGGGTCTTCCCAGGAAAACCTGCAATGGAAAGCGCATTTTCAATCAACAGTCACGCTTTGAACTTCGTCTTCATGTTTCTTGATCTATTCATAATTAACATACCGGAGAGGCTTCTGCACAGTGTTCATAGCTTCAACTACACCATTGTCTACACTGTCTTTCTGCTGATATTGCATGGAAGTGGTGCGGAGTCCAAGGTGTATCCGGTGACAGACTGGGCTAGGAACCCAGGTCTAGCAGCTGGATTGTGTGTTGGTGCCGCTTTTGCAACAATTCTGATTCGATGCGTTGCATACGGTTTGTACAAACTCCGGGAGTTTATTGCCAGTAAAACAATGAGCACCAGCAGTGTTGCTGATGTGGTTACACAGACCGGTACGTTCAAAGCAACATCGGATCTTGGAAAGGACAACTTGGCTTACGAGTCTAACTGAAAAGATGAATTTCTGAAGTAATGCACGCTAATTAAATATTTTTGCTAAGATTTATTCACCAAGTAAGCCCTGTTACATATACTTCTGACAACATAAATCTCAAATGATAACATCCACGCCGCATAAAAATATCAAAAATATCTGGAACGATAAGAAACATAAACAACTTTGATTGAAGCAGTAAAACAATAAAAACGAACTGTTCTAACGCACTGCACACAAACTCTTTAACTTTATGTCAAAAATGTAGCGACGCAGCATGTAGTAGTGAAACGTGATGTCTTGTAATCGATACCGGCGTGTAATTTTACCACTTTTTCTGCACATTCTCAAACCAAGAGATGTTACCAGTTGGTGCCATGCACTGTGGTTTTTAACTGTAATGTAGTGATTTTTTGCAATGTATGTGTTCGAAGACGATCGGTGGTCTTATTTCTCTTTACAGCCTGTTTTTTCAGAAAAACAATTCATTTGGTGAATCGTTGTGTGAAGATGTGCATCAACAGAACAAACAATTTCTCTAATTTCAATTTCTTATTACTTTCACTTCTGTGCTGTTTGCTGCTGCAGTGTTGTCTGTGACCTTATCTTAATTTCTTTGCAGGATCAATGCAGTATAAATATAATAAATATTAGGTTGATTCAGATTGATCTAAAATACTTCGTTAGTGTTGTCGCTAAGTCCTTGAAAGAAGCCTGAAGGCTTCCGACTTAGGATTTCCCATTATTCAGCATGATCCATTTGAACGAACTTGCAAATCATGTTAATGTTTTTGGGCGATAAGGTACATTAATAAATGATTTCAAGCAAAACTGTTCACTTATACGCTGACATTCTAAATTTACAGAATTATTTTCAAGTCAAGTGAATTTCTTCTGTGAATCTTGTGATTTTTGCAAAAAAGCCTGTGGCGGCACTGGTTGGTGCGAGTTTGTCAGGGTGTTCTCAGTTTGCTTTGCACGTTTATGCTGAATTTTAAGTCGTCAATGTCCATGTGCCCAGTGTGCACAAGTAGAACAAAGGCTGGTCTTTCCACCTTACGTCCGCTAGATACGTCACCTAGGTCATCGCAATATATTCTACTTTGTTCTAAACTAGGGTTGCCATACGTCCGGAGTTTCTCGGACGTGGCCGGCATTTGTGGTATTAAAATTTGTGTCTGGAAAAAGTTTTTTTAAATGCTTCATTGTCTAGAATTTTGACAGTTCGTAAACTACGTATAAAACATTTATGCATGCGCTGTGAAAGTGAGAATTTTAACTTTTAATTCATTGGCTGGTTCTGCAGCATCTACAGCAACAATGTAGCCTAACTTAGACCTAGCCCTTGCCGTATAGCGCTTCTTTTTGCCTGAATTAGACCTAGCCCTTGACGTATACCGCGTGTTTGTTGTCGCGGGAAGTAGCTATTGAAACTGTGAGGAATTTTGTCTCTTCAGATATGGTAACCCCATTTTAAACAGCACTCAAGTATACAGTAGGTGTGATCATGGAATTGAATCGACTTTTTGAACCTAAACTTGGCGATCGATCCAAATGAACCTAACTCTGATAAAGCTTTGAAACATTGGCTTGCTACTTTCAAAAACTTTTTGAGGCCATAGTCAGGACGCGAGAGTGTTGGGGCCATTTTACCGGCTCTTTCCCCACATGACGTCACTTCTAGTCCGTTCTGGAAGAACTCGATTTTAGAGAGAAAGTCGAAAACGAAAAAGATCTAAAAGTTTTACAGATCTGATCACCATCAAAAGGAACAACTTCGCCGTGTACAATTGGTGGTCAAAGCAAGTACATCTGCTAGAAACTGCGAATCCGAAAAAAACTTCTAAAGCTTGAACAAATGTCCAGTCCTACAAAAGATATTGCAGACTAAAATGGCACGTCAAAAATTGTGGAATCAGCCATTTGTACTGTACTAGATTTTATCGATGTGTGTTTTTATTGTATGCGAATATCCTTAGATGACTAGCTGCAGTAGATCGCCGATCCTTTTCGTAGCAGTCATCTACGGCAGATGGGCATGCCATATAAAGGCTTTCAGCGCGACACTGAGTTACGCAGGTGTTGCACCACACCTCGAAAATTGTGTTTCTCTCGTGAGGAACCAGGCATATAAAGAGCTCCAGCTGATGGCTGGAGCCAGTCGTCGGCTGCCAGGTGGCAGGAGTTGGCATCCTTCGTTTTGTAGTTTGTTCTGTTAGAGTGGGATCCCTCTCTACTAATGCTTTAGGTGTTCCTCTGAAGTCATGATTGTACCTCCGCACTCTCATTTGATGTAACCCAATTGAACTGATTAAAATATCTATTGCCTCTCGGTAATCAAAATACAGTAACTTCAGGGCAGTAAGGAACTCGCTGAAAGCATGCACTACAATTTCGATTTTTAAAAAATTAGGAAGTTTTAGATTTTTTGTGAGTGATATCATAATTGGGATAGGTTCAGGTTTTTTTGGATGAAGTCGTTGGGTCATGGGCCCCAATCGCAAGGGACAATTTTTTGTTTCTTTAAAAAATGCAACGTGGCGAAACATCGCGTCTTTAGAGACGTTGATTAGCCCTGTAGCTTTTATGGTTAGAAAGTTATTGTCAAAAAAACGCAAATTAATTGATTAATTCGCTTGGGGATTAATCAATTCAGTTGTTGTTTTCACGTCATAATTTTGTTACCAGAAACGCTCGAAGGTCAATTAAACCGTCTAAACAACTCGCATTATATTCTAGTTTCCAATAAAACACGAGCTAAAATTGCCTCGTTGGGTTGGCGTCCAGGGCCCGATGACATCATCCAAAAAAACTTAGACCTACCCTAGTTATGACGTCACCCACAAACAAACAAAAATCGAAATCTTACCAAATTGTTTTATCGAAACTAGAAGACTCCAAGTCTTTAGATGGTTTGAACAGCTCTCTCGCTCAATCGCCTGGCGAGTTGGGGAGTAGCAAAGTGGCGCAAATTTCTGCAAGAAAAATGGCGCACATGGGACATATGAGATGTTTGAACACATATGAACCTGTGACTCGTAAAGTTGCTATCATTTATAAAACTCAGAATATTCTCCAACTGAAAGATATTTACAATCTTCCAGAGAGCAAATTAATGTGCAAATACACTAACTCTAAGCTACCAGCTACGTTTAACAAACATTTTAAACTCATGACAGACGTTCATCCGTACAATACGAGACAAACCAAAACTCGGCAATTTGCTTTACCAAAAGCACATTCAAGCTCAGGTGCGAACATGTCAAAGCACAGTGTACAGTAGTAGAAATCTGGTCAAAAATTTTTTTAGAAAAATAAATTGTGTTTGACACTTTCTACAGCGCAATGTACAAGAAATGTGTTACTCGGGTACTAGAAACATTTTTGGTATTATTCTTGTTGGTGTGCATTAACCAGGTGCATTGGCTTCATTATTTAAGGATGCCACTACAAAAGTGGTCGAATCATGAGGTATCGCTGTAATATTTTACATCGTTTGATTTTTGTTGCGTTCATTGAAATTGTTCGCATCAAACTTTTGTACAAGGTAGTGGGATGCGCAAAACAAATAATGTGTCTACCGAACAGTAAACGGATTTCCGTTCCCATGCATGAGTCATCACATCGACCGTGAACTCATTTCACAAATACATGATTGGACGTCTTATTCTCAAACTGCTTAAATTCTGTGACACCATTGCAGTCAATGTTCCCTCTGAAGCGCACAACTGCGCAAATGCGAAGTACCATCAGACTATTTGCGCAATTAACTCTCATTCTGGCGTGCTTGCAACATTCCAAATTTAACATCGTATTTGAATCGCATCGCCCATTTACCGTTTTAAATGCTTCACTGGTTGTGCGTCTGCATGTTTGCGCAGTTGCGTGCGCACTGAAAGAAATATTTGCGCAGTGTAAAAT
>JGI24021J15306_10003803_pt1 | contig 17227 bp, 13 predicted proteins | sample Ectturendosymbi1_FD_15306 | JGI IMG/M metagenome (IMG submission 15306) | reverse complement strand
TTAAAGCAAAGTCAAGCCTTTCAGGACGGAATTATTTCATAACAATGCATCATCAGGCTGGAGTTAATTTTGAAAATTTCACTGAAGTGAAATTCCGACGTTTTGCTAACCGGGACGGGACACCGGCACAGACGTTTAAACCGGGACACTCTCGGCCAAACCGGGGCGTCCGGTTGGTCCAACCTTAACCAAAATCTAAAACCTAAATCTAATTTCAAGTTCATTCGTGAAAGACCATTTGCTATTCCTTCTTATCACCAAAAGTGCTGCCCCCCGAAAAATGCCGCCCCGGGGAATTGCCTCCTCCCGCCCCCCTTGTCGGGGCCCTGTGAATCAGTTGTGTGCAGCGTTGGCTGCAACCAATCGAAGGTCTACGCAAGGGGTGGGGAACCTATCACGGGCCGCATAAGTTGTGGATTATCGCTGGTGGGCCGCAATGAACAGTTGATTTTATCCTAAAATTCTACGTTTATCTTACCATGAGGGACAAAGGCTTCTTATGACATATTAAGGGATAGAGGCTTCTGGCCTACTGTCTAAGTACCTGCTTATCATGGAGCTTCGCTTTGACGTGATCTTGTATTCTAAATTGGGTAACGAAAATTCTGAGGAGCATACCAAATGTTCACGCGGGCCGCCGGTTCCCCACCCCTGGTCTACGCACTGACACCATTTATCGTCACTGTTTAGGTCAGGGCGTGCTTACGCTTATAGAAGATAAACCGACTGCTTAGTCAATGGAAAATTGAACACACTCGCCTGAAAGCTAAATTTGTTGAAGATGGTGGTAAGCGAAATGACGCTCAATCAAAAAATCTTGATACAAATGCGAGGATGAGAACAACGCCACGATCTACAACGCAATACGCTTACGTGGCAACTAGAAGTCGAAATAAACATGGCGACGGCGTCGTTCATTTATGAAAATCTTACAGGAGGATTTTTGCCGTTCACCGCCCCCGCCGACGTATGGGATGATCAAACTGGCATGGTGTTTTGTCAATTCTGCACGATGGTACAACAGACTTGGTCGAGCATGTCTTAGACGACAGCACTGGTATAGTAAACAACGTTGCCGACAAAGGCGCCGGCATCATCACAAATACGGAAGACGATGTAACTAGTGTGATTTCGAATACCTTTAACGGCTGTAGTAATCAGCGAAAGTGTAATCCACATCGTTATTATAAAACGTTATTATAAAACAGAATACCTGACCCTGAATGAGTGATTGATAACGCTACGAAACTGACGGCATATGCCACAACACCTCTCTAACATCTTCTCTTTGTAGGCGAACATTACCTCTTCAGACAATGTGCACGCAACAAGGAGTAGACGCCGCCGGGCTTAGCCATTGTACAGCTCCTGGGACTGTTCCTACTCTGTGGTTCAACTATATCATCCTGTCACACCACTGATCCATGGTGTCACACCACTGATCCTGTCACACCGTGAATATGTTATCTAGTCAACTCACTGAATTTTTGCGCGGGGCTCAACCGCATATGCACATCAGCCATGTGACTGGTACCCTGTCAAAACGAATAAGCACATGGAGCAAGAGTTCCTATTATCAAAGTGCCTTCATGACCTGGGCTGCTCAATAGAAGTAAGATTTATCCGAAATTGAAGGCATGCTGCTTGACAACCATAGGTAAACGCCTTCGTATCTGAGCGTTTTCGCTGACACCTGCTCAGGCAATCGAGTTGGAAACTAAATACAAGCAAGAACACACGCTGACACAAATGCATCGCAACCTGCAACCTACGTTCAACATTCCACAAGGGGTCTGCATCCAATCAAACCTGAATGACAAGTACGACAGCCACAAAGCTTACACCCCGGACACTTCCAGCAATCTACAATATGTCACAATTCGTTTCATTGCACTGAGCCGATCTGCAACATGCGAGACTGTGGTTGTCTCACCTGCGACCGTTCTTTGCACGGATCAGTGGCCTGCATGACATCTGTACCACAAATGCAAACACCCAAAAATTTTATCTTCGAACAAGAAAAAGACAACGGCGATTACGTCACCATGGACCCACCTTTCCACCACCCCGACAATGAAAACGTGCAAATCAGTCGCACCAACGACATGAGTTCGGGAAGGGCTCAAAGAGCATCAACTACAGCAAGAGTCGAGTCAACTTCTGCTAATGACGTAAAGTCTCGTCTAAAAGGACGGAGGGATGTTACGACGGATTTGTCGCGGGAAAAGTGTGGTAACCGCCTCCACAAGCAGAACAGTAACGATGGCGTGGCAAACCAGGGAAACATTGACTGTAACAAGCAAGGACGATCAGACAGACACTGCCACGCCACTGAACGAAACCTAATAACGCTGATTTTGATCGTGTGGTGATCACAGAAGGAACTGCCAGCTTGGGCGTTGACGCTCAATTTTCCGAAATGTAATTTCATAACCTAATATGTCCATAACCTAATATGTTCTTGTCGTGGAGACTAATGAAATAAACCACGAACGTCACGATCAAAAAGAACAAACTAACTTTTAAGAAAGCGAAAAACTGTGCCGTGATGTACCTGCCAAAAGGGTAAACCTGCTGGTAAGGATCATTTTCGCGGTATAAAAACGCATGCTTTTGTGCTTGATTTTCAGAATGGGTTTTGGAATTGAGAACGAAAGACTGCGCTGCAGCATTCCGCAATTTTTCTGGCAAAACGTTGTTGACTTGAGATGCAGATGCATCTGTGGCAAGGTTTATGGCGGTTGATACACACGGGAACACGAGGCCGTTCATGAATTGAAGCTCTCATGCCAGTTACAATTGTTAAATGTTGTTTGCTGGCTATTGTTCTCAACTAGCTGTTGACTTCGATGCTTATCTGCATCAACGCATATCTGTGCAACGCAGACAGTGCAGTTATGAGAGATTTGTGTCTTTCATTTCACGTTCACTTCACCACGTATTCATTATCCCACCTCGCTTTGCATTGAATTAGACATAATTTGGGTGAGAGCGCTGTCAAAAGGAGTTCGAGACCACGAACGCCGTTGATACATAATCTTAAGCTTGAGTTTTGTGTTGTGCACGAAAAATGCCAGTCTGCTTTGACGATTTCTGCAGCACGTAGGTGCAATCCTATGGCAGACACGAAAGAGAAGTCTGGCCTGCGCTCGGTTAACAGTGAACGTCTTAAAGTAGACAGGTGAATGCGCTTAAATAAAATATTAATAAATAATTCTAAATCATCTTACATGCCAGCAAGTCTTTGAGAAACACAGATAACCAGACTATCCCATTATCGTTTCAAATACATTTAAATGATGTGTCGTTGAGTGAAAAAACATGTGTCAAACGCCCAGACGTCCTCACTGACAGTAAATTAGATTTGACTTCTCATGTACAGTTGATGAGAAATAAATTACCGCCTGCATCTCATTTATTATTTAAAATTCGAAAATTCGTTCCGATTGCCGTTCTAAAATCTTATACTGTAGCTTTGTTTATTTTCATTTATAACACTGTATTATGTCATGGGGTACAGCTAACAATTCCGTCCTACAACCTTTAAACGTTTTGCATAACAATATATTAGGAATAATGACGTTTATTAATCATATTGTCATGTTACTCCTTTATATAAAAATCTAATGTGTTGAAACCAAATTGTATATATTGACTTGAATTGGCAAAATTTATGCATAACTACATCACGGTGCGTTACCAAAAATCGATGTCAATTTTTTTCAAAATATTTCTAGTGTTCATTCTTACAAAACCACATTCGCTGACAAGCAAAATTGTTTTAAACATAGGGTATCTACAAAATCTGGAAAAAAGTATTTCTGTTAGAGGGGCTGCACTCTGGACAAAAATTAAACAGCGTCTGAAAACCTTGCCCCATATCACTTTCTGCAAACAGTATAAGAATGAATTATCTGCGGTTATATTATCATTTGGCTTGTTTTTACTAAATAATATTCTGCTATATGTTATTTTGTGGTTGCATTTATCTTCTGCAGGAGTGTAATGCTTTCGTTTGCTTGTTTTTGTCAATTGTGTGCTTTGTACAATGCATTTTGCGTTACGTTTATAATGTGTTAGTTAATGCACTGTGTCAATGTGTTTGTTTTGACAAACTTTTGGGGCGCCTCGACTGGACAACTGCAGGTTTATTTCGGCGTCTTGGATGCAAGTGAATTCTAGCAATTTTTGCTTCCGCGTTGCTATACTGTATCGTAATAAACTTACCTGAAGCTGCGCTTGCAACCGTTTATCCCTGGACTTCGCTATAAAACCTATTGGCGCAGGTCGTTAGCTTGGCTTCAGCGCCTTAGTTGGTTTTCAAATTATGGTAAAGCATGTTAAGCCAACCGGAGGCAAAAATCTGTATAGAAAGAAGTACAAAAAAGCCAATTATAAACGCAACCGAACTGAACCTATTTTTTCATGTGAACAGAATCCAGAGATGAAAGTAAGCCGGAACGGTCGGTCCGGAACGCCGTTCCTGAATTGCCGGTACGGCGTTCCGCTGAGACGCTGTAAGGTGTTGCAAGTATCGACTATCATAAATTTATCATGAAATCGCTTGACAATTCTTATATTCTCTTATTAATCTCTATAATATTTTGTCTCATTAGTGTTTTCGTTGCTGAATATGTTATAGGCTTCAGTTATTGTTTTTACATCTTTGAGGTAATAATCGACCATTTTGCGTGGATAAAATTCAAACTTATTTTGCTATTTTAGGTTTGTGGATTGCTTGTACGCAGTATTAGTGTAATTGCATGTGCAGTATTAGATAGACTATCAGCTAACCATGAAGTTGGTTGATATATTAAAAAACAGTAAGGGTGCAGCTTAATACAAAATATCTGCACTCTGTACTGATAAATAGACAAAAGATATTTCAAGAAAAACCTGCAAAATTTCTGGACGTAACAGAATAAATGGTCCCAAATAGCCTAGATCCTTCATTGTTTTAATTCTCACTAAACCTGCTCTGTGCTGTGTATGCATTGGAATCCATTAGATTGTGAGCTTACACGACATTTCACAATATTACTGTGGTGATTTTGCGTGATTGCGTGACTTCGAGTTACGCACGATTAAATGTACCTCTGCTGAAAGGCAACATGTGCATTATGGTTGATTGCAGTTCAATGTCGTGCGATGACTCCTCGCTGATTCAAATAACGATCGTTATGATGCGTGGATTTTTGTCGCTTCGTATGCGCTCAGTGTATGTGGGATTTACATGTAAGTTGTGTTTGCAGACCACTGTGTTTACCAAACTTTTCACTTAATTAAAGTCACATTTGTATGCGGCAAATCAGTTTCACCACAATTAGCAATTAGTGAGTGAAAAGTTCTCAAAAAAGCCATTTCACTATTTGCATGCAACCCTTCCATTTCCATGACTGTAAGACGTATTTTCATAGAATCTTGTTAAGGCTTTACAGTCTGCGCAATTAGCTGGCGCAAAGCAACAGGCAAATTTCAGAAGATGTGATACTGCAAACATTTTCAAAACTACTGGACGAAAGTCAAAATCGATACCGCATTCACGTTCAGTGGCAAAAAAATTACCGAGAAAACGTCCTAATCTCAACATAAATTTTTGCATAGTGGTATTGATATATTTACGCAACGATACAATTAGCTATATTATTGTTTACTTTCTTCGCACTTACTTAAATACTTTTTGGACAACATTGCTTTCCGAGGGGTCTTTTAGCCAACGCCATGTAAAACTGATGATGATAACAGGAGTTATCGAAACGTTTGCAATATGTCGTTGATATCGTTTTCATTGACCCTGATTTTCATTATAAGGCTATTTAGCACTTCCGCTTTTCGTGTGCCATGTAAAACGTTTTATCAGTGGTACTTTTGACACTCTTCTACGGCTGGGATATTTTCACATTTACTGCGTGTGGATGCCCGTAACAAACTCATCGTTTTCTTTTATGCTGTGGTGATTTTCGACATGACTATGAAGTTATATAGTGCAGTATACTGCTTTGGAGATGCGGCTGCATGAAGATATAGGTTGCGGTCATGGTGACAGGACATGTGTTGCTCATTTTTCGTTGTTAAATTACTCAGTTTCAACCTAACCTGCCATGAAGCATACTTGAATGTGCAAGCGGCCGAAATGACTGTTATGGTCTTTGATTAATTTCTTTCAAAGTGTTTAGAAAATACTATCTCACCAAAGCGAAATAAACACTGTGTGCGAATTTATTGCTTTGCAATCTTTGCTGATGTTGACGAAACCATTTGCAAACAGGTAACCGTCCATGTTATATTCATACAAAATACAAGTTTAGTGTAGATTGCTTTAATCAAATAACACGCTTGTACTCTTATCCACCACTTTGTCGAAGATGACCACTGGCTGCTCGCGAATATATGTTAGGTATAGCTGTCATGAACGAAGAAGTATTGCTTTAGAAAGCTGCTGGAAAAGTACATATCTCAATCTTCAAGTTGGATGGACAAGCTAAGGATATTGATTGAAAAAGTAATAAATAACCTGGGTGCAAAGGTGTCTCAGGTGCAAATGTCACTACACTTTCTGTGTTCCCAAACTGATCTGGTTCCAGGTATAATATTTCTTAAAACACAAGAAGTATCGTGAACCAAGATGTAATAGCTCTAGATAAGATGCTTTCCTTTTGCTGATGTTATTCACACAATTTGCATTATTGTGCAGAGACATTTATAAAATTGATGAAGTTAAAAAATGTAAATGAAGATGTGCAGTGCTTTTCCCATCTCAAGACAATGTAATGACTTTAACTAGTGAAACTCTTCGACGTTAAAAATAGCTCCACTTGTTGATTATTTTATGTTTATTGATTAAAATGTTTTGCCGTTTCTGCAATTTATGTTTTGCAGTACAGAAAATACACTATGATTATTTTATGTTTATTGATTAAAATGTTTTGCTGTTTCTGCAATTTATGTTTTTCAGTACAGAAAACACAGTAGCGTTCTTCCCTGACCACAAATGTTTTGAGGTCTTTTTCAACGACGGAGGAAAAAATCTGGTAAACGTACGTGATAGGCCAAGGTCCCGTGGTTACGAAGGGCAAAAAGAAACGTTATTCACATTGCACAGAAAAAGGCTCTTTGTTAAAACCTGCAGTATTTTAAGAAAAAACGTGAGCAGCATGTTGTCAGCAAAACAGATATGTAAGGCGTGTTTGATCTTACCTTTGCAGGTTTGTTGGCAAACTCTTGGGCGATTGTTCGCGCACAAACATTCATCTGACAGATCTTTGCAGTCGAAGATTCCATCGCATACTTTTTTTGAAGATACCACAAACGAATCGTCGAGGCAGCGAAAACAGCGCTCGTTAATATAATCTGTAGTGAAAAATGTTCCTGCTACCAAACGAAAAACGTAAAAGAATAAAAAGTCTTCCATTACAAGATATCTATCAGCAGTTTAAATAACATCGCTGTTACGGCGCGTACCTGTTTTATCGTAAACTCCGTTTTTGCAGAAGCATTCATCAGTACCTTGGTCACAATCGCTGGTTCCATCACATATGTGGACAGTTGGCAGCATGCAACGGTTTGTTATATGGGTTTTCGTTACTGCACATTGAAAGCCCGGGACACCTGGCCTAAAACACAATTTCTAATAATCTTTCAACATTCCTGAAGAGCATCAAAAATGAAAAGTTTTTTCTTGGTGTTGAAATTACGTTTTACTCAACGCTATTTCTCTTATATTGTGTACTTGACACCTTGAAATTAATCGCAATTTTCCTCATAGCAAAACAGCTGTAGAGCTTGAGACAGCCAAGCGATGATTTGCGTGAATCTATTCTTCCAATTAAAAAGATTCTGTTATGGCAAAAGCATTCGTATATGGGTTTCTATAATTCTTTTTGACGGGACACACTACCAGAACGTTAAATACTGAACCTGCCATCGTTTGCACACATTTGTCTGATTTGGACACGAAACTCTTCGCAATTAAACATGAGAAGAGGCTCACTCACGACACACAAAGATGTTCATAAGATTTCCTCAGCTGCAAAAGCAGATGGCCGATTTTTTTACCTATACTTCCATTCGTCCGACTCATCCAAACAATTTTTGACATTGTCGCAGAATTGAACACGTATTCTGCACATTTTTTGAACACGGGCTGTGACACAATGGAAAGTATGAGGGCAGTCGCATTCATCCTCGCCTGATAATAACAAATTTTTATAATCGGCTTCGATACTGAAACTTAAAAAGTCAAACACTTGCCAAATAACTTATTTAATGAAAACTGTACGCAGCATTCGAAGTCCAAACCAACGAAGGGGAAGTAATTGCACAAGACAGGAACAAATGGTAAGCAGTGGCGTAGCAAGGGGGAGCCGCGGGCGGTACTTTCTAGGGGACGGCAAATTTTTGATTAAAATACCGACCATTTGTCAACAATTTGTCTACCTCAGGGGTTCCCAACCTTTCTCTTGCCATGTACCCCGTCAGCATTCCGACAGATGAGCATGTACTCCTTCAGTGTTTCAACAGATAAGTATGTACCCCTTCAACATTTTGACAGATGAACATGTACCCCTAAAATTTCTCATGACAAAACATTTTATCATGATTATTCATAGACATGTTTAAAGTAAGCATATAATGATTTTTGAAAATAATATTCACTGATATATAGAAATATTGGGCGATAAATAATATGTAAATATACTTTTCTCTTCTATTGCTAACCTTAAATGTACCCCTTCGCATAGGCAAATGTACCCTTAGGGGTACATGCACCCCAGGGTGGGAACCCCTGGTCTACCTACTATATAGGTAGTGTATATACTTTCTTTAATTAAAGAAGCGGATACTACATGAAGTACAAACATACACAAATGTTTACAACTATGCAGAGTAGGTATACCACCATCACTTTTCTAATTGGGCAGCGCAAAAACACACTGTCTTTTGTTTGAGCCCCTAAAATGATAAGCAATTAAAGCTAAGTTGTGCGGCTTGCCGCACACTGAAAACCAACTAGGAAGAAAATTTAACGAAATATGCTCGGTCCATAGATGCATGTGTAAAGAAGGAAGATAAAATAGGAAGATTAAATGAATGATGAGAAAGCAGAAAACGCAAGACCCATAACCAAGATTGAAAAATGAGACCTTTTTCAGTTTGTGAGGGATTGATTCTGTTGTCCACGATGCTTTAATACTCCTTATAGCTTCACTAAGGACGAACATAATAATATTCCATTTCAAATTCTTGCAAAGAAATTTGAGGGGTGGAAAGGGGCGGCATTTTTATAGTCGACCCCGGGCGGCGCTTAGCCTCGTTACGTCACCGGTGATAAGCGTAACGTCATCACTTCTATTCTGAGTTTTGGCAGCATGAGATGAAGGCATCTTTGAGACGTCAACTTGAATACAATAGCTACAATAAAACTGTGGACAGTACGTTGGCTGACTGTTTACTAGAGACGAGGTCATCGGACGTTTGTTGGGCAGACGTTTGTTCAATAACAATTTTGAAGTGACGCCAACATTACAGCTGGCTTGACAACGGCCTTCATCAGGGCAAATAACGGGTGAACAGAAGAAGTCTATAAAATACTTGAAGAAGGACAGAATGTTCAGTCAGCATAAAGATAAAAAATGATAGAAGCCAAGGAATGCTATCGCTAAAATGCGATAAAACAAGATGAAAATGAAGCAAGTAACGCTAGCGCTACGCGAAAAAACTCAACAGATCAAAAAAGCGATGGATTGGACGATAACAATCAAAACCATTCTCCACAACATAGTGAAAACCACGCTAAAACATCGACTAAATCATAAGCTCACCTAAACTCTGTTTTATAAACTTATGAACATTCTGAGGATTTTTCATTAAGAACATTAGGAAAAGTGTTCATAAAAAACGGTTTTCAGTGAAATGTCTTTTTCAAAAATTGTTATCAAACGCTATAATTTCTGTCTTTGACCAGTTCATTCTGTGCCCCACTTCAAGTGCATGTTTTGCTGAAGCACTTTTATCTGGGTGGCAGTTTGTTGTAACTCGTGTGATCTTTTTCTGCAATAGGAAAAGACCTTTTCGTTTCACCGATGTACTTTTTAGTGCACAAAGAACGCTATATAGACAACTCTCTGGCGATCACAAATGCTTGTGGCAGGGTTTTTCTTAAGGCGTTTTAGGGACCCGATCCTGGTCCCTAGAATTGAAAATCGAGTCCCTAGAATCAGCGAAAATTGTCATCGGGTCCTCAGAAACAGAGAAAATCGGGTCCCTAGAATCAGAGAAATCGGGTCCCTACAGGTCCATAACGGGTACCTAACATTTTCCTTAACAAAAACCCTGGCTTATGAGGTCTTTCGCGTTATTTAGCATTCCAACCATTCCAACAAGTGTTCTGGTTGGTTCAAGAAAAAAATGATTGTATTTGAGGTTTTTGAGGCATCTTTGCGTCTTTTCTATCAATCTACCGTAGTATGGGAGGACTACAGATGCTCGTTTCAGTGATGAATCTGTATTTCGACCTTGGCTTTGACCAGAGGTTCCCAACCTGGGGTACATGTACCCCTAGTGGTACATTGCCTATCTGAAGGGATACATTTAAGGTTAATAAAATAGAAGAGAAAATTTATTTATACATTATTTATTTCCTATATTTATACATATACCAGTGAATAGCATTTTTAAAAATTATATGCTTTTTGGTGAATATATCAACTTTGAGACATCAAAACAAGTTACCTTTACAGTTCTACAAATCGGAAAAGTTCTATTCAATGGATTTTTGTTATTTTACTCAGCCTTTTTGTCATATGAAGCATGTTCATCTGTCCAAAATTCTAAAGGGGTACAGAGAAATGGTCAGAGAAAGGTCGGGGAACTCCTGGCTTTGACAATTAAATAAGTGGTTTAATTGACCTCCTGGCATTCACCCAAACGTTGAAGACCTTGAGCTATTTCTTAATAAGCAATTTTTTTCGACAGCAACGTCGTTATTTTTATGTTTCTACTAACGATGCTGAAACATGCTTATTATCAGAAATACTTGTTTAGTTTTGAGTTGTACAAAAATATTTGTTTCATTCTGTCGCTGAAACTCTCTTGACGGTTTTATTGTGACTGCGAGTCATTTGAGAATACAGGATTCATTTTTTCATCTAAGAATATTTGCAAACAGCTTTAATTGACACACGTATCATAGACATATCTTTGGTTTTGAATTTCATTCTAGTATTATCTGAGAATTAATAAAAGAAATTAAAAAACAGCGTGATGGTATTTTCAACTTTTATGACCAATATTTCGTTGAATTTTTCTGTTTAGTTAAGACAAGCTTGCATCAGCTGAGGACATTAATTAACCTAGGAGTATTTTTGTGTTCATCGAAGTAATGATCAAGGTACTGAAGACAATGACATTGAAAAGATCTTACCGAAAAAGCAATCCAGCTCATGATCGCAAAACATTCCTTCATGAATGTAGCAATATCGTGGTCGGCCTCGATGTAGTTTTCCACACTTTTTTCCAGGCATGCTTGCATGAATACTTGAGTTGTACAGAATATCATCACTTCCATCACTGAATACGGATAACTGTCAGTCAATAGTCTACACGCAATATTTCAAAAAATCTTTACATTTTGTTGCCAAGTTCTTGTTTATTTTAATTCGTAAATTTTAAATTGAAGCCTTGATTAGGTATGATTAAAATATTTTTTCCTAAAAAAGTCGATCCTCCGGTGCATTTTTATTTTACCTGTTTTACATTCTTCTTGTAGCATATCAGTTAACACACCCCTGATTCCTGAAGGTAGTGATTTAAGATTCGGTCTTCCACCTTCGTTCATCTCAGAGGGACAAGAATATTTTTGTGAGGCGTAGCCAGGGTTTCGCCATGTGAATGTTCAGCCGGTCAATGCAAAAGTTCAGTAAATATTGCGCATGTCTGCTACATAGAGCCGTTAGGGTTCACAGTTTTTGTCAACACCCTCCCGTTTCACAAACTCAACCAGCGTGCCGTCCGCCCCACACAAATACGTAAGATGAAACTGCGCCCGTCCCCACCAACAGCAAGTTTTGCGGCACGCATCAAAGCATTACAGCTCGGGTCTGGACCCTGTATATACTAGAGTCCTGCGCGGGGCGAGTTAACCCGCGCGGGTTGCGGGTACCCGCATTTGCGGGGCGGGCGCGGGAACCCGCAGAGAAATGCGTGCGGGTGCGGGGATAAAACATTTTTGTGCAAGTTACTCATTTTTTGTGCAAGTTAATGCTGACTCAATGCATGTGAAAGTGACATGAGCAAAAAAGGTTTCGCTTTCTAACTTTATAGATTTTTTAAAGGCTTCCCTTGGTTTTGAAATGAACCACTGAATAAATGGCCACTAGCGATGAAACACGTTGCATGAGTTTCAGTGGTTCTGCGACAGGTGCAGATTNAGTACTGAAACAGTGCGGGACGGGTGCGGGTATGATTTTTCAAATTCCTGCGGGTTCGGGACGGGAGCGGACAAAAAATTTGAACCCGCGCAGGATTCTAGTATATACCCGCACGGCCGCACGTATTCGTAGTACGAGCTGGAACTGGCCTTGACAATTTTAATTTGTTGGCAATGCTATACTCTGGACGTCAAATGAATTTGCTGCGTAAAATTAAGCGATCAATGCTGTAACTTTTTACAAATCAGACTTTGTTCTTACAGCGCTACTGCATAGACAGTTTATTTCTATATTGCCTAACAATGTTGAAGGACTTGTTCTATACAAGCCATTTAATGCATGGTAGGTAGTGCCAAATACAGAAGGTCAAATTAGGTGGTCAAGCAAATTGTCTACAAGCCTTTTTTGCATCTGAGTAATGACTGGCAAATAAAAAGATAGAAATTAGGCATTGGTACTGCAACACTTCTCCCACAAGAACTAATTTAGCCTTTTAGCTAATTCTGTTCCGATTCAGCTAAATATGTTCCGATTTAGCTAAATATGTCTGATTTAGCAAAGTTTTGTGTTAAATGTGTCCAATATAATTTTTTTTCGAACGGCGCCCCATAGTCGAGATTCATTACGGGTTCTACTGTAAGAGAGATGAAGTATGCTTCACAACACTGCTGTGACAAAACAGTGGACGGCAAAATGGCCTTAAAGTGTGAATGCTGTTTTCCAAATTGTACAAAAGCATGGTGAACAAAGTTACTTTCGTAAGTTTTAAGGGGGTGCGATCGTTCCAATCACCCCCTAGATCCGCCTCTGTCTTTAAGAAGCCAATTGTTCGGTTTGCCTTCAAAAACGCCCATTGTAGTGGTTCTTCATCATACAGCTTCTATGCAGAAATGAGTTCTTGTACCAAAAAGATCACATTGACAGCAGAATAAAGAACTTCACTTTTGAAGGCTTTGACCACCTCACACTTAAGAGACCAAGTTACACAAAATGTTCTACAATTTTTCTTTCTAAAAATCAAAGGCCTTAGCCGCGAATGACAAGGGAATTTTCTAACCCAACAGCAAACTAAAAGTGGGTTATCCCATCCGCAGTTTTAGTGCAGGAGTCTGAACCATGCGCAAAACTTTAGTAGCTACAGAGAAGGTGTATCCTTTCTACGTTTCAGTTAACAAGAACATAACACCAGTAACAACCACTGGCGTAACTAGAGGTTTGAGCCACGGGGGGCAAACTTAGCTGAAGGGGGCCCATTGGCCACCGTTTGGGTATGCGATAATTGGTTCCCAAAAACTCATATACGTTATTCCACAAAACCAGAAAATATTTGTTGGGTGATGTAATGAACTCCAGTTGGGTAAGTGAATTAAAATTTCACGTTTTTATGTAACATATCCAAAAATTGATACCCATCAATGACTGGGTAAGGTAGGCTTATGATTTGTTGTAAGAGTCACCACAGGCCCGACTCTTGGTAATTAAATCCTAAATTAATTCCACTTTTCTTCTAAGCACCAAATGCTTGACTTGTTGATAGGGCGTAGGGGTAGATTCTGGGCACTGCCTGAGTAAACAACAAAACAAATGCACTAAGTCCAAAACCGAATTTTTTGAGCAGTTCATCGATCTCTCTGCATCAGTGATAAAACCACATTCATTTAGCGAGTACTAAGTAAACAATGCCAAACAATTTTATCTAAATGTGGAACTGCACCCCAAACAATTACAAATAGATATGAACAGTTCCGTAGCAGCCCAACTCTGTCCCCCACCAAAATGCAGGCTACTCAACTGGCGAACTGTAGTCATACCGCAAAACAAAAGAAATCACTGTACAGTGGCACAGCAGCACACACGAAAATATTATATAACAATAACCATGAAAATATCATAAACATTGTCACATTATAGTAGTATCAAAACGGCTTGGAGCGAGTCTTTTGGCATGCAAAAGCCTTTATGACATCATCCAAATCTAGAGATCGCACAATAAAGCATCGATTGACAACATGGCTAATGAGGATAGTCTGCTATCTGTCATATGAGCCCGGTTTGATTAGCTTCAATTTGCTGAAACTCCTTTCAGCGCTGGCAAGAGTATCGGGGCAGTTAGCATAATCCGAAGTGCAATAAATACGTTACGATAAACTTCATCAAGAACACGTGTCTTGAGAATAAAGCTTAACAACAGGAATTACGTCTTTCATTGTCATTTAATTAACGACGATTATTCAGAGATGTTGTAATGAAATGCAAATGCTAACAAAATTTTGCAGGAAATCAGAATCAAGCCTATCGTTCAGTTATGAAAACGCTGTTACCGCAGGAAAAACCTGAGGCCGACCAAAGCAAAGCGCTGCGATGAACGTTTTCTTTCATTAGTTAAGTGAATTTTCCTTGAAATGTACGCGCATCGTGCTTTTAACTGGCCGAAATACGCAGGCATAAACCTTTCTATGTCTAGACTAGTTAATCTCCTGGTGCATGGCACATGTTTAGATGAATAACATTTTGTATCTCAAATAGGCTATAAATGTTGACAAATACAGACCAAGGGGGCCTCCGTGGACGCAAGATGGTTAACATCCACAATCCACTAACTGCACTACTCCGTTGGGACAAGCTTAGCAGTGATTGCTAAATAAACTCTTCTAACTACACCATTAACTCCATCTAGCTGTCTGAACAGCAGGCTGCGCAAATGTATAACTTTGGTCGTAAGCACTTAAAGGTATCTTGCTTCCATGCAGAACAAAATACGAGAAGGCTGTCTGAGTTAGCCTTAAAACATTTATTCACATCACTACACAAAAATACGTTGATCAGGTGTAAGGCTGACCTTTGGCCGTATACAACTAGGCATATAGGCTAGCTTCATGTTCAACACTACAAGCTCAAGCCCAGGGCTCTCACAACTGCAACTCCAAAAATCCCTGGAACAGTACCACAAAATCCCTATTTCACATAAAAAATCAATACATCTGTAGTGATGCAACATAAAATCGGAGCGCTATGGTGTGTTAAAATTTGTTAAATTGAACCAAACATGATTTGCAAAATATACTGAAATGATTCATTTTTGCACATTTTCAAACTTTTCCGAAAATCCCTAAAAGATACCTAAACAGGGTCAAGAGTTCCAACCTAGCGAAAAAATCCCTGAAAGTAAGAGCACTGTTCAAGCCTCAAATACGTTTATTACCTCACAAACGTATCAAAAATGATCAGGCGATGTTATTCTAGGTAACAGGGGCAGGTACTGCTCTGACTACAAATTACAGGACAAAACAGAATACGGATTGATAAAAACTACACTGATTTCTAGTGCACATTTCAGTTTGTGTGTTGAAACTTTGTTTGGGGGGCTAAGCCCACAAAAGACCCCGTGGTGACGGGACTAAATTTTGGGCCCCCTGTGGCGCTAGGCGATAAACTTGCGGATATTTTTCTGATACGGATAACTGCATACTCCGGTTAAACACACACAAAAATTTTGTCAAAAAAGTGATGCGATTAACCGGATTCGTCTGTACTAACACCTGAAATCACCGGAAAACCCTCCGAGAATTTTTTGAAAACGCTGAAAACAAAAACCTAATAAAAATCAAATGAATACTAAACAGCGAAATACAAGCTAACAGGGGGTCCCATTTTTTGTAATTAGCCTTCCAGCGGGGAGGCGCGCACCCCTGGCCCCCCGTCAGTTACACCACTGGCAACAACCATAACCGTCGCCAGAAAAGATTCGTCATGGCAGCCTTCCGTTTGTCCATAGGATTGTGGTGGAGGGCGTCACATAATCACTGAGACATATCTGAGATCATAGGTGTAGGAGCAGGCTAATTTTTATTGGGTGCTAAGGATTTTTGTCCGAATTTCCCCAAACTTGCCCGAAAATTTTTTTGTGCAAGTTTTGCCTACAAATTTTCTCCCACGAAGATCATGAAGACCCATTTTTGGTGTGACTTCCAAAAAAGGGGTCTTCATGTGTTTTACTGCAAACTTTGGACGCCATTTTTGCCTGGAATTTTAGGGATATTGCCCAGATTTTCAGGGATTTTTCCCAGATTTTCAGGGATTTTGCCCAGATTTTTGACAAATCAAAACATTTAGGGGTGCGCTTGCACCCCCTCCACCCCCGCCTCCTACAACATTGTCTGAGATCACCATAAACGGAAAGCGCGTACAATGCCTCACTTATATATTACATTATGGTGAATAATTGACAATAGTGTGAGCTTGGCAGGTGAGGTCTATTGCTTCTAGAAACCGTCTACTTTGAAATTTTTGGCGATGCAATCTGACTCCAACAGGGGCTTCGCATTACAAACATTTGCACTAGTATCTGTGGTATTTTACTCTACCTTGCTGAGTATCTCAAACGTATTTTATCATACTTACATTAAGCGTTAGTTCAAGATTTTGTTTAGCACGGAATATTTCATCAATGGAAATGACTCTGTTTCAGTGAATCAATAAAGCATGAAATATCAATTAATTTCTTTTAATGTAGTGTGGGTGAACGAAACGAAATTGTCACGACATAGAAGTTTAACAATGTCAAAGTTAACAAAATTTTTGGCTACAGGTGGCAATTTACAATCGTAAAGAAAGAAACCATAGTTTTGTAACGCATAGAAACATTTTTCTCAAATTCATTGGCTACAACTACTGCAGCCCACCGCATCGTGACAGAACTGACCATTAGGGCAAGTTTTTGTTGCAGTAAAAAAGTGAGAAAGTTGCATTTATTTTCAACGAAAGTTGCATTTATGCGCAGGAAGTTGCATTTATGCGCA